>Ga0272443_10007351_pt1 | contig 10546 bp, 9 predicted proteins | sample SSMAcet12_FD_193581 | JGI IMG/M metagenome (GOLD analysis project Ga0272443, IMG submission 193581) | Marine sediment archaeal communities from Little Sippewissett salt marsh, Falmouth, MA, United States - SSM-Acet-12 | ecosystem: Environmental > Aquatic > Marine > Wetlands > Sediment ... | reverse complement strand
GCTCCCCGTGGAGGTCCCGACGGTGACACCGTCGCCGCGGCCGTGGGGGTACCGCAGCGCCATCCAACCGGCCGTGGCGTCGTCGGGGACGCCCGCGACGCTCGGCTACCGCAGGCCCGGCGCCCACGACGTGGTGCCGCTCGACGCCGACCCGACCGCCAACCCCGCCTGCGCCGCCGCCTGGGCCGCGGCGACGTCCGTGGGCCTGCCGGCGGGCGTCCGCGAGGTGGCCATCCGAGGCAACGACGACGGCGAGGCGCTGATCGCGCTCGTCGCCGCGGTTCCCGCGCGGGCCCCGCGTGGACCCCGCGCCGGCCCGCGCGGGTCGCACGCGGCGCGGCCGAGGCGGGGCACGCCCGCCGCGGGCGACCCCGGCGACCCGCTCGAGACCGGCCACGCGCTCGTCCGCGCCGGCGTGGCCGGCGTCGCGCTGGCGCCATACGACCCCCGCGGTCGCTTCCGCGGCGGCGCCCAGCGCCTGGCGGGGGCACGCTCGCTGCGCCAGCGTGTCGGCGACGTCGAGATCACCCTGACGGCGACGGCCTTCGCCCAACCCAACCCGGCGGCGGCCGGGGCGCTCTTCCGCGAGCTGGCGTCGTGGGCGCCGAGCGCGCGCCACGCGCTCGACCTCTACGGCGGCAACGGGGTGATCGGCCTGCACCTCGCGCCACGCAGCGAGCGCGTGACCGTCATCGAGATCGACCGCGGCGCCGTCGAGCGCGGCCGCGCGGACGCCCAACGGATGGGGGCGAAGCACGTCATGCACGTGCGCCTCGACGCCCGCGAGCTGCGCGTGCCCGACGACGCCGACCTCGTGTGCGTCGACCCGCCACGCGCCGGCCTGGCCGCCGTCACACGGCAGGCGATCGTCGAGAGCCGCGCCAAGACGCTGATCTACGTCAGCTGCGACGTGGCCACCTGGGCGCGCGACGTCGCCGACCTGCAGCGCGCGGGCTTCCGCCTCGCGCGCCTCCGCCCCTACGACTTCCAGCCGCACACGCACCACCTCGAGATCCTGTCGCTCCTCGTGCGTTGAGGGCGGCGCCGGGGGCCGCCGTCAACGCCGAGCGGCGCACGGCGCCGCCGTGCGTTGCGGCCCGGCAGGCACGTGGCCCGGTGGGGCTGGGTGGTAGCGTGCGCCCGTGTTGGCGAAGCGCATCATCTCCTGCCTGGACGTGCACGACGGCCGCACCACGCGCGGCCAGCAGTTCGGCCGCGCCGAGGCCGGCGAGCTCGCCGACGTCGGCGACCCGGTGGAGCTCGCGGTCCGCTACGACGCCGAGGGCGCCGACGAGCTCGTCTTCTACGACATCACCGCCACCGCTCACGGGCGCGCCACCATGCGCGACGTCATCGAGCGGGTCGCCGAGCGCTGCTTCATGCCCCTGACCGTCGGCGGCGGCGTGCGCACGCTCGACGACGTCAAGGCCCTGTTCGACGCCGGCGCCGACAAGGTGTCGATCAACTCCGGCGCCGTCGCCGACCCCCAGCTCCTGCGCGCGGCGTCCGACCACTACGGCGCCCAGGCGGTGGTGCTGTCGATCGACGCCAAGCGGCGGCCGGACGGCGGCTGGGGCGTGTTCGTCGCCGGGGGCCGACGCGACACCGGGCTCGAGCTGCTCGACTGGGCCGTGCGCGGCGCCGAGCTCGGCGCCGGCGAGATCGTGCTCAACAGCATCGACGCCGACGGCATGAAGACCGGCTACGACGTCGCCGCCACCCGCGCCGTGGCGCGGGCCGTCGACGTGCCCGTCGTCGCGTCGGGCGGCGCCGGGTCGGCGGAGCACATGCGCGCCGTGCTGGTCGACGGCGAGGCCGACGCCGCGTTGGCGGCGGGGATCTTCCACCGGCGCGAGATCACCATCCCCGAGGTCAAGCGCGTGCTGGCGGCGGCCGGCGTCCCCGTGAGGCTCCTGTGACCGGGCGCTGGCGCCCCGAGACGCTCGCCGTGCACCTCGGCCTGGAGCCGGACGCGGCGACCGGCGCGCTGGTGCCGCCGCTGCACCTGGCCACCACCTTCGAGCGCGATGCGGACGGGGGCTACCCCCGCGGCTACGTCTACGGCCGCAGCGACAACCCCACGCGCGCGGCGTTCGAGCGGGCCATGGCCCAACTGGAGGGCGGCCGCGAGGCGGCCGCGTTCGCGTCGGGCTCGGCGGCCGCGGCCGCCGTGCTGCGCAGCGTGCCCGCCGGCGGGCACGTCGTGGTGCCGGACGACATGTACCACGGCCTGCGCACGCTGCTCGAGCGGGTGCTCGCCCCTGCGGGCCTGCGGGTGACCGAGGTCGACATGAGCGACCTCGCGGCCGTCCGCGGCGCCGTGCGCGCCGAGACGCGGCTGCTGTGGGTCGAGACCCCCTCGAACCCGCAGCTCAAGATCACCGACATCGCGGGTGTCGTGACGGTCGCGCGCGAGGCCGAGGCGGCCTACGGGGCGCCGGTGTGGGTGGCGGTCGACGCCACCTGGACGCCGCCGCCGTGGCAGCCGGCCTTCGCGTTGGGCGCCGACCTGGTGGTGCACGCGACGACGAAGTACCTCTCCGGGCACTCGGACGTGCTCGGCGGCGTGGTCGTCGCGGCGCCCGCCGCGCGCCCCGAGCCCGACGATCCCTGGCCACGGGTGCGGGACATCCAGCGCCTGGAGGGCGGCGTCGCCGGCCCCTTCGATGCCTGGCTCGCCCTCCGGGGCCTGCGCACGCTGGCCGTGCGGTTGGCGGTGCAGGCGGAGAACGCCGCCACCCTGGCCGCCTTTCTGGTCGCGCACCCGGTGGTGCGCGAGGTGCGCTACCCGGGGCTGCCCGGCCACCCCAACCACGAGGTCGCGGCGCGCCAGATGCGCGCGTTCGGGGCGATGCTGTCGTTCCGCCTGGCCGGCGGGGAGGCCGCCGCGCGGGCGGTCGCCGGTCGCGTGCGGCTGTTCACCCGCGCCACCAGCCTGGGGGGCGTGGAGAGCCTCATCGAGCACCGGGCGTCGATCGAGCCGCCCGGCGGACCCACCCCGGCCGACCTCCTGCGGGTCTCGGTCGGGATCGAACACGTCGACGACCTCATGGACGACCTGAGCGAGGCGTTGGCGCCGGAGGTGCAGGGATGAACGAGGACGGGTCCGCGGCCGGCGCCGCGGTCGACGACGCCGTGGCGGCGGTCGCCTGGGACGCGGCCGGCCTGGTCCCGGTGGTGGCGCAGGACGCGACCTCGGGCGACGTGTTGACGCTGGCCTACGCCAGCGCGCTCGCGCTGCGGCGCACGCTGGCGACGGGCGAGGCCCACTACTGGAGCCGCTCCCGGGCGGAGCTGTGGCACAAGGGCGCGACGTCGGGGAACGTGCAGCGGGTGCGCGAGGTGCGGCTCGACTGCGACGGCGATGCCCTGCTGTACCGCGTCGACCCCGCCGGTCCGGCGTGCCACACCGGCGAGCGCTCGTGCTTCTTCCGTGCGCCGGGGAGCGAGGCGCGCGTGCCGGTCGAGGGGCCGCGCGAGACGGCCGGGATCGGCGCGGTCATGGGCCTGCTGCAGCGGGTGGTCGACGAGCGCCTCGCCACGCTGCCCGAGGGGTCCTACGTCGCCAAGCTCCACCGGCGTGGCGTCGGCTACGTGGCGCAGAAGGTGGTGGAGGAGGCCGGCGAGACCGTCGTCGCCGCCCTGCAGGGGCAGGACGAGGAGCTGCTGGGCGAGGCGGCCGACCTGCTGTTCCACCTCACCGTGCTCCTGCGCGAGCGCGGGCACGACCTCGACGCCGTCGCGCGCGTGCTGGCCGGGCGGCACCGCGGTTCCTGAGCCGACGCAGCTGGCGCGCCCGCCCGCTCGGTGCCGCGGGGGCGAACCCACCGTCGCCCACGTGTCACCATGGATGCATGGTCGAAAACCACGAGAACGCTTCGGATGCCGTTCTGGTCCGCTCCGCCCGCATGGAGTTCGAGCGCGCCCTGGTCCTCGACACCGTCCGCGTGACCGAACAGGCGGCGATCGCCGCCGCCCGCGTCGCCGGGCGCGGTGACGCCGACCTCGTCGACCAGGCCGGCACCGACGCCATGCGCCGGGTGCTCAACGAGCTCGACATCGACGGCGAGATCGTCATCGGCGAGGGCGAGCGGGACGAGGCGCCGATGCTCTTCATCGGGGAGAAGGTCGGCCAGGGCGGCGAGAACGCTTTCCAGGTCGACATCGCCGTCGACCCGGTCGAGGGCACCGACATCACGGCCAAGCTGGTCGCCAACTCCGTCGCCGTCATCGCGCTGTCCGAGAAGGGCGGCCTCTTCCAGGCGCCGGACACCTACATGGAGAAGCTCATCGTGCCGCCGCCCGCGGCCGGCAAGGTCGACCTCGCCTGGCCCGTCGCCGCCAACCTCGCCAGCATCGCCGGGTCGCTCGACCGCCACGTGCGCGAGCTGACGATCGTCATCCTCGACCGCGCCCGGCACGAGAAGCTCATCGCCGAGGTCCGCGAGGCCGGCGCCCGGGTGAAGCTGATCGGCGATGGCGACGTCATCGCCGCGCTCTCGGCGGTGATGCGCGGCACCAACATCCACGGCGTCATGGGCACCGGCGGGGCGCCCGAGGGCGTCCTGGCCGCCGCCGCGGTCAAGTGCCTGGGCGGCGAGATCCAGGGGCGCTTCGTGCCCCGCAACGACGGCGAGCGCGCGCGGCTCGACGCCGCCGGGGTCGACCTGGGCCGGGTCTACCGCACCGAGGAGCTGGCGCCCGGTCAGCACATCGTGTTCAGCGCCACCGGCATCACCGACGGCGACTTCCTGCGCGGCGTGAAGTTCTTCAAGGACGGCGCCCGCACCCACAGCATCTCCATGGGCCATCGCTCGCGCGTGATCCGCTTCTCGGACGCCGTCCACCTGTGGGGCGACGACGCCCGCGTGACGATCGAGGTGTAGGCCGAGCCGCTACGGCAGCGCGCGCGCAGTTAGGGCAGCGCGCGCAGCTAGGGCAGCGCGCGCGCAGCTACGGCAGCGCGGCGCGCAGCTCCGCCGCGCGCGCCCGGACGGCGGCCTGCTCCGCCGCGGAACGCCCGCGCCAGGCGCGGACGGCCACCGCCATCCGCGGGTGGCGCTCGAAACGCTTCTGGTGGCGGTCGATGAAGTCCCAGTAGCCCACCGTGAAGGGACAGGCGTCGGGGCCCGTCCTGCGGCCGGGCTCGAACGGGCAGCGGCGGCAGTGGTCCGACATGCGGTCGACGTAGGCGCCGCCGGAGACGTAGGGCTTGCTGGTGAAGCCGCCGTCGTCCGCGTACTGGCTCATGCCCATGACGTTGGGCACCATCACCCAGTCGAGGGCGTCGACGTAGTGGGCGGTGAACCAGGCCGTGAGCTCACGGGGATCCGTGCCGAGCGTCAACGCGAGGTTGCCGAAGAGCATGAGCCGCTCGATGTGGTGGTTCCAGCCGCGCTCGTGCAGGCCCCGCCACGCGTCGGCCACGCAGGCCATCCGCGTCTCGCCCGTCCAGAACGCGTCGGGCACCGGCGCGTGGTGGTCGAGCGCGTTGGCCGCCTCCAGCGCCGGCCCGCGCCTGCGGTCGACGTGGTACACGAACTCGCGCCAGCCGAGCACCTGCCGCACGAACCCCTCCGCGCTCGCGAGCGGCACGCGACCGTCGCCCTCGTGGAAGGCGTGGACCACGGCCTCGACGACCTCGCGCGGGTGCAGCAGGCCGAGGTTGAGCGGGACCGACAGCTGGCTGTGGTGCAGCACGCGCTCGCCGCCGACCATGGCGTCCTCGTAGGGACCGAAGGCGGGCAGGCGATGGTCCACGAAGTCCGCCAGCGCGGCGAGCGCCTCCGCGCGGCTCGTGGGCCAGCCGAAGGGGCGCAGCCGCCCCGGGTGGTCGGGGAAGAGCCGCTCGACGTCGTCGAGGACCCCGCGCATCAGGTCGTCGGGCTCGAAGACGGGCGGCGGCGGGAAGCGGGCGCCCTTCGGCGGCACGCGACGGTTCTCGCGGTCGAGGTTCCACACGCCGCCGAGGGGCCGCGCGGGGTCGTCGGGGTCCATGAGCCAGCCCTCGCGGGTCCGGGCGCGGCGGTAGAAGTCCTCCATCCGCCAGCGCTTCCGCCCCTCCGCGTAGGCGTCGAACACGTCGTCGGGCACGAGCCGCAGGGGGTTCGGCAGCAGGCGAACGTCGCCGCCCGCCCGGCGGGCGGCGAGCGTGAGGGCCTCGGCCACGCCCCGATCGGCCGGGCGCACGAGCTCCAGCGTGGCCCCGGGCCAGCGGCGGAGGTGATCGGCGATCGCGGCCGCGAACGAGTCCGCCGTGCGCCGGTGATCGACCCGGAAGCCGCGAGACGCGAGGTCGCTCGAGAACCGCCGCAGCGCGCCGAAGAAGAGGGCCGCCTTCTGCACGTGGGCGCGCGTGGCACGAACGAGCTCGACGGATTCGATGGTCAGGACGACGGTCGCGGCGGGGTCGGCGGCCGCCAGGGGGCCGTGCTCGGTCGTCAGTTGGTCGCCGAGGACGAGCACGTGGCGCATGGGGGAAGCCTCAGCGGCGGCGCCGGGCGCGCGAGGCCCGCCCGGGTCCGGATCGCGCCGGGGCGGGTCGGCGTCAGTCGTCGCTGCTCTCCGCCTCCGCCCGCGCGATCGACTGCGCGAGGAAGTAGCGGTAGGTCTCGTCGTCCGGCGCGAGCCCGGCGGCGTTGGCGTACGCGCGCCGCGCGTCGAGGTAGTCGCCCGCCTCGAAGGCAACGCGCCCCAGCCACGCCCAGGCGTCCGGGTAGGTGGGGTTGATCGTGGCGGCCCGCGCGAAGCGCTCCGCAGCGGCCTGCGGCGCTCCCTGCTCGTAGAGCGCGATGCCCTCGCGGAAGACCTCGACGGCCCGCGTCCCCCAGGTGGCCTGCTCGCGCGCCAGCTCGACGAAGTACGCGGCCCGGGCGTCGGTCGGATCGAGCTCGAGTACCGAGCGCCAGAACGGCACGGCCTGGGCGGGCCGCTCGGTCTCCATGAGGATGCGTCCGGCCCACACGCGCGATGCGATGTCGTCGGGGACCAGATCGCTGACGGTCAGGTAGGTGTCGAGCGCGTCCTCGAGGTCGCCGCGGGCGTAGGCGCCGTAACCGAGCTCGTGACCGACGAGCGCGACGAGTTCACGCGCCTCCTCGTCGAGCGCGCCGCCGCGGTCGACGAACGCCATCCATGCCTGCCAGGCGCGGCCCGTCCAGTGGCTGCGGCTGTACGCCTCGGCCAGGAAGCGGACGGGCGCGAGCGACTCGGGCGCGAACTGCTCGGCGCGCCGCCCCTCGGCGAACGCCTGCTGCCACAACGGCCGGTCCGGGTACTGCGCGGGGTAGGTCTCGAGGGCCGCCTCCATGAACGCCTCGCCCGCGCGCAGGGCGGCCTCGGCCTCCGCAGGCAGCCCCTGGGCGACCCCGTGGCCGAGCGAGACGACGACGGCAAGGAACGAGGCAAGCAGACGACCCGAGCGGGTCATGGCGGACTCCCTTCGTCGGGCGAGGCACCGGCCGACGCGCGACGGCCGCGGTGATGGTGCCCCGAGGATACCGGAGTGGGGGCGTCGGGGGCGTCGCTCAGCCGAGGAAGGGCTCGGCGTCCGGTCCGGCGAGCCAGGCCCGGAGCTCGGCCAGCGCGCGCCCGCGGTGGCTGACGCCCTGCTTCTCGGCGAGCGTCGCCTCCGCGAAGGTCACGCCCAACTCCGCCGAGCGGAACACGGGGTCGTAGCCGAAGCCGTCGTCGCCGCGTGGGCCGTGCAGGATGATGCCCTCCGTGCGCCCCTCGAAGGTCGCCACGGCGCCCGAGGGCGCGGCCACGACCACCACGGAAACGAAACGCGCGGTGCGCTGCGGCATCGGCACGTGCTTGAGCCGGTCGAGCAGGTGGGCGATGCGCTCTCCGTCCGTGAGCCCGGGACCGCCGAAGCGGGCGGAGCGCACGCCGGGGGCGCCTCCGAGCGCGTCGACCTCCAGGCCGCTGTCGTCGGCGATGGCGACGCGGCCGAGCTTGGCGGCCGCGAACCCGGCCTTGCCGAGCGCGTTCTCCTCGTACGTCGCGCCCGTCTCCGGCGGGAAGCGCTCGAGCCCGAGGTCACCGGCGGCGGCGAGGCGGATGCCGGTGCCTGCGAGGGCGGCGGCGAACTCGCGCACCTTGCCCGAGTTGAGGGTCGCCAGCACCCAGCGCAGGGGCGCCGCGGGGCTCACCGGGACCAGCCCGCGCGCGCCAGCTCGATGACGCGTTCCACCCCGACGAGGCCGAGGGCGACGAGCTGGACGTACGTCTCGGCGTCGAGTGGCCCCCCCTCACCGCCGCCGTGGACCTCGATCACCTGGCCGTCGCCGGTGCCCACCACCGCCAGGTCCGCGCTCGCCGCGGCGTCCTCGGCCTGATCGAGGTCGAGCAGCGGGCGGTCGGCGACGAGGCCCACCGAGACGGCCGCGACCTCGTGGGTCAGCGGCCAGGCGTCGAGCCGACCGCCGAACACGAGCCGGTCGGCGAGGTCGTGCAGGGCGGTGTACCCCGCCAGGATCGCCGCGCAGCGCGTGCCGCCGTCGGCCTGCAGGACGTCGCAATCGACGTGCAGCGTCTGGCCGGGGAAGGCGTCGAGGTCGACGGCCGCCCGCAGCGCGCGGCCCAGCAGGCGCTGGATCTCCTGGCTGCGGCCGCGCACCTGACCGCGCTCCCGCGGCGTCCGTTCGTGGGTGGCGCGCGGCAGCATCGCGTACTCGGCGGTCAGCCAGCCGCCGCGGTAGCCGCGGCCGCGCAGGTGGGGCGGTAGCCTGGGCTCGACGCTGACGGTCGCCACGACCACGTTGTGGCCCCAGGCGATGCGGGCGGCGCCCTCGGCATGTCGGTGACCGCCGCGCTCCACCGCGATCTCCCGGAGGGCGTCGTCGGCGCGGCCCGTGCGCGCTGGCGGAGGCTGGCGTGCGGTCACGAGGGCGGTCGGGCGTTCCGGTCGCGGGCATCGTGGCCGGGCACCGGGGGCTCGAGGCGCCGTTCGAGGTCTTCGAGGCGGCCCTGGATCCGATCGTGTTCGCGCCGGTGCTCGTCGAGCGGGCGAGCGAAGCGCGACATGAGGTACTGCAGGCCCGCCCATAGGAAGACGACCAGCGCACCGAGGAACAGCAGCGTGACCAACAGGCGCATGGTGGAACCTCCTGGCGTTCGTTCGGGGCGAGCGGGTCACGGGCGAGCGGCGCCGCACCCGACGACTCCGAACCTACCACGTGGCCATGGGGACGCATGGCTCTGGCGTTGCGTGGGGGACGGGTGTCATCCGTTCGCATCGGGGACCGATCCAGCGCGGGTGGTGCCATGGCCGCCGGTGGCCGTCGATCGGCGGACCGTTCCCGGCGCGGCGGAAGCTCACGGCCCCCGCGGCGCGACCGCCCGCCAGAAGGCGCTGAACGACCGCGGCGCGGCGTCCGCGACCCACCGGTGGGCGAACGAGGTCGGCAGCGGGTCGCGTGGCCCCGGCCAGTGCGCGACGGCGGGGTGGGCGCGGTGGCGCACGGGCGCGGCGTCGCCCCGTCGGGCCGCGGCGACCCTGGGCGCCAGCACCTCGCGAGCGTCGCCCACGGCGACGCGGAGGCCGGGGATCGACGCGGCCGCCGCCAGCAACCACGCGAGCCGCATCGGACTCCACGGGTGGCGAACGAAGAACGCGGGCTCGAGCAGCAGCCAGCGGTCGGCGTCCTCGTCGGCCCGCCAGGTCGGGTCGAGCCCCCAGGGGTGATGGATCAACGCGCTGCGCCGCGGGTCCAGCGCGGGCGGCGGCAGGTCGGGGAGCGTGGCGGGCAGCTCGAGCTCGACCCCATCGCGCAGGTCGCCCGGCACCGGCCCCGCGAGGAGATCGTCGCGCGGGCGGTCGAGGAACGTGCCCGCCTGGCGGGTGTCCGCGAAGCGGTTCAGGTTGGCCTGGTCGGCCAGGTACGGCTTGGCGCTGCCGCTGCCGGCGACCCACTGCCACGACAGCGCGTTGGAGGCGAGGTCGCCGTCGAGGAGGTGGAACTGGAACCAGGCGGCGCCGGCGCGCCAGTCCGCGCCGGCGAGGTGGCAGGCGGTCGCCGCGAGCCACATGCGGGCGTGGTTGTGGACGTAGCCGGTATCGACGAGCGAGCGGACGGCCGCGTCGAGCGCCTCGATGCCGGTGCGGCCCTCGACCAGTGCCCGGGGGAGGCGCCGGGGGCCCGCGCCCGGCGCGAGCCGCGGCTGGCGCCGGAAACGGTCCCGCAGGATGCCGGCGCCTTCGCGGGCGTGGACCAACTGGAAGAACTCCCGCCAGGCGAGCTCCTGGGCGAGCTTGCCGGCGTCGCCCACCGCGGCCACGACGTCGGGCACGGACAGCAGCCCGTGCGTCAGGTAGGGCGACAGCCGGGTCACCGCCCCCCGCAGATGGTTGCGGGTGCGGGCGTACGCGCCGGGGTCGACGTCCGCGAGGCGCGCCAGGGCCGCGGCGCGCGATGGGGGGAACGCCGCCGCGGTGGCTGCGGGCAGGCGCAGCTCCCCCGGAGCGATGCGGTTCGCGGCGGTCGTCACGCTCGGAGGGTAGCCTGGTGGCGACGCCGCGACTGTGGGCACGACGGACCTCGCG
>Ga0272443_10007349_pt1 | contig 10549 bp, 4 predicted proteins | sample SSMAcet12_FD_193581 | JGI IMG/M metagenome (GOLD analysis project Ga0272443, IMG submission 193581) | Marine sediment archaeal communities from Little Sippewissett salt marsh, Falmouth, MA, United States - SSM-Acet-12 | ecosystem: Environmental > Aquatic > Marine > Wetlands > Sediment ... | reverse complement strand
TACGAGAGCATCTTCTGCCTGTTTCTGATTATCACCCACAAATAAGATATTCATGTCAGGAGGAATTACCCATCCGGCAAAAGTTGAAAAATTGCTGTTGATGTCAATATGGTAACTGCCCGGAATATGCTGACCGCCAAAACCTGCATAGTTTCTGATATCAAGAACGACAGAGCCACCTTCGTCAATCTTCCCCTTAAATTCAACGGGATTTTGAGAAATAAGCTTTGGGAGCGAACGCATAAGGGCAGGTCCCTTCCTGTTTATATCACTGCACCGGCTGAAATGATCAGGTGCGGGAGGCATATCCTCAGTCAGTGACCTGATAAACTCTTCTTTATCCTCAATTAAAAGAGCCGGATTAAACTTTTTTTCATAACCAATAACTGATAATCTCATTGCACCCATCGCTTTCCCACAGAGTGAACCTGCACCATGGGCAGGATACACAATACAGTGATCAGGTATCTTTTCAACAGTATTATGAAGATTATCGTAGAGGCTGCCTGCAAGTTCCTCTGCCATTCCGGGAAACAGATCAGGTCTTCCGACATCCCCCACAAAGAGCGTATCTCCGGTGAATACTGCAACAGGTTCGTTTCCCCTCGACCGGTCTGAAACAACATACAAAAGGCAGTCCGGCGTATGGCCCGGAGTATCATGGACACAGAACTCCATATCCTCAATCGAAAAAACAGAACCTTCACCAACAGGAATATGCTCAAATTCACAGTTCCCGTTTCTTGGGGCATAAATATCAGCACCGGTAATATCTGCAAGATCCATATGGCCGGATACAAAATCAGCATGGAGATGAGTTTCAAGAATATGGGTTATCTTAAGGCCCTCCTCTTCCGCTGCCGTAATATACCGATCAACATCACGGCAGGGATCTACTACTGCACATGCATTTTTTCCACCTATAAGATAAGAACTATGCGCTATTTTTTCAATGAAGAACTGTTTTATGATCATGTTTTTCCCCGAAATTAATGAGTGAGAATATTACACAAATAATATATAAACTATACTGACAGCAACGACTAAAAACAGTATAGTCATAATCCCACCGGCTTTGATATAATCAGAATTATGATAGCCACCCGGATTCATAAGAAAAGCATTGACCTGATGTGTAGGAAGAATAAATGAATTGGAAACACAGACTGCAACAAGAAGAGCAAGACCTCTTGGATCGATCCCTGTCGAATTGCCAATAATAATCACCAGAGGAACAAGAAGGACAGCTGCGGCAACATTTGTCATAAACAGACTGAAAAAAGTAGCCAGAATTCCGATTGCAAAAAGCAGAACAATTGGTGGACTGCTGCCAATCAGATCAGTCATACCCCCTGCAATATATGCAGCTGTACCCGTCTTATCCATTGCAACCCCAAGCGGAATCATACCGGCAAGAAGAAAAACTATCTTCCAGTCAACAGCCCTGTACGCCTCATCCGGAGTAACAACGCCGGCCAGAAGCATTGCAACCGCCCCGGTAAAGAGAGACAGTGACAATGAAACTCCTGTAAATGAGAGCAGTAGTCCACCAATAAAACATGATACCGCAATAAGGCCCTTGTCCTTTCTGAGGGTCTTCTCCTCAGGCCGAACAGCAAGAACAAAATTCGGGTCAAGACCAATGGCCTCAATTTTATTCCATGGCCCATAAACAACAATAGTGTCTCCCGGATTAAGTAACGTATTTGAAAATCTCTTTCTTTTCTCCTCATTGCGGGAGAACATCACAATAATCTCAAGACTATAATTTTTCCTGAAGGCTATCTCCCTGATGGTCTTTCCTGCAACAGAAGATCTGGGACGGACCATAATCTCCGCAAATCCGGCATTTATATCACCGATATTTTCAGTCAGACTTTTCTGATCTTCTGCTTTAAACAGACCATAATCAGATGAAAAACGATCTGATTCCACCTCAGAACCAAGAAAGGTAAGAATATCTCCACCTGAAAATACAGTATAGCGCCATGGGGCATAGACAGTATCATTTTTTGTACTGACTGCAAGAAGATTCAGGGAATATTTACTGAGCAGATCAAGATCTTCTCTTTTTTTCCCGATTATTCCGGAATTATCAGGAATAGTATAATGGTGAATATTATCCGGAAGATCCCAGGTTTCAATAAGTTCATTCTGACTCCCGTAAGAACTTTTATTAACACTACCTTCCGGGAGCACAAAATGGCCCAGAATCAGAAAGTACGATATCCCGGTTAAAAGAAGAGCAAGTCCCACGGGAGTTACATCAAAAATTCCGAATGGTTCGAGACTGCCCTGAATAAGAAAATCGTTGAGCAGTATCAGAGGAGATGACCCGACCATAGTGAGAGTTCCTCCAAGAATTGCAGCAAATCCCATGGGCATAATAAGACGTGACCCGGAAATATGTGTCTTTGATGAAATCCTGAGGACTGCCGGAAGAAAAAGTGCCACGGAACCAATGTTCTGCATGAAAGCCGAAAGCAGCCCCACAACAGATGAGATTATAGCAATTATCTTCTTTTCACCCACACCTCCGATTTCAATTATTTTACGGGCAAGTGTAAACATAACCCCAGTACGTTCAATGCCATAACCCAGGATCATAATGGCAATTATTGTCAGCACTGCATTACTGGCAAAACCTGAAAATGTCTCCGCCGGAGTTACAATCCCTAAAAGTCCGAGGGAGAGCATAATTATCATTGCAGTTATATCAATTCTGAAAGCTTCGGTTACAAACAGAATGACAGTAAAGGCAAGTACTGCAAGGACTATCAGAATTTCCGGAGTTATAACTGCTGCCATAATTTCCAACTGCCTGATTAAGAGCATAGATTTAAACAGAGATATAATTTATCCTGATGTTAATAAATCAAAAATCTATGAAATAATAAATAACTCTCATACAGAATATCACAGATATATAAAAATCAGAATTTTTCAGCCGGAATTTCGACTGAAAATCTCATAAATGGAAGAGAGATGCTCAATAAGAGTCACAACCAGGATTTCATCATCAGCCCTGACAACCGGATCTTCAGAGAATAAAAAGAAATCACTGCCCCTGTAAAGACCGATAAATTCACTCTTCTTTGGCAGTGAAATATCTGATAATTTCTTCCCGTCCTGCTCGTCACCGGCAATCACACTTATCATTCTGACCTCACCCCTCATCATTGTTGAGAGATCAATTGTATCTATTCCTTCAAGAGTGTGATAGATACTTATTGAGGCAGCATGCGGAGGGTTTACAACATTACGGAAACCAAGTTTTTTCGCTATTTTCATAAACTGAACATCATGAGTGGTTACGATAATCTGAGGCACTTTATAATCACGGGCAATCAGGCCGATAATTATATTGTCCTGATCATGTCCGGTGCAGGCGACAATTGCATCCGTATCCTTAATACCGGCCTTTTCAAGAATATCCGGACTTGTCCCCTCAGCATTAATAACTGTACAGTCAAGAGTTTCTGACAACTCTCTGGAGAGATCCGGATTTTTCTCAATCAGGATAACCTCCCACCCCTTCCCGATAAGTATCTTTGCAAGATCAAGACCCGGATTATCAGCATCTGTAATAATTACCCTCATTTCTTCCTCCTCCCCATCCATGTCCCGGGATAGAACAATATGAATATTGGTATGATCTCTATTCTTCCAAGAAGCATATTAATGATTAGTACAGCCTTCAAAATTACCGGAAGTGAAGCATCAGTAATTCCACAGGACAGTCCTACTGTCCCAAGAGCACTGGAAACCTCAAATAAAGAATCACTAAGGGAAAAACCATGAAGCACGAATATAAAAGATGATACAAAAATGACAAACAGATAAAGGAATAAAAATGCAACTGTGCTGAGTATAATACTCTGACCAATAACATCTTCTCCGATTTTTAAAGGAGTCAGTACTTCCCCGGGAAGAAAAAACCGTATAAACACAAGATGGAGGATTTTTAAAATGATTATGAACCGGATTATTTTTATCCCTCCGGCAGTTGATCCAAGCGAACCACCAACCCACATAAGAGCAGTCAGTACAGTCTTTGCTCCTTCAGGAAGTTCTGCCGGATTAACTGTTGAAAAACCCGATGTTGTCAATGCAGAAAGTCCCTGAAATACAGAAAGTTCAATTATCTCAGCCGGAGAACCGTAATCAATCATAGTAATAAAAAGCAGAACAATCCCGATAAATCCAAAAATAATGAAATAACGTAGCTGAATATCTTTAAACAGTGAAGCAATACCTTCCCTGCCGGAATAAACACCAAAATTAACAGACCCCAGAATACAACTCAATGTCAGCAGAAATGGCAGTGCAGCACCTGAAAACCCGGAAACGGAATCAGATTTCGTTGAAAAACCTCCGGTAGATACAGATGAAAGTGAATGGCATACGGAGTCAAAGAAAGGCATACCACCCACAGACAATAAAATAAATGAAATTGCTGTAATTATCAGATATATTTCAAGCAGAAATTTTGCAGTTGCATATACAGTGGGACGTACCTTCTCTTCACCCGCATTAATAGTGTACAGGCGAAGGGCAGTTGTACCCGGACTTGCAAATATCAGTACCCCAATGAGAAGTATCCCTATTCCACCAATCCACTGCAGCCAGGACCTTGTAAATAAGAATACCGGATTTAGTGATGAAGATACTGAGAGTCCTGTGGTTGTAACGGCAGACACAGACTCAAAAAATGCATCATTTAAGGCCATTCCGGTTTCAGACAGTGGAACTGTAGTTAATAGTGCTATGAAAGGGAAAATTACTGCAGCTATAAATAATGCCTCTTTCTTCTGAAGTTCAGACTCAGGCAGTAATTTATCAAAGATAATTCCGGCAGAAATTATTCCCCCAACTGTGAGACCATAAATTGCAGCAACCCTGTACTCACCAAATATTAATGCGGCAATAAGGGGAACAAGAAGAACAAAACCAACACCCGTCATTAACTTAGCAAGATTTTTCAGAATGGTTCTGAAATCTACAGGAGATACCAGTTCATGCATACTAATGATGCTAATTACGGTCAGATGCTATAAATATTCTTCATCCCAAAAAAGCTTCCCGGAAGTCACTGATTAGCTTTCGGCTCTAAGACCACTGATTATACCATCCGTAAAAAAAGATTAATATTAAGGTTTAACATTACATTCAGTCATTCTAAATGGATTAAATGTGCCAAATATTCAGATATAATATTTATTCATGGGCAGATCATATACTTTCAGTATAGATTCCTGATCCTACAAACCAGTTCTCATCCACCGGCAGGACATAACAGAGCTTAAATCTGCTTTCATTATAGTCAGGATCCAGGTACTGCACATATACAAATCCACCACCGTTCTCTGCCTCAGTAATTTCCAGTTTCATTACAGGCACACCATAGACGTCAGTGAAATTCAGTCGATCTGTTCCGATTAATTCCGGCTGATGAGGTAGTGCAAGAGTTATGCCGTCTGTTCCGTAAGCAAATATATATGAACTGCCTTTCGCAAATTCACTGTCAATATCATTGAATTCAGATATTGCAGCCTCTTTTTCATTATCCTGTGCATACTGTCTTGCAGATTTAACTCTCAGAACAAGTTCCTCAATATCATCTGCACTGAAATTCACCCTGACATTGGGGACATAAATTCCGGAACCAACAAACCAGTTTTCATCCACAGGTTCAACATATGATAGTTTCAGTTCCTCCCGGTAATCATGTGCAGGATTTGTATATACATAATATATCGAACCTCCGCCAGCTTCTGCAACATCAACCAGTCCGTTGATAAAATCAGCACCGTTTGGATCAACAGTCTCTGATCTGTCCTCACCCAAAAGTGCCTTCTGGAATGGCAGTGCAATTACGGTACCATCCATATTATAGGCAAAGATATACTTTTCACCATCAGTAAATGAACCATTAATATCGTTGAATTCTGCAATTGCCTCATTTTTACCGGAATTCCGGGCAAATTCAGCAGCATTGTGAACATATTCCTTAAGATCTTCATATTCCTCAGATATAACTACACTCTGTTTGTCCGTTTCATCTGATGAGGCAGATGTACTGCCATTTTCACTCTTTGTTACAACAATCCTCCACTCTGCTCCGTCAATGCCTGCAGTGTCCCAGACTGCTTTTTTCTCAACCGGAACTGCCCATTCCTTATCCCAGAATGTGTAAATGCCTGTGCCATTTTTATTTTCAACAATTCTCTTTGCAAGGGCCTGAAGATTCTCATCAGAATACGCTTCATCTGTAAAGAGATTTAATCCAATCTCTTCAGGAGTTGTATCATATATCTCCGTCCCGTCCGTCTGGATAACAAAGACATCATATTCTGTGCTGTCAGTCACAGGTTTTATGTACTTTGCAAGGAAGTCCTCTGATTTATAGGTCATATCGACATAACCAAGATATGTGCCGTCTTTATCAAAGACAGGGTAAGTCTGGCAGACTGCTTTAAAACCTTCTTCCATCCGGAAGAAGTCACTTAGCAGTGGAGTTTTCTTGTTCAGCGATTCAGAGACAACGTCATTTTTGCCCATATCCAGACCTGTGAATTTTTTGTAGTTGTCCGGATATGCGTTTAACACAACTCCTTTGTCATCAAAAACCAGCGATGATATGGAATACGAACGCCGGACAAGGTTGTCTTTTATGACTACACCAGCATCTTCAGATGAGCAGCCATATTCTGCTATAGCATTAGCATTGGTTTTTAATGACTCTTTTACTGACTTAAGTTCTGAGTTTACACCCGATGTTATCTCAGCGAGGTTTTTCTCCATATCTCTTATTTCGCTGTCATCAGCCGCAATTTCAGAAGGGGCACCAGTCTGACATGCAGAAGGTGTCTGTGTCTGCAAAACAGTACCTGTACCTTCATCATTTCCTCCATTGCCTGTGCACCCGGCAGAAAGGAGTAATACCAGCAGAATTCCGGACATAAATAATCCCAATACTTTATTCATATCAGATAATCTTCATTAAAGGAGAAAATAATTACCCTCACGGAACAGGTCAGAACAGTTGTTTTTTCGGTGCAGACAATAATCAGCTTAAAATCATGTAAATAGTCATGAAAAACTGATCCACTTTTAGCTAAAATGGTCAATAAAATAAGCAAAAAAAGATTAAATTAAATTTGTTTTACCGATATAATACCAGGCAATCATAGCTGCATCTCCGGTATCAACTTCACCATTATCGTTAAAGTCTGCCTCCGGATATATAACAGTGGATTTTCCTGCCACCATATAAGCAACATTGGAGACATCGCCTATGTCAACGTAACCGTTGTCATTGAAGTCTCCTCTCTGATAGACGTTAAACCTGCCATCCTTCACAGCCGCATTATGGTTTTTGAACTCCATATCGCTCCATTCAGCTCTGACAAATTCAAAGTCACAGTTATAACCGGCTTTTTGAGGTGCTCCTTTTACCTTTATGTCAAACAGAGGCGAGTTTCCTGAAGAAGTCATTCCGTCAAGATCGGTTACTTTGAGCAGAACACTGCCCTGTGTGAGATTGACATCAAATGCTGAGCCTGAGAATACTGTGTTATTCAGTGTAACAGACTCAACAATAGCAACTTCAGGGTCCCATGTGACTGTTACACCAACTCCGGATGCATTTACCAGGCCACTGACTGTTACAGGAACTATAACAGTGCCGTTATTGTAAATGGAGAAGTCAGGAATAACTACTTCCGGGATGTCCTCAAATACAAGCTCAATCTTTGTAATATTGCCGATTGCATCTCCGGCAGTGACATTTGCACCCCTGAGTGTTAATGGCCAGTTACCATCCGCAGGATTGATAAGAAGATTGTCCTTCTCATTCGCAATTATATAATTGCTGCTCCTGACAGTATCTCTGCTGTCAATAATTACAGAATCACCATCACCACTGGAGATTAAAATATTGTAACCTTCCTCTGCAAGAGTCTGGTTGTACGAACTTCCGGTATGCGAGTTCTCATCATCGACAAATCCGCACAGGAGCCACAGAGGCATTCCGGACCATTTATCTCCGTTTCCGTCAGTGAACTCAACTTCATGGGACTCTTCACCCTGTGCCATTGTGCAGCCGAGCGCTGCTTCAAAGTAGCCCTTTGAAATTGTTGCATTAATAGCACCATCAAGTTCAAGGTCCCATGATGGGTCAGGAGTTGTCTGAATTTCTATTCTGTTTATGTACTTTGCAGAGAGTCCGGCGCATGATGGCAGACCGGAGTTGTAATGCCAATACTGTGCAGGAATTGTCTCATGCATATCCCACTGTCCGAAGATGTGGTCATCGGTTGCGAAGAATACCCTGAAACCATCGCCATATCCCGGCATTGGTCCTTTTTCAGTTCCACTTCCTGTATATCCATACCATGCAAGAACAGGTGTTCCAAGTGCAGGCTCCGAGGATGGATCATTGTATATCACATCATAGGACAGTTTGCTGGTCCAGCCATCTGAAGCTATGAATGTAATCTCTGTACCCTCATTCATTCCACCTGCAAGACTGCATATGTCTTTTATTGATGTGCCCTTAATAGGCTCTGAAATCTTAAATCCTCCGGGGTATGTTTCTGCCTGATCCCATGGGTCTCCTGAGAAACATAGACCTTCATATTTATACAGCGTCTCTCCGTCTCCATAGACATTAAACTCCTCAACAAGTTCAGTATAGTCAACCGAGACATTTGCTATTTCAGTGACTTTGTCTGCACCGTATTTTACAACCGTAAGTTTGGGTATGTCAACAGGCTTTGCAAAGTCAGTCAGCTGAATCTTTGAAAGTTTTCCCACACTGTAACTTCCGGAAGGAAGACCTGGTCCAACTACACGAAGCGGCCATGAATCAGTAAGAGAACTGCCGTTGCATTTGTTTGCTATGATTATTCTCTTTGAATAATTGTCCTTACTCTCAAGGATGATACTGCTGTCAAGTTCTTTGGAGTACCCATCAGATGCAGTAATGATCACTTTGTAGCCAATCTCAGCAAGCCCGCGGTTAAATCCTGAAGAACCGTGTGGAATCCTGTCATCAACCCAGCCGCAGAAGTCATAAAGCGGAACTCCGCTCCATTCACTGCCATCAGTGTCAGTCCACGTTTCTTCATGGTGGCATGCAAGACCCTGTTCAAAGTACTCCTTTGTAATTATAGCACCAATCTTTCCTTCACAGGTCAGGTTCCATGAACCGGCAACAGGAGGCTCAGGGATTAAACCAACAAGGTCAATTGTTTCAACCTGTCCTATTGCAGCACCTGAAAATCCTCCCTTTTCTGCACTCCACAGTGGTGAACCAACAAGTCTTACAGGATATGTGGGTTTATCACCGGTCTTTGGAAGAGCTATATCATTGCACTTGTCTGCAAGTATGTAACTGTTGTTTCTTGCAATATCTGCACTTGCGAATTCCTTTGAATAACCATCTGAAGCTATAATCTTTACAGTATAGCCCTTGGCTGCTGCCGCGTCATCAAACGTCCAGTGGTTTGTGCTCTCAATATTATCTGACACCGCAACAATAACCCAGAGAGGCAGACCGGACCATACATTTCCGTCAGGATCTGTGTATGTTGTTCTGTGACAGCCATCTTCTTCAAATTCTGCCTCAGTAATCTGATCAATGATTACACCATTTACTGTAATCTTCCAGCCCGTAGTTGGCTCAGGAAGCCCTACCAGTTCAATGGATGCAATACCACCGATCAGCTGTCCGGCACTTACATTGTTCCCGACCATCCTCAGAGGATAGCACAGTTTCTCCTTTTCACCGATTGTCTCCGGCAGTTCTGATGAATTAAGAGTATTTGCCATCAGAAAACCGCTACTCTCAGATATGTCGGCACTCTCAAAGTTGATTGAATATCCGTCCTCTGATGTTACCTTTATTGAGTAACCTTCAGCGGCAAGTGCTGTGTTAAAAGTGTCCGGATTGTCATCATCTACTATTCCGACAATGCTGTAGAGAGGAATTCCACCCCATACACCGTTTTCATCCGTAAATTCAACTTTTCCAAAGGATGCTACCTTAGACTCAAACTGACTCTTTGTAAGCGTTACATTACTGCTGCCAATCAGGTCGAGGCCCCATTCCGGCGGAACGTCAGAAGAGACAGTTATTGAAACTTTTGCAGTTGCTGTCTCTTCTGTGACGTCATCGCCACCATAGAGGAAGAGGACTTTGTCCTTGTCATGGAGCGGACAGATGTTCAGACCATCTGTATCGGGACTGCCCCAGTCATCCAGTTTCTTTCCGTTTACGAAACAGGACCAGTAATTGCCTTCATCTACATACACATATTCTTTGATAGCATCAAGAAGAAGAATTCCTTTAAAACCATAGGATTTATCAGAAACATTGATGGAAATCCCCTCTGAATCTGATATGGTCTGAAGGGCACCAAGCGGGGTTAACTCACTCACATCATAGCTATTGCCTTGGGTAGAATCAACAGTGACATTACCTGAACCAAGAGTAACCGTACCTTCATAGATGGTGTCACAATCGCTTGCATCAACCGTTATTGAA
>Ga0272443_10007348_pt1 | contig 10549 bp, 6 predicted proteins | sample SSMAcet12_FD_193581 | JGI IMG/M metagenome (GOLD analysis project Ga0272443, IMG submission 193581) | Marine sediment archaeal communities from Little Sippewissett salt marsh, Falmouth, MA, United States - SSM-Acet-12 | ecosystem: Environmental > Aquatic > Marine > Wetlands > Sediment ... | reverse complement strand
TTGCTGTCTGCATCTCCGATCATCTCATCGAACTCGCTGACAAGCTCAAGCCCACCTTCAGATTCGGACTCAAGCTCTGGCGTTTCGAGCTCGCTGTTTGTAAGTTCCTGCTGTTCTATGACATGCGAGTCATCGTCAGGAGGTGCGCCTGACGACTCCGCTTCGGATGGCACGCCGTCGAGACTCGCACCACATTTCTGGCAATATGTCGCGTCTTCGAGTGGATTCTCTTGTCCGCATTCAGGGCATATTTTCAAGGCAACGACTCCCTCTTTTGGGTTCCTTCGTCTCGTAAGTAATTATCGGAGGCTGGCCGCTCGGCCTTAAGTACTATCTTACCCTTGTGACCAAAACGTCCCCTGAAGTCATCCTCTTTTGTTGGCAGGAGGTGCGCCCAAGTCGCGCGGATGTCCAACGAATCGGCTTTTTCTCTTGACAGGCATTGCGCAACTAAGTATAATTTCCGTCTAATGTTACAGACATTATGAGTGGAAGGGAAGAGGTGTGATGAACAACAGGATTAGATTAGTTTTACTAGCAGTAATTGTACTTACGTCGGTCTCCATATGGAGTTGTGGAAAAGAAGATGTGGACCTTGTTCAGCCCACAATCTTCGGCGATGCCGTCCTGCTCCGCCCCCTGAATCTGCAGACCTTGGCTGACGAGAGTAACATCTGTTATGAACTGTGGCTCGTTGACATTGAGAGCACAACAGACAGTGATAGCAATTCCATGTATTTAGTGCAGAAAGAGCTGAGCCTGGGCAAGTTCTTCTGGAGAAGGACGCCTTATGCGTTCTACACTCTGAATAACGTTAGACGCGACAGCGTATTCGCCACGCCTAATGGCGAAAACGTATATGACTACAACACGATCATGATAACACTTGAACCCCTCGCGGATGATGGCGTCAGGTCAAACAACGGCCTCATCTTCGACGTGGTCGAGTTTGGACAGCCAATTGAGGGGCAGTTCAATCTGTTTGATGAGCCGGCCCTCACGGTCGTTCATGAAGTTGACGAGCCGCTATTGGTTGCCGATTATGTAATCAGGAGCTATTCTGATGACGGAGATCCCAGGGAGGCGCCCCTCCAGGGAATCTGGTTCCATGACTTTACCTTGGGGCAGGGCGGCAATCAGCAGCTTGCGAAAACTCTAAGCATCCCTGTCATCAGGGAAAACGCCCATGTGACCTATGAGGGTTGGGTCTACAAGCCTGACTTCTCGCGGCCGTTGTCCACCGGAAAGTTCAAGAATCCCCGATGGTCTGATTGGTCTCATGACCATATTGGTGAGAACTGGTATCCCAATATTCCAGGCGAGGATTTCATAAAGAACCCGCCTGCGGATTTCACCCCCAAATTCGGTCCGAGTGAGCCGATGGAGCTTGTAGGTGAAGGGGGAGAGGCTTACATAACGCTGGAACCCTATCCGGATCCCGATCCGAATGAGCCGTTCCCGATGATCTTGTTCAAAGCGAATCTTCCCAAGAGCGAGACCTCGGCTCGTGGTGGGCACTTCCCGATGGAAAGCCTGTATGACGTGCTTCCCAGCTTCAATGCCGTGGTGCTCACTCAATAATTCAGGAAAGATCATAATAGAAGTTATGCTCAATGGCTGACGACTCAGGAGATACGTCAGCCATTCGTTTAGCTTAAAGTTACTATCTGATAGCAATGGACCTAACGCAATGTGAGAAAGGAGATGCCTGAATGGATCTTGGTATCTTAGCAATCATTCTCGGAGTAGTGGGAATTCTGTTTGCCCTTGCGTTTTTCGCCTCGATTAAGAGAATGCCTCCCGGCAATGACCTTATGAAAGAACTGGGCGAAAGAATTCATAAGGGTGCAATGGTTTTTCTGAAGCAGGAGTATCGAATTCTTGCAATCTTCGTAGTCGTGGTTTTCGTGCTTCTGGGGTGGAAAATCCAATGGGAAACAGCGATAGCGTTCCTTAGTGGGGCCATTTGTTCGATGCTTGCGGGATACATCGGTATGTCCGCTGCAACGAGTGCAAACACCCGAACCGCCGAAGCTGCGGCTTCATCAGGTCAGGCGAAGGCGCTGATCGCAGCATTCTCGGGCGGAGCCGTAATGGGCATGTCCGTCGCTTCACTCGGGTTGCTCGGCCTGGGCGTCTTCTTCCATCTCTTCGCTTCCAGCGACTACTCGGTTCTTACCGGTTTCTCGATGGGGGCCTCATCCATCGCTCTATTTGCTCGTGTGGGCGGCGGAATCTTCACCAAGTCAGCGGACGTTGGTGCTGATCTCGTCGGCAAGGTGGAAGCAGGGATCCCGGAGGATGATCCCCGAAATCCAGCCGTTATCGCGGACAATGTGGGTGACAATGTTGGTGACGTTGCCGGTATGGGCGCCGATCTCTTCGAGTCATACGTCGGTTCGGTTGTTGCTACCATCGCGATAGCCGCTACTGCTGTCGGGCTCAATCCATCGATGCGCGAAGCTATGATGATGCTGCCCCTGGCTATCGTTACTGCGGGTATCGTCGCTTCAATGTTCGGAAACCTCTCGATAAGGGTTTTCGCTTCAATGAATCCGGCGGCGGTTCTGAGAGTAGTGACTTATGTCGGTGCGATAATCATGTTAGTAGCGACATGGTTCATTGTCGACTACTTGAAACTTGATACCGGAATTTTCTGGGCGGTGCTTGTCGGTAATCTCGCAGGCATTACCCTGGGATTGCTGACAGAGTACTACACGTCAAGCACGCCGGTTCGCAGGATTGCCAAGGCTTCGGAAACAGGCCCTGCGACGAACATCATCGCCGGTCTGGCCGTCGGTATGGAATCCGTCGCATTCCCGGTAGTGATTATCTGTGTTGCCATCTTTATCGGTTACAAGCTTGCCGACCTGTATGGTATCGGTATCGCGGCTGTTGGAATGCTCGCAACTATCGGCGTTACTATGTCGGTTGACGCTTACGGACCTGTTGCTGATAATGCAGGCGGACTTACCGAAATGTCCGGCCTCGGAGAGAATGTTCGTAAGATCACTGATCGCCTCGACTCTCTGGGCAACACGACTGCCGCTATCGGCAAGGGATTCGCTATTGGTTCCGCTGCTTTGACCGCTTTGGCTCTCTTCTCGGCATATACTTCCACTGTGAAGCTGACAACAATTAACCTGCTGGATGTCAAGGTAATCGTTGGCTTCTTCCTCGGTGGAATCCTGCCGTTCGTGGTTGCAGCGCTTACCATGACTGCGGTTGGCCGTGCAGCCTTCAAGATGGTTAATGAAGTCAGGAGACAGTTCCGCGAGATCAAGGGCATCATGGAAGGTAAAGCCAAACCCGATTCCGATCGCTGTGTGCAGATCGCTACGATTGGCGCGCTTCAGGAGATGATCGTGCCGGGTATCCTCGCCATCATCGCTCCCATTCTCGTTGGTACTCTCCTCGGCAAAGAAGCCCTTGGTGGATTGTTGGCCGGTGCAACGCTCACAGGCGTTCTGCTTGCTCTCATGATGGCCAATGGCGGCGGTGCCTGGGATAACGCTAAGAAGTTCATTGAAGGTGGAGCACATGGAGGTAAGGGCTCTGATGCCCACAAAGCGGCTGTCGTTGGTGACACCGTTGGTGATCCTTTCAAAGATACTTCCGGCCCGTCTATGAACATTCTGGTTAAGCTCATGGCGATGGTTTCGCTGGTAATTGCGCCTCTGTTCATCTAATAGGCAGAATTCGGTTTTTTATATAGCAGCCCGGCTTGTTTGCCGGGCTGTTCCTGTTTGCAGCAGTGGTTTTTGTTGATGCTCCGGTGCAGGGTACTATTTTTCGTTGAATGGTAACATACTGCGGGGATAGTTTTGCCGGTAACATCGGATGACATACGCGATCTCTTCAGATCTCACTTGGCAGTAGACTTAAATCTTTCTACCAATACAATCTCAGCATATGATCGGGATCTTGCCGAATTCACGCAGTGGTGTCATAGCCTCAAGCTGGAGTTATTTGGAATACGATCCGAGAAGGTGTATGACTATCTCCTCAGCCTCCGAAAGAAGGGGCGTAATCCCGCAACCATAGCACGTCGCCTGTCCTCGCTGAAGCACTTCTATAGGTTCGCTGTCGGAGAGGGCCTGTGCCGACGAAATCCTTGCGCCTCCATCGAAGGCCCGCGCCTTATGCGCAGGCTTCCCCAGATCCTTGATCAGAAGGAGATGGAGAGGTTACTCACCATGCCTGATACGACAACTGCACTTGGATTGCGTGACTCGGCGATGCTCGAAACCTGGTACGCATGCGGGCTGCGCGTATCTGAACTGCAGGACCTCAAGGTGGCGGATGTAATCATGGAACTTCGACTGGTTCGCGTTATGGGCAAAGGTTCCAGGGAGAGACTTGTCCCATTCGGGAGATATGCACAGGAAGCTATCGAGGCATATCTCGCCACATCGCGCACCGCATTATCCAAGCCTCAGTCTCCCGGGAACCTCTTCCTGAATTTCCGTGGACAAGCCCTTTCCCGCATGGGCTTGTGGAAAGTTCTGAAGAAATACTCAGATAAGTGCAATTTTAGATTTGCCGTAACCCCCCATACCATCAGGCATTCCTGCGCTACCCACCTCATTGAGGCGGGAGCGGATATCAGGACAGTAATGGAATTCCTTGGGCATGCCGATATATCTACTACGCAGATATACACACATCTCGACAGAGAGTATCTGCGCGAAGTGCACAGGAGTTTCCACCCGAGGGCTTGAGGCAGGGGATGTCTGACGCAGTTGTCTACAAGAATGATATCCTGAAGATCGGCGAAGCCGAATTCCAGCGGCAGTCACGCCGCTTTAACATAGCGGTCAGGCAGGATGCGGTCGATATTGCGCAGTACCTCCCGGAAACTATTAACTGGGCAGAGGCCGGAATTCACACATTCGATACCTTCGACGAGCTATTTCGGTTATCGCAGAAACATCTCCTCGACTTGATTATTCTGGCTACGCGCAGCGATCTCGAACTGGAAACAGAGATGATTGCCAGTTGCAAGCGTCGACCTTCTCTCGCCCATGTCCCCACCGTGGTCTATCATCCTCAAACGGACAAAGAGCTTTTCAAAAAGGCCTTTTCGAGCGGGGCAGATGAACTTCTTTCGGGTATGTGGGATTCAGAGATATTCGGCGTCAAAGTAAGGATGATTTGTGAGAGGTCTGCGAGAGATCTTGGTGTGAATCCGACCTCACGATTGCCCGGGCCGGTGCTGATCGAACGCGAGCTGGAGCGAAAGATTGCATCCGGCGAGACTTTCGCCGCCTGCTACCTCGATATAGACAATTTTAAAGCTTACAATGACTACTACGGATACCTGTATGGCGACAGGGTCATACGGCTAACCGCGTACATAATCAGGGATATAGTTTTCGATCTCGTTCCTGATGGTTTCGTCGGGCATATAGGCGGGGATGATTTCATATTCATCATCCCCTACGAAATGATTGAACTCGTGAACTCGAACATCATCAAAACCTTCGACTCGATCATTCCATACAAGTATGCCAGGGAAGATCGCGAACGGGGACGGATAGTAAGCAAGAACCGAAGGGGAGAGGTTGAGGTTTTTCCACTGCTGACAATCTCAATCGCGGTAGTGGTCAATTTTGATCACATGTTTACCCACGCAGGTGAGCTTTCCCACATGCTGGCTGACCTCAAGAAGTACACCAAGAAGCTGGCCGGTTCGAACTACATGATCGAGCGCCGCAGGAAATACTGATCTGGAATCTGAAATCGAATTGAAAGCAGCCTATCTCTTGTTGAGCAGTTCAAGCAAGTTGTAGGCAGGTTTGTAATTGGGATTTACTCGCAGGCAGTTCTGTGCATATTCCCGAGCCAGCTTTGTGTTGCCCTGCTTGAAGTACAGCACGGCTAAGTTATGGTTAAGCTGAATGAGGTCAGGGTTTCTTTTCTGAATCTCCAGGTAGTCGGCTATGGCCGCCGTAGTATCTCCGGTTTCGAGCTTCAGATTGGCGAGGTTGAGCCTTGCGCTCATATTGTCCGGCGCTTCGTTCACGGCCATTTCGAAGTACTTGAATGCCGCGTCATAACTGCCGGTACTGATGAAGAGATTCCCCAATAGATTTGCATAGTGCGCCTTGTTGGATGATTTCTCGAGAGCCCTCTTATAAAATATCTCCGCGGAGTCAGGTTTCCCGGTCGCTTCGTGCATCTCTGCCCATGCCGACAGGACCTCGGGCATTTCGCGTCCCCTGACAAACGCGTAATTCAAATACACGCGAGCCATCTCGAGCTTGCCCTGCCTGAGATACAGCTTGCCAAGTCCAACATTTGCCTTCGGGGATTCCTCGTTAGCCCTGATAGCCTCTATGAAGTGATGTTCTGCGTCATCAGGCTTCTCCATCGTCACGAGCAGATTCGCAAGCCGAACATGCGCGTCCTCACTTTCAGGATCATACTTGAGAGCCTCCCTGTACTCAGAGACTGCACGATTCTTGTCACCGGATCGCTCCGAAGCTATCGCGCGGCTTATGTGGTCGATGTAGGGATTCTTCCTGCCCAAATCGAACAGATTCAGATTCAGCAGGATCAGCAAGGTCACAGTTACAGATGCTGGTATCAGGATACCCCCATATTTGCCCTGTTTGATCTTCTGCCAGAGAATATGCACACCCGCCCCCGCAAACACTATGACGAACGGCACGACTGGAAGCCTGTATCGAGCGTTCACGAAGAACAGTATAACCGTGACAGCATACGCAAAGATCGCGATGTGCAACGGCATCAAATCGCGCCATCGCGATCGGGTCGCGATCAGTCCGAATACAGCCAGCGGCATGACGATTCCAAACGGTATCTTCAACCCGATGTCCAGTATGAGAATGGATAGGAGGAAGGAGTGTGATTTGTGTGAGTATATCTCGGTGTTGTTGGGGTTCTCATAACCGGCGAAGAAATAGTACGCTTTCTTCAACGTCAGCCCGAGAGAACCTCCGAGGTCGGACTTTATCCAACCAAGAGCCTTCGATGTCCAGTAGGATGATATCTCGCCCGGCTTCATGGGTTTTCCCGTGTCGAACCTGGCGAGAGAATCGGTAACGAAAATGAATTCACGCCACGATATCCACCTGTCTGCTGGAAGCTCCGGCAAATTCAGCGCAAGACCGTCCGCCGACTCATTGTTGCCAATGTAGAAATTCACTCCCCCTTGATTCGATATCGGGATGAACTCCCTCGAAACCGAGTAATTGTGAATTGTTGTCGGAAGCATGGGCAGAAGCACAAGCAGCACGAAGATCGCGTTCTTCCCGATACGGTTCCCCATACTGAATTTGTTCATCGAAACAAAGAACAGCCAGAGCATGATGAAAGGCACGAGAACTATCGTATTCGGACGTGTGACGACTGACAATCCGAGAAGCAGTCCGCTGATGTACAGATAGCTATCCTTTCCATCCCTGTGGTACATCACCAGCAGGTAAACCGCCATCGTATTCAGGAAGATTATCAGGACAGGGAAGAGAAGCTGGGTGTCGAAAAAGACTATCGTGCCATAGAATGCCATAGTGAGCCCGGCGATTCGCCCGACCGTATCGCTGAACAGCATTGCGGCTATACGATAAACGATCACGCATGACAGCGACCCGACCACAATCCAGAACAACTTCGCGAAGAGAATGCTGCTGCCGGATATGAAATAGAGAAGCCCAAGTATCAGCGGATAGAGCGGCGCACGGAAGAACACTGTGTCCGGGAATATCTGCCCTCCGGCAATCTGCGTTGCCCAGATGTGATGCCACTGGGAATCGACGAGAGGGGCGTAAAACGTCGGATCATTCGCACGCAACCCGAACAGGACTATCAGTCGCACGATAAGAGCGACGGCGAAGATGGCGAGGGGCCACAATCGAATCTTGTTACTGTTTTTTGAGCGAGGTTTTGCCATAGCAATTCGGACATCAGGTTAGATCTTGGTGTGTTACCTACCCCTGATTCCTCCTCACTCTCGTGAACATCCAGAATATCGTTACCAGGATGGCGAAGGCGACCAGCGCTATTATCGCACCCGGAACCGGGCCGAATAGCGTGGTGAACTCATGCGACTCCGAGAAATGTTTGTATTTGTCGAGCAGTCCTATATAGTCAGCTCCGCCGAACAGGAACGCGATCATCACACCGATTATCGCGTCGCCCGCGACAAGTCCAGATCCGAAGAGTATTCCTTTTTCTTCTCTTCTCTTAAGCAGATCCTTCGGTGATGTCTTCTTGACCAGCATTGCTACCAGACCGCCGACCATAATCGGTGTCGACAATGACAACGGCAGGTAAAGCCCAATCGCGAATGGCAAACTACTGATTCCGAGAAGTTCCACAGCCGCCGCTATCATACAACCACCGACTATAAACTCCCACGGTAACTCGCCGCCCATTATGCCTTGGACGACAGTCGCCATCACGTTTGCCTGCGGCGCGAGCAGGGGGCTTGGATGCTCGGCCGACTGCACGAACCCGTAGGCGTCTGCCAGCAGAAACACCACGAATCCCATTATGAGCGCCGATGTCCCCAAACCGATGAATTCCATCCATTGCTGTTTTCTCGGTGTGGCACCCAGCAAAAATCCGGTCTTCAAATCCTGCGCGATATCACCCGACATGCAGACCGCTATGCAGACTATCGCTCCGATTGTCATCGCGGTAACCATGCCCTGCATTCCCGAAACACCGAATGATATCAGGATCAGGCATGTCACGAGTAGAGTTGCTATCGTCATCCCCGACACAGGGGAGGAGGATGAGCCTACAATTCCGACAATTCTCGCAGCAACCACCACGAAGAAGAACCCGAACAGGACCACCAGCACAATGCTCAACAGCGTCAAATCGAGTCCCGGCATCGCCCAGATCGCGAGTATGACTAACGCCGTCCCAACGAGCACCTGCCACATAGGCATATCAAGATCAGTTCGCGGTACATCGTCATTCCCTTTACCCCGGTGTACAAGCTGTTTGAAACCGACCGCAAAGGAGTGCGCTATTACGGGCAGTGCCTTTATCAGGCTGACAAATCCTCCGAGCGCAACCGCCCCGACTCCAAAGTACTTTATGAAGTAATTCCTGAGTTCGCTCGATCCCATCTCCGAGACAGGCATCGGAATGTAATCGGCCTGGAAGTTGGCGGCGAGGAATTTGATTGCCGGAGCCAGCCCGATATATCCGAGCACTGCACCCGATAGCATCAGGGCCGCAATTCGAGGACCTATGATATAGCCAACTCCGAGAAGCGCAGGAGTGGCATCGATTCCGAGTGTTGCACCATTGAGAGGCTTGCCCTTGAAGTCGAATCCGGGAGACTCAAGCCAGCACCTCGCACCCGACATAAGCACCTTGTAAAGGGCGCCGATTCCTATCCCGCTGAATACTGTTGACGCCTTGGAGCCGCCCTCATCACCAGCTACGATTATCTCGGCACAGGCTGTCCCCTCCGGGAATCTCAGCTTGTTGTGTTCGCGATGTACGAGATACTTGCGAAGAGGAATCATCATGAAGATACCCAATGCGCCCCCAAGAAGCGATATCGTGACAATATCCGCGCCGGTAAGCTGATAGAAATCGTCAAAGCCGGGGATAGTTTCTGACCAGATCAGGAACGCGGGAAGGGTGAATATCACACCGGCGACAAGGGACTCTCCTGCTGATCCAATGGTTTGAACCATGTTGTTCTCGAGTACGGTACCCCTTCCGAGTATTCCTCTCAAGATGGCCATCGAGATCACCGCGGCAGGTATTGAGGCCGAAACCGTCATTCCAAGCTTGAGACCGATGTAAGCGTTGGCCATCCCAAATATCATGGATATGAGGATGCCCAGTACAATCGATTTCGTTGTAATCTCTGGAACTGACTTGTCGGCAGGAATAAAAGGCTGGTACAGATCGCCCTCGTTCTGGACTTTCTCGTTGGCCACTGGTCCTCCTTCCAGATGCTGCAATTGTTGCCCAAAAGTAGTCCGGCGCAGAATCTGAGTCAAGCTAAAAGTCCCCTGACGAGCGTTCGGAGAGTGACGAAACTCCGATGTTTTAGTAGAACCGGCCTGTATGGTAGTGTAAATTCTGTGTAGGGAAAAGTTGGACAGCGAGAGGTTTCAACGCGCTACAATCAACTGATGCGCGACTCGTCTATGTTTTGTCTATATATTGGCTTACGGGCAAAGGAGGTACTTGCGCCACATTCATCCCGCATGAGATAAAAAGTGTAATGATTTTATGTGATGCCATGGAACCTTTGGGAATATGAATGTGTATCAGAATTGAGGCAACGGGAGATCTTGGTTAAACGAGATTCCCCCGAAGATTAGATTGGAGATTTAACATAGGAGTTGTCACAAGGAGGTGAAAACAAAAAGGCTTGACAGTAGCCGTGAACAAAGCTATACTGAATTAGAGAATAGTTCTACCACCCCCCCTCCAGTAGTATTGTTCATATACCGGGCACGCCAATGTTGTTCCTGAGTCACTGGCATAGGAATTACACTATGGCTTTAAGTTCGAGAAAACCCAAACCAATTATCCCTGAGGAGGTGAA
>Ga0272443_10007347_pt1 | contig 10552 bp, 9 predicted proteins | sample SSMAcet12_FD_193581 | JGI IMG/M metagenome (GOLD analysis project Ga0272443, IMG submission 193581) | Marine sediment archaeal communities from Little Sippewissett salt marsh, Falmouth, MA, United States - SSM-Acet-12 | ecosystem: Environmental > Aquatic > Marine > Wetlands > Sediment ... | reverse complement strand
CATAGAACGGCCCGTTGGATCGGAGACCTTCACTGAGCAATTCGTCGAAGGCCTCGTCTTCCTCGGAGTCGAGCGTGCGGATTCTCTCGAGCAACTCGACGCCGGCTTGAGCGTCTTCTCGCCAGCTGGGTATCGGCTGAAGATCGGCGACGTAGGTCGCCGATCCTTCGAGCATGACGTAACAGAGAGCCCCGTACAGACGGCGATCCCTGGCTTCATCGAACGGGTACGACGTGATCCGATCGAACCCCGGCTCGGCGATCTCAGGGTTCGCGAACGCTAGGACCGTTTGCAGCCGATGGAACGTCTCGTGGATGAGTGTCGGCATGAGGAAGGCGAAGTCGTCCTTCCCGTGCTCGATATTCATCCCGCCCGTCGCCGCCGTCGCCCATCCGCGGATCCCCCAGCCGACGGCGAACGAGAGTCGATCTTCGAATGCGATTCCTTGGGGGGCATACGGTGCGATCGATGAGAAAATGGCCGTTGCCAATCGATCGTCCTGCACGAGAAGGTCGATGAGGCGGCGGTACTCGGCACGATGGGCGGACAGATCGCTCAAGTCGAACAGGTTCTGCGGATGGAGCCACTTCCACAGCTCGTCGATCGGATCGCGGGACGCGGCGTGGACGAGGCACCACGCGAAACCGGCCTCGTCGATGATCGGCTCGGGGACGTACCCGAGGTCCCGCCGATGGCGTATCATCTCGACGAACGCCGGCATCCCGGCGATCGCCGTCGCCGCTGCCTCATTCGGGTCCGCGGTATCCAGATACTCGAGGACGGTCCGGATCCCGTCCACGTCGACGTCCAATCGCCAACCCGCCGGAACGGGGCCCGCGGCCACCAGGCCGTGTGCCCCGCCGGCGAAGGCGAGGGGAAACCGAGGCATCGTCTCGGCGATCGCGGCGAGGTTCGCCGAACGGATCTCCGCCAGCCGGATCGACACCGTCAGGGCGGTTTCGATGTCCCGGGGCGTCTCGAGGCTGTCGGGGATCTGATCGGGGAGCATGCCGAGGAAGCCTGCCCCTCGGTCGCACTGTTCGGTTTCCAGGCCGCGCAACTCGGCGATCCGGTCTGGCGGGTCCAGTCGGCAGACGAGCTGAAGGAGATGCGCTGCGTCGTCGCCGGCTCGCTCCTCGAGATTCCGCCATCGCCCGACGTGCGGGCTGTCCGCCCATGCGTTCGGGACTCGATCGAGGTTCATTGCGGCGATGTCGGAGAGATCCACACGATCCCCTTTCGGCGTGTCGAGTATGTGAGTCGAGACAGCGTATCGATCGACTCGGACAGCCGCAAGATACGATGCCCGCATCGTGAGCGATTCGGCTTGATCGGAGGTGCGGATTCCGGCAGAATGGGTCGGCCGACCTGAGCGACTAGGGTTCCGCTGCAACGCAGGTCTGGACCGAGCGTCGCGAAAGCCATCGTGCGTAGCACCTGATCGGACAAAAGCCGGGAGGGAATAGGCCGGCGCCGAACTCGTCGCGGGAACCGTCCGCGAAAGGGGTGCTACGATGTGCATGCCGGTCGTTCGTCGAGCTGTTCTCCAGGCGCTTCTCGTCACGTTCCTCTGGTCTACGTCCTGGATTCTGATCAAATGGGGTCTGCAGGAGATTCCGCCGCTCACGTTTGCGGGCCTGCGGTACGGTGTGGCCTTCCTGATCCTCCTCCCCGGGTTGTGGGTGCGCCGGGCGGAGGTGCGAGCTCTGTCCCCGGGGCGGTGGGCTCAACTCGCCGTCCTTGGACTCGTCTTCTACGCGCTGACGCAGGGGGGGCAGTTCCTTACGCTGACCCACCTCGATGCGATCCCGTTCAGCCTCATTCTCAGCTTCACGCCGCTCCTGGTGGCCGTCGGCGGTCGGATCGGCTTGCGGGAGAAGCTGTCGCCGGTCCAGTGGATCGGCGTCGTCCTGGCGCTCGGTGGTGCGGCGATCTACTTCGTGCCGACCGGGGCGCTGCGTGGCGCCGCCCTCGGTTTTGCGCTGGCCGGCCTGACGCTCAGCGCGAACACGGGCGCGTCGCTGCTCGGTCGGCTCGTCAACCGCAACCGGATGGCCTCGCCGCTCGTCGTGACGACGATCAGTATGGGGTTCGGGGCAGCCTGCCTTCTCGCCGTCGGGATCGCAACTCAGGGGATCGCGCCACTGACGTGGCGATCTTGGATGCTCGTGCTGTGGCTCGCGGTCGTCAACACGGCGCTCGCGTTCACACTGTGGAACCTGACGCTGCGGACCCTCTCGGCGACCGAATCGAGCGTGATCAACAACACGATGTTGATCCAGATCGCCGTGCTTGCTTGGATCTTCCTCGGAGAGCGACCCGGTGGGATCGGAATCCTCGGCCTTGCCGTCGTAGCCGCCGGGACCGTCCTTGTCCAGCTTCGCCGGCGCCCGCCCGGCTAAACGGAGCCGCTCGCCCTACAGGTCGGCGTCCTCATCGGACGCTTCCGATCGAACGTTCGTGATTCCTCCGAAGACGAGCGACAGGCGGACGAAGCCCCCGGGCAGGGCCAGGTCCGGGGCTTCGAGGGGCCCATCGTCCTCCCAGTTCAACTCAAGGAGCGGGAAGAGATAGCCGGCTCGGATGCCGAGCCCCACCCAGTCGAGCAACTGAACCTGGATGTCGACGTACGGCGCCACGAGCGCGAAGACGGAGTCGTACACCTGACGGGTTGGCTCGACGACGATCCCGGACGGGCCCCAGCCTTCGTTGGTGACGACGGGCTCCTCCGTCAGCACCAGCTCCGCGCCGCCACCTCCGATCAGTGCTCCGATGGTCAGCAGGGAATGCTCGTCCGCTCCGAAGGCGAAGCCGAGATCGAACCCGCCGAGGCCCGCGCCGTACTCCGCGTGCGTGGCTCCCGCCTCCGCTTCAATCCATGTCCCCCAACCGGCGCCGCCGACAGCGGGACCGGGGACCACGCCACCCCGTCCGCCGCCCCCGACGAGGATCATGTTGCCATCGAACACCGGAAAACCGGCGCTCTCCACGAACGTGTTGATGTCCGCGAAGTCGGGTAGGAACAGGCCGATGCCCGGCCCCCCTCCGCCAAATGCGAACTCCGGCTCGGCGGCGCACACGGCGCCGGCGAGCGCAAGGACGGCACATATCACCCAAGAGCTGCTGCATGCCGAGGATCTCATCGGTCCCTCCTCTCTCCCGGCGGCCGGCCCGGCCGAACGCGAGACGACCCACTGTAGAGTGCGGGCACGCATCGCGCAATCCGAACGATCGCGCCACGCCGTGCTGCCTATTCGTCATCCGTCAGGTCGGCCATCAGACGATGTCGCCGGTCCCGGTGACGTGGATGCGGATCGAGCTGCGGGTTGTAGAGGGCGTGCTGGAGGACATCGGCGTCCTTCATCAGCTCCTCGAACGGCCCGTGCTCGCCCGCCTTGTCGGAGTGGTGGGCGATCGCGAATCGGATCGCCGAAATCTCCGCCCCCGTGAAGCCCCCCGCTTCGTGAAGGATCGCCACCGCTCGCACGGCGCTTCGGGGGCCGTGATCGGATGGATCGCCCGACTCGTAGGTGACAAGGTCGTGCAGCATCCCGGCGACGCCGGCGAGTTCGGGGTCGAGGTTCCGCTGCAGCGCGAGAAGCGTCGCGGTCAGCGAGACGCCATACAGGTGAACGAACGCACAGCGGCGATCCTCCGGACCGGGAACGTCGCGGAGGATTCGGTCGACGATACGGCGAACGCGCTCGAGTCGGTTCACGGGCGCGGAGATGCGGATCGATCGAAGGAGCGGCCCACGCCTGCGGCCCCGTCGAGCGTGGCGTGAGGGGCGACGATGACGGAGATCTGGATGTCCCGCAGGACGTCGGCGAAGGGTCCCTCACGCTGGAACGCTGCCACGAACTGCCCGTCGGTCAGGAACGGAAGGATCCGAGACGGGATACCACCCCCGAGGAAGAGCCCTCCGGTGGCGAGAATCCTCAGGGCGAAGCCGCGGGCCTCGGCGGCGAGGAGATCCACGAACCAACGCAGCGTTTCGGTGCAGAGGTCGCTGCGTCCTTCGAGCGCCGTCGCGCTGATGATCGGGGTGGCGTCGTCGCTCGAGCGAAGCGCGCTGGCGAGCCATGGTTCCTCATCGAGACCGCGCACGTCGCGAAGGAAGCGATAGATGTTGGGGAGCCCGAGCCCGGAGCAGATCGACTCGACGGACACCCGCTCCATCGACGGCCGAAGGTAGCGGAGGAGGTCGTCGTGATCCGGCGTCGACGGCGCGTAGTCGGCGTGACCGGCCTCCGTCGGCTGTGGGATGTACCGACGGCCGTCCCAGATGAGGAACGCCTCACCGCACCCGGTGCCGGGAGCGAGGATCGCAATCGGACCGCGCTCTCGCGACTGTCCGGCGTGCAGGATGCGAAGGCGATTACCGTCGAGATCCGGCACGGCCCATCCGAGCGCCTCGATGTCGTTGAGAAGGTCGACCCGGGGAATGCCGAACCGTGCCTCGATCGATACGGCGTCGATCTCCCACGGGAGGTTCGTCACGCGGGCACGGCGGCCGAGTACCGGTCCGGCGACGGCGATCACCGCCCGCTCAGGAGAGACCGGATGCTCGGAGAGGAACGCGGACAGGGCATCCTCGAACGCCGCGCATTCGCGACTCGGAACCGTCACGGTGGCGGTTGCCTCACCGGACTCGGTCAGCGGGTAGAGCGCCAGCGTGGTCTTCGTCCCCCCGATGTCGCCTGCGAGAAGCCATCGTTCGGTCATGCCGTCTGCCGGATTCCTTCCGTCGGTCTTATCGTCGACCTGTCCTGACATCGCAACGTAAACGCTGAATGCGTCTCGATTCTCGTGGAGTAGGCGACCCGGCGCAAGTGGTTCCGCGTCGGGATGACGGCTCATGGATCCCCGCGTCTGCGATGATTGAGATGATGGAATCGAGGACGTACTCTTCCGTTCGGAAGGTGTATCCCGGCGATTCGAAGGGAGCGGTGCGATGGGCTCACCGACACTGGTCGTGATGGCTGCCGGCCTCGGCAGCCGCTTCGGGGGGATCAAGCAGATCGAGCCGGTCGGCCCGAGCGGTGAGATTCTGCTCGACTACTCCGTCTACGATGCGATACGGTCCGGCTTCGAACGTGTCGTCTTCGTCATTCGCGAGGAGATCGATGCGCTGTTTCGAGCCCGGATCGAGCCGACGATCGCGCGCCATTGTCGCGTGGAGTATGCGTACCAGCGGATCGACGATGTCCCCAAGGACTGCGATGTGCCCGAGTCCCGCGACAAACCCTGGGGAACGGGGCACGCTCCGCTGGCGGCCGAGCCGCTTCTCGACGGTCCGTTCGCGCTGATCAACGCCGACGACTTCTACGGATCCTCGTCCTTCCGAACGCTGTATCGCTTCCTCTCCGAACTGACGGAGAGCAAGACAGGACTCGAGATGGCGCTTATCGGCTACGAACTCCGCAACACGCTTTCCGAGCATGGGCATGTCTCGCGAGGGGTCTGTCAAACGGCTGCCGATGGAACGCTCATGGGGATCCGGGAACGTGAGAGGATCCAGCGGTTCGGAGACGCCATCCGGTACCTGGACACAGACGGTTGTTGGCATGACATCGATCCCGCGACCGTCGTCTCGATGAATCTGTGGGGATTTCCGCACGAAGTGCTCGGCGAGATGCGCAATCGCTTCGAGGCGTTCCTGCGCGCACCGGCGACCGATCTCGAAAGCGCCGAACTCTACCTTCCGCACGTGGTCGGCGAGCTGGTCCGCGACGGCCTCGGGATCGTCCGCGTCCTGCCGACGTCGGAGGAGTGGTTCGGCGCGACGTATCCGGAGGATCGGACGTGGATCGAGCGGAGGATCCGCGAGCTCGTCTCGCAAGGCGCATACCCCGAGCGACTGTGGTCGGCGGAATCGACATGAACGGGACGTACGAGCCTGGCAAGCCCGGCGTTGTTGCCGGTGCGGCAGAACCCCGTCCGGGCGGCCTTCGAAGCGAAGCGCGAAGAAGCACGCTGTCGGTGGCGCGGGGATTGCCGAAAGAGGTCGATCGATGAAGCGATCGGAGGTCAATCGCCTACTCCGAGACGCGCTCGCGTTCTTCGATCGACACAGGTTCCGTCTGCCGCCGTTCGCCGACTGGACACCCGACGAGTGGCTGTCGCGGCGGGAGGAAGTTCGGTCGATCGTCGATTGCGGACTCGGCTGGGATGTCACCGACTTCGGTCGAGGGGACTTCGACGCCTATGGGCTGCTCCTGTTCACGCTCCGAAACGGGGTGCCCGGCGGCGAAGCCGCCGGGATCGGGACACCGTACGCGGAGAAGGCGATGATCGTCGGCGTGAACCAGAGAACCTTGATGCATCACCACCGCTCGAAGGCGGAGGATATCATCGTCCGCGCCGGCGGCTGCCTGATGGTCGAGGTGTACGGCGTCGCCGCCGAGGACGAACCCGGCCGCAGCGATGTCCGTATCACAACCGATGGCCTCGTTCGTACGGTTCCCGCAGGCCATGTGGTCGAGCTGCATCCCGGCGAGAGCATCACGCTGACGCCGGACGTCTACCACGCGTTCTGGGCGGAGGGTAAACCGGTCCTGGCGGGCGAGGTATCGACCGTCAACGATGATCAGACGGACAACGTCTTCCTGGAGGACGTGGCTCGGTTCCCCGAGATTGACGAGGACGAGCCGGCGTTCCGGCTGCTCGTCTCCGATTACGCTTCGATCCTCGGGGAGCGATCATGAGCGGCGAGCCGATCGAGATCCTGGTCGCCGGCGAGGCGTTGATCGACTTCGTCGAGCGACCCTGTGGGGAGGAAACCGCCTTCTTCCCGTCGCCCGGCGGTTCGCCGATGAACGTGGCGATCGGACTGGCGCGCCTCGGTGTTCCGACCGGGTTTCTCACTCGTCTGTCGACCGACGCGTTCGGCGGGATGCTCTGCCGTCATCTGGCGGAGAACGGCGTGGCGACGGACTACATCCTCCGCGGCGACGGGCCGAGCACGCTCGCGTTCGTCGTCGAACAGGAGGGGCGGGAACCCGAGTATGCGTTCTACGCCGAAACGGCGATCGATCGGCAGATCGCTCCGTCCGACTTGCCGGCCGCCCTGCCCGACACGGTGCGTGCGATCCACGTCGGATCGTACGCGCTGGCGGTGGAACCGATCGGCGGGGCGCTGTCCATCCTGGTCGACCGAGAGAAGGATCGCCTCATCTCGCTCGATCCGAACGTCCGCCCGGCGCTCGTCGGAGATCGCGAGATGTACCGTCGCCGACTCGAGGGATGGATCGCTCGCAGCGATGTCGTCAAGCTGAGCCGCTTCGATGCCGACTGGACTTGGCCCGGCGCCGATCCGGAGGGGCTGGCGAACAAGTGGATCGGCGCCGGCTGTGTACTTGTCGTGCTGACGGACGGGGCGGGGCCGGTGATCGGTTGGACGGCGACGGCTCGCACCGAGGTCGCCGTGCCGTCTGCGGAGGTCGTCGACACCGTCGGTGCCGGCGATGCGTTCACTGCGGGATTGCTCTGCCGGATCCGAGACAACGGGATTCTCGAACGGGGAGCGATCGGCCGGCTGTCCGAACCGGACCTGTGCGACGCGTTGACCTTCGCCACCGGCGTGGCGGCGGCCGCCTGTGCGCGGCCCGGGGCCGATCCGCCGGCCCGGGCCGAACTCGTCCACTGAACGGTGTGCCCGTCGAGCCTCCGCACAGGATCGAGCAGACGGGTCGCTAAGGAGACATGATGCGTCGAATACCGTTTCTGCTCTTCGTGCTGATCCTTGTCTGCTCGTCGACTGCCGGAGCCTGTTCGTTCTTCTCGTACGTCGGCGACGATCTCGTCCTGTTCGGCAACAGCGAGGACCACCGCGACGAGAACACGTGGATCTGGTACGTCCCGTCGACGGCGCAGGAGTACGGATGTCTCTTCCTCGGATTCGGCACCGAGTTCGCTCAGGGCGGGGTGAACGACGCCGGCCTTGCGTTCGATGCGGCCGGCATCGAACGCGCGCCGCTGAACGACCACCCCGAGCTGCCGACGCCGGATCCGCTCAACTTCTGCGAACTCGTCCTACGGAGGTGCGCCACGATCGGCGAGGCCATCGACCTGATCTCCTCGTACAACCTGAGCTACATCGGAAGCGCACAGTTCCAGTTCACCGACCGCACCGGCGCGTCGGTCGTCGTCGCACCCGGGCCCGATCGGGAGATCGCGTTCATCCGCTCCGAGAGGGCATTCCAAGTCACGACGAACACGAACACCGCGATCTACCCCAGGCTGCACCAAACCTGCTCCCGCCATCGACGGATCACACAGGCGCTGGAGAAGATCGACACCGGCGAGTCCGCCCTCTCGGTCGAGACGTTTGCCGCGATCCTCGCGTCCGTCGCATCGATCTCCGGACCGTCGGAGACGATGTACTCCAATGTCTTCGACCTGACGAACGGCCTCGCGACCGTCTACCATTGCCACGATTTCGAACAGGTTGCCGTTTTCGACATTGCCGGACTCGAAGCGGCCGCCGAACCGGTCGCCTACCGGATTGCCGATCTCGTACCGGCGGAGTAGGCTGGCCGTTCCGGCGCTGGCGCTGGCGCGGACGCAACTAGTTGTGGTACGATGCCTTCTCTCCCCCCTCTCGTGGCTGCGAGCCACACATTGCATGACCCAAGGAGGTCCATCGTGAAGCACCGCTCGCTCGGACGGACGGGCCTCTCCGTCTCGGAGATCGGCCTCGGCACGGAGTTTCTCCTCGGCCTCCCGCAGGACGACGCGGCTGCGGTTATCCACGCGGCGCTCGACCGGGGGATCAATTACGTCGACATGTTCTGGGCTCAGCCGGAGTTCCGCGACAGCATGGGGGCGGCGTTCCGCGGGCGCCGCGGTGATGCGTTCATCACCGCGCATCTCGGCTCGATCGTGCGCGACGGGCAGTACGCGGTGTCGCGGGACCCGGCGGTGTGTACCCAGTTCTTCGTGGACTACCTGACCCGAATGGGAACCGACCACGTCGATGTGCTGTTCGTTCACAACTGCAACGCACCCGATGACTACGAGACGGTCGCATCACCCGGCGGTCTGATCGAGCTGGCACGATCGTTTGCCGGGCAGGGCAAGGCGAGGTTCGTCGGGTTCAGCACGCACAACGTCGTCACGGCGCTCCGCGCGATCGAGAGCGGCGCGATCGACGTCCTGATGTTCCCGGTGAACCTCGCGAGCTACGCCGTGCCGGGGAAGGACCGTCTGCTCGAAGCGTGCGCCGAGCACGACGTCGGACTGGTGGCGATGAAGGTGTTCGGTGGCGGCAGCCTGCTCCGGGACAAGCGGATCGTCGAGCTGCAGGACTTCCAGATGGGGCGGCAGGAGATGCCCGGTGCCCCGTCGCACTACGAGCTGACCGCCGAGATCACGCCGGTGAAGTGTATGGCGTACGTCCTCGATCGGCCGCCGATCTCGACGACGGTCCCCGGCTGCAAGTCGGTCGCGGAGCTGACGGAGGCGCTGTCCGTCTACGAGGCGACCGACGAGGAGAAGGAGTATGCGCCGATTCTCCCGGCGTTCGCGCGGTTCGCCACCGGTGAGTGCGTCTACTGCAACCACTGCCTGCCGTGTCCGTCGAACATCGACATCGGCCGGACGGTCTCCCTGCTCGAGCAGGCCCGCCAGGGGCTGACTGACGAGATCCGATCCTCGTACGCCGACCTCGAGCAGAACGCCTCCGACTGCATCGCCTGCGGTCAATGCACCGAGCGGTGTCCCTTTGGGGTCGATGTAGTCGCTAAGATGAGCGAGGCTGCAGTGCTGTTTGTCTAGGCCTGCTTTGGAGAGCAAAGGGGACACCGCTTGCGAGTTGCAGGCTCCGAGGCAACTCGCGTGGGATCCGCACACGCGGCCGGGCGTGCATTCGGAGTGGATGTCGTCTCCCAGATCAAGGAAGCAGCGACGCTCTTTGCAGTGGGGCGGACGTCGATAGGTCTCCCACGCGAGTTCCATCCGATCCATGGAACTCGCCCGCGGCCGGGCCAATTTGCAGGCCGCGAGAAGATGGAAGAGGCCGTCGCGCTGTTCGCGTGAAGAGTCGAGCCGGGAGGAGGGCTACCTTCTGCAAGTTGCACATCCTCGATGCAACTTGCGTGCTGCCTGTCCGCAGGACAGGCGGCCAGGGGTGCCCCCTTGGGGTCGATGTAGTCGCTAAGATGAGCGAGGCTGCAGTGCTGTTTGTCTAGGCCTGCTTCGGAGAGCAAAGGGGACACCGCTTGCGAGTTGCAGGCTCCGCGGCAACTCGTCCGTGGCGAGCCAGTTCGCGGGGCTCGCCACGCACTCGTACGCGGCCGGTCCAATCCGCAGGCCGCGAGAAGATGGAAGAGGCTGTCGCCCCCTTTGCGTAGTGCAGCCGGCGTCGATGGCTCTCCCGCACGAGTTGCGTCGATTGGGGCAACTCGTCCGCGGCCGGACCGATCGAGAGGCCGCGAACTCGTCCGTGACGGCCACGCGGCCGGTCCAATCCGCAGGCCGCGAGAAGATGGAAGAGGCTGTCGCCCTCTTTGCGTAGTGCAGCCGGCGTCGATGGCTCTCCCGCACGAGTTGC
>Ga0272443_10007346_pt1 | contig 10553 bp, 11 predicted proteins | sample SSMAcet12_FD_193581 | JGI IMG/M metagenome (GOLD analysis project Ga0272443, IMG submission 193581) | Marine sediment archaeal communities from Little Sippewissett salt marsh, Falmouth, MA, United States - SSM-Acet-12 | ecosystem: Environmental > Aquatic > Marine > Wetlands > Sediment ... | reverse complement strand
GGAATAACTACCAAAATTCCGGAATTCCAACACGCAATGCATTAAGTAAATACACCGACAGGTATTCTGACTCCTCAATCGGGCATAACATCCAAAGAAATAACATGTTATTATTGGACTTACGGGGAATTTTACGCAGCAGGGCAACAAAAACCGAAAAAAACAGGACAGGAGCAATTTTTTGGCATCTTTTTTGCATATTGGAAAATGAATGGTTTTGACTGGTAATTTCAGCAAAAAAAGCAAAAGAGTGCTCTATGTTTAAGAAAAAGTATATTTTCACTATTATTGAAACGGGAAGCAATAAAGCACACAGCGCGCTTCTTAATAAATCAACAATTATATTGATTATTATTGCTGTTTTCGCGGTTGCTGCTACAGTCACCCTGCCTTTTTCCCATGGAATAACCCAGGCCAATGAGGCTATAGAACTCAAGAAACTGCAGAAAGAGAATGCGATTTTACGGGAAGCCTACGATTCATGGAAACAGCGAATTTCATCAATACAGAACACCATGGATGACCTCAAAGAAAAAAACCAGCATCTCATGGGCCAGAAATTCAGCAATATTCCCGCTATGGAGCTTGGAGTGGGCGGGCCTGAATCCATGCCGCGCATATCCATTCTTGCCTACCCTGATATAAAAGAAACAGATAACAATCTGATCAAGCTCGAAGCAGAGCTGCATATACTGAAAAAGAACATGGGAGATATTGAAGAGGTTATCGCCCGCAGAACAGAAAAGCTGAACCACTACCCATCGGTAAAACCCGTCTCAGGCGGCTGGTACTCTTCTGCATTCGGAGAACGCAAAGACCCATTTACAGGCAAAAAAGAGTTTCATCCTGGTCTTGACATATGCGTTCCCGAAGGATCCGATGTTATTGCCCCGGCTGCCGGGATAGTCACTGCCGTACGGCACTCATTTGTACCATATAAGGGGTATGGCAAATATGTCATTATTGACCATGGATACGGGTATAAAACTCTGTACGGCCATCTCTCGAAAATCCGTGTAATAAAGGGGCAGAAAGTAAAACGGGGCCAGGTCATCGCCCTTTCAGGCAATACAGGAAAATCAACATCGGCCCACCTGCACTACGAGGTGATGGTGAACGGCAAACCCCAGAATCCTTTCCACTATATACTTGACTAACCTCCGTTACAGATATAGATGAAAAGCCCCGTGGAGTCTCGCCCTCGGGGCTTTTTGTATGACTTTATACAATTTCCCGATGGCCCGGAAATAAACACGCAGTAAGAATCGATGCATAAGAATAACATCCTGCTCCCTCCATACAAAGCCCCGTCTGCAGCAGCCGGCCGGCTGCCGGAAAATCAGCGCTGCGTTTTTTACATCTCACCGGGCCCCAATGAAAATTATTCTTCTGAATATCGGGCATCCTGCTTAATTCCCCAATTTTCCCGCATATAAAAGAAAACTGGACTTTCATCTATAGCCTGTTTATATTAAATTGTTAAAATTTTACTCAACACAGGAGAGATCAATGAAAAAAACCATCTGCACAGCCCTCATGCTGGCACTGACATGTGCGGCAGGAATCGGATCGCAAACCAGTATACCCGCAGTCAATTCCGATGACGCATGCACAGACATAGTTGTCGGAAGACTGGCCTCAAAAGACGGATCGGTTATCACCTCCCACACAGGCGCGTGTGACGAATGCCGCGTTCATGTTGTAAAAGGCAGAACCTTTGCAAAAGGCGCCAAAGCACCGGTATACTGGGGCCTGCAGGATGTCAGGTCAGACATAGATGAGTACGGAGAAATACTGGGCTACATACCCCAGGCACCGAAGACATATACCTATTTCCATTCAGGATATTCCCATATAAATGAGCACCAGCTGGCCATTGGTGAAAGCACTATGTCCCAGAAAAAAGAGCTGCGCACAAACCGCAAAGACGGCAAACAGATCATGACCGTTGAACAGGCCATGATATTCGCCCTGCAGCGGTGCAGGAAATCCCGTGACGCAGTAGACCTTATCGGCTCCCTTATGGAGACCTACGGATTTCTCCCGTCATGCGGCCCTGAATCGGAAGCCCTGTGTATTGCCGACCCTGAAGAGGCGTGGGTTCTGGAAATGTTCAGCGTTGGTACCGATTGGGTACCCGGTTCAGGGAAACCCGGTGTGATATGGGCGGCCCAGCGGGTCCCTGACGACCACATCGCCATTGTACCCAACTGGAGCATCATCAAAGAGATTGACCTGAGCCGGCCCGAATGGTTTAAAGCCTCTTCCAACTATATGCAGGAGGCTGTTGACCGAGGGTGGTATGATCCTGAAACCGGTGCGCCTTTTATCTGGCAGAAAGCATACTCGCCTGTTCCCCGTGAATGGTCAGTCGGCAGGTTCTGGCTCTTTTTCCACATGTACGCACCCTCAGCCAAAAACTGGCCCGACAAGACAATGACCAATGCCTACAGGGGATATGATTCATACCATCAGTATATTGAAGACATCTCCATCTATCCATTCTCAGTAAAACCCGACAGCCAGCTTTCGGTTCAGGATGTCATCGCGTTTCAGCGTTCTGTCTTTTCCGGAACGATCTATGATATGACCAATGATTTTGACTGGTACATCCCCGACGGCAAAGGCGGCATGAAGAAGAGCCCGCTGACAACACCATTCCCCACAAAAGATATGCGGGAACTTCTGGACATTACACACAGAAGAATGGTATCCAGAGGCGGATACGGCATGGTGGCACAGCTGCGCTCGTGGCTGCCCGACCCCATAGGCGGTGTGTACTGGTTCTATGTTGATAACCAGCACGTATCCACGTATGTACCGATTTATGCCGGAGTAACAGAAATATCTCCCTTTTATAAAGAGTACAATCCTGATAAATACTCCCGCACATCAGCCCGCTGGGCCGTGGATTTTGTTGACAACATGCTCTACCTTAAATGGCAGGATGCCATGCAGGACCTGCGCCATATGAGGGATCCGCTGGAACGGGAATTTTTTACAGGGCAGGATGCCGTAGATAAAAAAGCCCTTGAACTCTATAATAAAAAACCGGCAACCGCGAAAAAATACCTGACTGTATACTCAAGAAAGGCTATGGAAAAAACTGTTAACATGTACCACAGCCTGCAGGACTCATTGATCACAAAATACACCAACAATAAACAGCATCTGTAAGGAGCCAGCAATGCTTGCAAAACGAATTGCAGCATCAACACTTCTGAGCATTCTTATCCTGTCATGCGCCGGCAATAAAACACCGGTTATTACCCTGCAGCTGACAGGAACATCATGTTCCTTCCGTGCTGTGCACGCGGTAAGTGAATCATGCGTATGGGCCAGCGGGTCCGATGGCATTGTACTACGCACAATTGACAGCGGGGAAACATGGACACAGGCCTCGATACCCCTTAATAAAGCCCTGTCCCTGCGGGGGCTGCACGCCTTCGGCACTGACACTTGTGTAGTGCTGAGTGTCGGGAGTCCCGGCTATATATTCAAAACCTGCGACAGCGGGCATACCTGGAAGGCAGTGTATGAAAATACGGACCCCCATGTCTTTCTCAACTCCATGACATTCTGGGATAAAAAACACGGCATCGCTGTAGGCGATCCCATGGGCGGCGGGTTTACTGTGCTCACGACAAGTGACGGCGGCGATTCCTGGAACAGGGTACCGGCTGAAACACTGCCGGCTCCGGCTGACGGAGAAATGCAGTTCGCTGCCAGCAACACCTGTGTGTCGGTGCGGGGAACAGACAAAGCATGGTTCGGAACCGGTGTTTCCGCGGCCCGGATATTTTATACCGGCGACCGGGGCCGTACCTGGCAGGCATTTGATACCCCGCTGACATTCGGCAACCCGTCCAGCGGAATATTCTCAGTAGCGTTCTACGACACCCTCAGCGGTATTGTATGCGGCGGAGACTATCTGCAGCCTTCAATGCAGAAAAAGGCCGTGGCCGCCACAAACGACGGCGGCAGGACATGGAACCTGCTTGAGCAGTTCCCCTCCATTGGTTTCTGCTCATGCGCCGCGTTTATACCCGGCGCCAGAGGAAAAGGCATGGGCATTGCCGGTACCAATGGCATTGTACTGACCGCGGACTCCGGTGAATCGTGGCGAAAACTATCAGCAGCCGAATGCAATGTGATCGGTTTCAGCCCCGGGGGACGTTTCGGATGGGCCGGAGGAACTGAAGGAACTATTTACCGCATAGCATTGTAAGAGTAATAACAGACCCAATCAATTCAGGGAGGTACCATGGCTCACTTGACAGCTCGCGATATCATGAGAAGCAAAATCTTCACTGCTGATCCAAACTGGACTATTGATAAACTTTCCCGTTTTCTTGAAGAAAAATCAATCACCGGCGCACCCGTTGTCGACACTGAAGGGAAACCCATCGGCGTTGTGTCAGTAACAGATATTGCCCGTGAACACTCAATCGCCAAAGACAGCGGGCACGGCAGGGAACCTCATGATTTTTATTCTACTTCAGACAACCTTCCCAACTGGGGCGAGGTCGTAAACACCTTACGGGTAGAACCCGAAGATAAAATCCTGGTAAAGGATATAATGACTCCCATGGTCTTCGATGTTACTGAAGAGACCCGTGTAAATAAAATAGCCGAGACCATGATCAGGGGCCGAATCCACCGAGTGTTCGTCACAAAAGACAAAAAGCTTACAGGTATTATAACTGCGCTGGATATGCTTAATTTAATCAAGGATGTAACTGAAAACGAATAGCTGCACAAAAAGATTTTTCAGGGGAACCGATATGAACGAACGTACTCTTCTCAGCATCGATGATGTTGTGCTTAACCTGGGCGGAAAACCCATCCTCAACCACCTCTCCATGGAGTTCTGGCAGGGGCATATACATGCTGTTGTGGGCCCCAATGGCGCAGGAAAGTCAACTCTGGCCAATACAGTCATGGGGCTTTCAGGCTATACCCGTTTCACCGGTGATATTCTGTATAAGGGCTCCTCCCTGCGTGACATGACTGTTGCCGAAAGGGCTCAGAAAGGAATAACCCTGGCGTGGCAGGAACCGGCACGGTACGAAGGCCTGTCTGTTCAGGACTTTATCCTGGCCGGAGCTAAGGATAACTCGGTGGAACGGGCAAAAAAGGCCCTGGAAACAGTCGGACTGAATCATGACACCTACATACAGAGGAAAGTGGATAAAACCCTGTCCGGCGGTGAGCGTAAACGTATTGAGCTGGCTTCTATCCTGACTATGGAACCGGAACTGGTTATTATGGATGAACCGGATTCAGGCATAGATGTTGAAGCCCTCCATAAAATATTCGACGCCATTAAAATCCTGAAAGACAGAGGCAGCACCATAATTCTTATCACACACAGTACTGAAGTGCTGAAACAGGCTGAACACGGATTTCTCATCTGTCACGGACAGCTATTATGCAAAGGAAGTATTGATAAACTTCAGTCATTCTTCGGATCGAAATGCGTGCCCTGTTCGCATAAGAACCATCCTGAGGAGGAGGAAGCAATTGAGCAGCACTGAACTGATAAAAACAATGTATGAAAGCGTTGGACAGAGCCATATTCATCCTGATGACGTAGCACACCTGGAGATCCACGGCAATGAAGTGATCGGACAGCATTTGCTGCCGGGCCTGTCGGTTTCCACACAGCAGCTGCCCGACGGAGTATCCATCACTATGGTACTGGAAGAGAATGTAAAGATAGAAAAACCTGTGCAGGTCTGTTTCGGCCTTATTCCGGAAACAGGCGTGCAGAATATACAGATAAAAACCGAACTGAAAAAAAACTCCCGCATGGCAGTAATGGCCAGCTGCACATTCCCTCAGGCTGTTGATGTTCTTCATACCATGGAAGGAGAGATTATTGTAGGCGAAAATGCTGAATACTCATACCTGGAGCGTCACTCCCACAGCCCGTCGGGTGGTGTCCGTGTTGTACCGAAAACCACCGTCCTTCTGCGCAAAGGTGCCCGATTCCGCACCGATTTCGAGCTCATCAGGGGCCGTGTCGGCGCCATAGACATAGATTACAGCGCCACCTGCCTGGACTATTCCACTTTGGAGATGACCGCCCGCATCAGCGGCAAACAGGACGACACCATAAAAATCCACGAACAGGCGTTTCTGGAGGGAGAAGGCGCCAGGGGCGTACTGACATCGAATATCGCGGTACGGGATTCAGCTTCAGCCCGGGTGAAAAACACTATTATTGCCACAGCACCCTATGCGCGGGGCCATGTGGACTGCAAAGAGATTGTCCGGGATAATGCGACAGCCCGGGCTGTACCGATTGTTGAAGTCCGAAACCCCAAGGCTCATGTGACTCATGAAGCAGCACTGGGAAGTGTCGATTCAAAACAGCTCGAAACCCTTATGAGCCGGGGACTGCATGAAGACGACGCCACAGACCTGATCATTGCCGGGCTGCTCAGCCCCGAATATTGAAAGGAGGCTGCTGTGCCTGTGGCCGATCTTTCCCATATGATGGAAAACGGTATGACTGTGTTTCCCGGAACCGGAACTCCGGCATTTATTGATGAGTACACCCTCGAGAAGAACGGTTTCAGGGAGAAAACCATGCACATGTGTTCCCACACAGGAACCCATGTAGATGCGCCTGCCCATATCCTGGATGAAGGAGCGTCCCTTGATATGCTGCCGCCGGACAGGTTTACCGGAACAGGCGCAATTGTACGGGCAAAAAACACTGTTATTACCCGCAATGAGCTGCTGGACCTGGAGCAACACATAAAAACAGCCGATTTTATCCTGATCCACACCCAATGGGACCGGTACTGGCATTCTCCTGATAAATATGCAAAGGATTTTCCAGTGCTGCATAAAGAGGCGGCACTGTTTCTTGCATCATGCGGCCTTAAGGGAGTCGGCATCGATGCCATATCAGTAGATACTTCAGACAGCACCGACCTTCCGGTCCACAACATACTCCTCGGCGCCGGCATGGTAATTATTGAAAATCTAACAAACCTTCAGACACTTCCCGACTCGGGATTCACTTTTTACGCACTGCCGCTGAACATAAAAAACGGTGACGGGTCTCCTGTACGCGCTGTTGCGGTCTACTGACAACCGGGTTTGGGCAGTATGACCGGTCATAAAAAAAGAGCACGCAGATTTACCTTAAACCGAAAAAAAGGCTATGAATAGCCTGATTTTTTTTGTATATTAGCGTAATAGAAGAGTGACCTGCATCGCAACAGAAACAGGTCATTCTTTTTTTCATTGGTAGATACAGGCTTCATGGTGCAGACAATGGAACAACAGGTAAAACTGATCGCCTTTCTCGGAAATCCCGGCCGCAAATACGCCGGGACAAGGCACAATATCGGAAGGATGGTTGCTGATAACCTTTCAAAGGAACACAGTCTGTCCTGGCAGAACAAACACAAAGGGCTGTACACCAAATCAGCAGCCTGCGGCAGTCCGGTGCATATGCTTCAGCCTGAAACCTACATGAATAAAAGCGGTGAAAGCATAGGCCCCTGCCTTACCTATTTTTCCCTGTCTCCCGGGGAAATGCTTGTAGTACATGACGAGATTGAACTTTCATTCGGGACCATAGACATTAAAACAGGCGGAGGCCTCGGCGGCCACAACGGTTTGCGGTCTATTGTGGAGCATATAGGAACCAGGGATTTCCTGCGCCTGCGTATTGGCGTTTCGCGGCCTGAATTCGGCGATGTAGCTTCCTATGTATTGAGCAATTTTTCTTCCAGGGAACAATCGCATCTTCCAGGAATCATTACCGAATGCAGCGCAGCCATAACCGGCCTTGTTACCGGACCGGTCACCGCGGCAATGAAGCAGTACAGAAAAAAAACTGTTTTGCAGTCTTCTGATAAAACATAATTTCCAATATCATATTGATGCCAGTACAATGCAGCAGAGTAGTATACGTTCTCTATTGCCCGGCACACAATTCACAAAACAGGAGCAGCCATGACACAGAATTCATATCTTACCAAAGAGGGTTATGACAAAATCCAGAAAGAGATTGAATATCTGATCAGAGTCAAACGCAGGGAAATATCCGCAACCATCGGCCACGCCAGGGAATTCGGAGATATTCGTGAAAACGCTGAATATAACGCGGCCAAAGAAGCCCAGGCCATGAATGAAATACGAATTAGCGAGCTGAGGCAGAAACTGGCCACAGCAAAAATAATCGATGATATTGACATTCCCAAAGATAAAGTGTATATTGGAGCAACAGTCGCCCTTACAGATCAGGACAACGGCGAAGACCTCTCCTACACCCTGGTACCGGAATCCGAAGCAGATATCCTGGAAGATAAAATTTCCGTATCATCACCTATTGGCAAGGGTCTTCTGGGCCATACGGCCGGCGATATCGTTGAGATAACGATTCCCGCTGGAAGCGTAACATATAAAATCAACTCAATCACAAGAGAGTAACCATTAAAACGCACCTCTACAAAAAAAAGATCGCTTCATGCATTCTTCTTGCGCTCCTGGTAATCACTACTGTTGCCGGATGGACCGAGAAGGCCATGGATGTATGCGGGCTGGGCCGCCTGGAAAAAAGCAACAGCACCTATCTCGCGAAAACAACACAGCGGTCTGTAGTCACCTTCGGCGTACTCACCGGCATCAAAATGGGCCTCTCCATTATCGAAGGTTCCGAGATAGGAGTCGGAGTTCGGCTGCAGGCAGGTGACGCTGTTCAGGCCGCGTACGACTATGTTGATATTGCATGGCGGACTGTTTTGTACAGTTCCATCATCCTGACGGGGCTTCAGTTTCTGCTTGAGGCCGCAGATTACATCGACCACTGGTTCCTTTTGGCCGCCCTGGTACTGCTGCTGACAGCGTCTGCTGTACAGCTTTTTTATACACGCCGCCCCCGTATTCTTCTCTTCATGAAGAATGTGGCACAGCTGTGTATCCTCCTCTCGGCCATACTCTTTTTTGTGCTGCCTCTGTCTGTGACAGGCGGAAGGATTCTTTCCAGGCACATCACCGGCCCCTCAGTCGCAAAAGCCGAGACCGGTATAGCCGGTATCAGGGCCAGTGCGTTTCCTGATAAAGGAGCACAAACCGGCGCGGGATTTTTATCAAATCTCGCATCTGTGAAAGATCAGATAAATAAGATCAGCTCCTTTTTCGGCGCCAAATACCACGAGCTTTCAACACTTCTCACACGTATCATTGCAGGATACATTTTCGACTGCCTGGTATTTCCGTTTCTAATATTCCTCTTCCTGTTCTGGCTGACCAGGCTTGCCGGATACTACCTGTTCGGGCTTCAGCACGCCCACACAATAAAGCGGGAGCTCAGCGGAATGCTGGGCAGCCTGTTTCCCGGCCGGAATCAAGACCGGCCGCAGTAGTCCAACCTTGTTTAAGCATCCCGGTCCGCGGGTCATGATCCGCGGTATTGCAGCCGCTGTTATTTACAGACCTGTGCAGGCATCAGCCTGACCCTTAATGACACAGAAAGGCCCGGCTATTTTTGCTGGTCCCGCTATTCATCCCCGCCTGAGAGCTCTGTACTAAAAATCGTCATTATCATACACCATCATGCATTCTTCAGTTACTCTTTTTTATTTCACTTGAATCTTCTGGTCTAAATTACTACACTATAAGGCATTACCGGACATGAGGCAGACATGTCTGATAACAGTGTACAGTAACGCCGGTATGCCGGCCGTACACTATCAGGATGGTTATCTTATACGGAGGGTTCTTGTCATGACCAATGTTATTCACGCTGAAACCGCAGCCGGCAAACCCGATGCCGCTGATATCATCATGCTGCATGATTCAGTTGCTGCTGATTATGCAGATTATGTGACTGATGAATCGCGCATGCAGGGAACTATGACAGGAATTGCATTCCCGCGCAGCGAAGAAGAGGTGGCTGCTGTGTGCGCGTACTGCATGAAGCACAGCCTTCCTGTGACTGTATCAGGCGCCCGAACCGGCATAACCGGAGGAGCCGTGCCTGAAGGAAGCGTAGTAATTTCATTCGAGAAGATGGACCGCATCACAGGAATGGCGCGCAGCAGCACTACCGGTGAATTTATTATTCGGTGCCAGCCCGGTGTGATTATTGATGAGCTTAAAAACTATGTTGCATCGGCCTCATTTCCCGGATCGGACACATGGGACCCTGCGAGCAGCAGGGCGCTGGAAGCGTTCCGGGAATCACCGGCTCATATCTATCCTCCCGACCCCACAGAACTGAGCGCCACCCTGGGCGGCACAGTTGCATGCAACGCTTCAGGCGCCCGGTCTTTCACATACGGCCCCACCAGAAACTACATAGAATCTTTGCGGGCAGTATTGGCCGACGGTTCAGTAATACAGCTTGAACGGGGCACACATAAAGCATCAGCTGACGGTTCATTCATCCTTGCCATGCCCGATGGATCTGAAAGAAAGGGCACTATCCCGTCATACGCGATGCCGCAGGGGAAAAATGCCGCCGGATATTACGCCACGCCGCATATGGATCTCGTCGATCTGTTTATCGGTGCAGAAGGCACATTGGC
>Ga0272443_10007345_pt1 | contig 10553 bp, 14 predicted proteins | sample SSMAcet12_FD_193581 | JGI IMG/M metagenome (GOLD analysis project Ga0272443, IMG submission 193581) | Marine sediment archaeal communities from Little Sippewissett salt marsh, Falmouth, MA, United States - SSM-Acet-12 | ecosystem: Environmental > Aquatic > Marine > Wetlands > Sediment ... | reverse complement strand
CACCGTTATCACGTTGCGCATGTCGCTGGCTGCCATCGTCCTGTGGATGGTCGTCCTCGGTAAGGGCATGCAACCGCCCCGGTCGCTGCGGGTCTGGGGTGCGTTCGGCGTGATGGGGCTCATCAACAACGCGATCCCGTTTGCGCTGGTCGTGTGGAGCCAGACGCACATCACCTCCGGCCTGGCATCCATCCTCAACGCCACCACCCCGCTCTTCACCGTCGTGCTGGCGGGTCTGCTGCTCCCGGATGAGAAGGTCACGCTCAACAAGGCCCTCGGCATGGCGGTCGGCTTTTCCGGCGTCGTGTTCATGATCGGGCCCGCCGCCCTGAAAGGCATCGGCACGGACACGCTCGCCCAGGCAGCGATGCTCGGTGCCACGCTGTGCTACGCCTCCTCAGGGGTGTATGCACGCCGCTTCCGTTCGATGGGGGTGAGCCCCATGATGACGGCGGCCGGACAGGCGACGGCATCCTCCCTGATCCTGATCCCGCTAACGCTGATCGTCGACCACCCCTTCGCCTCCCCGCTGCCCCGGCTTGACTCCATCGCCGCCGTAGCCGGGCTGGGCATCCTGGGTACTGCCCTGGCCTTCACCCTCTTCTTCCGCCTGCTGGGATCGGTGGGCGCCACCAACGCCGCGCTGGTGACCTTCCTCATCCCGGTCTGGGCCAACGTGCTGGGCACCTTCGTGCTGCATGAACGACTCGACTCGCTGTACTTTTTCGGTATGCTTGTATTGGGGGTAGGACTATCCTTCATCGACGGCCGCTTGTGGTCGCGCCGGAAAACGTCCCCCCACTGACGGTCCGTTTCAATCGAGCAACATCTCACATCAGGAGGCAGATCATGTCCGTAGCCAAGGTTTCAGAAATCAGCGCAACCTCAACCGAGAGCTTTGATGACGCCATCCGCCAGGGGCTTTCGCGGGCGTCGAAGACGTTGAGGAACATCAAGAGCGCCTGGATCAAAGAGCAGCATGTCCGCGTTGTGGATGGACTCCCGGTCGAGTACCAGGTCAACATGGCCGTCACGTTCGTGCTCGATGATTAGGCGGAGCGAGCCTGATCCTGCCCTGCGCCGGCACTGCAGCGCGACAAGATAGAGGAACGACCCTTGGAGATACTCCGAATATTGTTCATCGTCAGCGGCGCCCTGATGGCCCTTCTGGGTGTGCCTATGGCCATCGGACGGGTCAAGCCCAACGTGTTGTACGGCTTCCGCGTTCGCGCTACGCTCGACGATCCCGAGCTGTGGTATCCCGCCAACCGCTATGCCGGCCGGCGCCTGATCGAAGCGGGGATCGTCTCCACCCTCGCTGCCGTCATCCTCGCCTTCCTCCCCGATCTCAGCGAGGATGCCTATGTGTGGGCTTGCACGGGGGTCATGCTCACCGCCCTGGCGCTGGTGGTCGTGCGCAGCTTCCGCTACCTGAGGCGCCTGCGTGCCGCCCGGGATGGATGACGCCGCTCGCACGAACCGGATCAGCATCGGCCATGCACAAACAGCTCGGATTGTGAGGGATTCCATTGCTCAACATCTACATCGATGCGGATGCCTGCCCTGTGAAAGGTGAGGTCTACCGCGTGGCCGGCCGCTACGGGCTCAACGTCACGGTGGTCGCCAACAGCTGGATGCGGGTGCCAAAAAAAGCCTGGATAACGATCGAGGTGGTTGAGGATGGGCCGGACGTCGCCGATGATTGGATTGTCGATCACCTCGAACCGGGTGATATTGTGATCACAGCCGACATCCCGCTGGCGAGCCGGTGCCTGAAGCGCGGCGCCCACGCCCTTGGGTCAACTGGAAAACCGTTCACGGAAGACAACATCGGCCAGGCCGTCGCGACCCGGGATCTGCTGACCGAGCTGCGCGGCGCCGGCGAGATCACGGGCGGCCCCAAACCGCTGACCCAGAAAGACCGCTCTCGTTTTCTGCAGAAGCTCGATGAGATCGTCCATGCCATCCGCCGCGAACATCCCGGCATACCCCCGGCAGGTCACGCGAATGGCATGCTGTAACCATACCCCGCCGATCACCGCGCACATGGTCTTCCCCGCCGTCGTCGAGCAGGCCGATTTCACGGAGGCAGCCCGTCCCTCGAAGAGCATGAGCAGCCCGCGCATCTCCCTGCGGCCCTGAACTCCCCGCACCCGCATGGGACCCATCCTTTCAGCCGATGTCTTCCCCTTGACAAATTATTATTTACTTAGTATATAGTAAGTTATATCAAGGAGGGATGCCATGCACACAAAGCGTTGCTTTCATTCGATCCAGCGAGGGCTGTGGATAGCCATCACGCTTCTCACCGCCCTGCTGGCCGGGTTCCTCACCGCGCACAGCGTGATGCTGGGGCGGTACTTCACCTGGATCATCCAGGCAGGCCATTACCAGGCCTTCGCCGAGACGTTTCCTCTCTTCCGTGCTGCGACCCACGCCAACGTCCACTACAACCTGTTCCTCTACGCTTCTCTCATCATCGGCATACTCTGGACCGTGTCCTGCTTCATCGTCCGCAAGGACCGGATTGTCGCGCTCATCGCAGGGCTCTCCACCTTCTGGGTGGGCAGCGCATTCTTCGCCTCCGGTTTCTCCGAAGCGGAAGAAGCTGTAAGCACGGGCGCTGCGGATGCGGCCGTCCAGCAGTTCTTCGTTTCGCTCAACCTCCCCCTCCACACGACCTTCGCCGTGTTCTACGCAATCTGTTTTTTGCTGCTGCTCTGGGCCGGGTGCAGGCACCACGATCAAGCGCTGCACGCCTCGGATGACTGAAACCCTGCCGCACACCTCCCGCGATTGCCGGCGTTCGATGTATAGTTATCCAGGGAGGCGGGCATGAGAAAAAAACGGGACGCAGAGGGCACCCGTTCGGCAGTCCTCAAGAGCGCTGAACGGCTGTTCGCTGAACGGGGGTTCAATGGCACCAGCCTCGCGGAGATCTCCCGCGCAAGCGGAATCTCCGACGGGTTAATTCTCTACCACTTCAAGTCCAAGCAAGGTCTCTACCAGGATGTCCTGGAAGGCGCCGGCAAGCGCTACATGGACGTCCTGCAGGGCATTCGAGCGGAAGACCTGCCGCCCGCGGAGATGATGGGGGCAGCGCTCAAGGCCGTGTTTGAGTTCTGGAAAACCGACGACACCTACAACCGCATCAGCCTGTGGGCCTACCTCGAAGGCCGGAAAAAAACGGCGGTCAATGAAGCCAATCTGACGGCCGGACTGGCAGCTTATCTGGCAGCCCTGCAGGAAAGCGGACATTTTCCCGCCGAGATCGATCCGGTCGTGTTCCTGACCACCATCATCGGTCCGATCCATTTCTGGTTCCGCTACCGGGCGCACTTCGCCGAAATCCTGGATTTAAAGGAAAAAGACGACCAGCTTGATGAACGCTTCCTGCAGCAGTTCAGCGCCATCCTGATGGGTTTCTTCAAAGCGCCGGACTCCGGGGGCTCGCCTAAGCAGGCAGCAGGGGACGGTTGATGAGACGCACTACACGCCGGGATCGGGCTGCGCTGCGGCTGCTACTCCCCGCCCTGCTCCTCGCCGCCTGCGCCGCACCCGCCGCAGAGGGCATCGCCGTCCCCGCGGACTCGCCGCCTGTGATCGACGGAACCATATCGCCAGGCGAATGGGACCGCGCCCGCGTGGAGCATTTCGCCGACTGGAGCGAGCTGCTGCTGATGCACGCTGACGGGGCGCTCTACCTGGGTATTCGCTCCGTCACGGAAGAGATGATTGTCGCCAATGTCTTTCTCGATCTCGGTGAGGAGATCGCCATCCTGCACACCTCCGCCGCGCTGGGCACGGCCCGCTACGCGCGGGGCGCGGATGCCTGGCATCTGACGCAGGACTTTGACTGGTGCTGCCGCTCCACGCTGGAAACGCCTGCAGCGCAGGCGGCGCGGGACGCTTTTCTGCAATCGGACGGCTGGACTTCCATCAACGCTCGCGTTGGGGCGCCCGATGAAGTTGAAATTCAGATTGAGATTCCAGCCGACACAATGCGCCTGGCGGTTAACATCCTGCGAAGCTCAAACCCCGATGAGAAAGCTCCCTGGCCGGCCGACCTGGACGATGACTGCATCCTCCCTACACCGGGCGGCTTGCCCGAGTCCCTTCACTTCGCACCGGAAACCTGGGCGCTGATCACGCTGGGGGAATAAAACGTCAGGGGCGCGCTCCTGCCGGCTGCGCATCCTATGGCCGAAGAGAATTCAGCTCCCCACTTTTCCTGCGAAGCCAGATAAGGATTCCAAGAAACGAATAAGAGGCCGCCCATGAAATTCACCGGACGGCCTCTTTGGGTTTGAACTGAACTCTCGCTCGCTACTCGGCATTCACCGTCCAGACGTGCACCACGGCGGCGTTCTGATCGCCGCCCAGGCCGCGCTCAATCAGGAACAGGCGTCCGCCTTCCAGATCAAACGCCATGCCGCCCATATTGTAGCAGCACGGGTTCGGCAGGTACAGCTCCTCCGGCTCCCACACAGCATACGGCAGCACGCTCCAGGGATCGACCTCGCCCAGGGCGGCCTGGCCGAGCGCTTCGGTATCGTAGAACAGGACCTGGCGGGCATACGGTCCGCAGTGATACCCGCGGCTTTCGCCGCAGGTCAGGTCGCATTCGCCCGGCAACGGGTCCGCCTCGCACTCGGAATCGTCAACGGGATCGCCGCAGTAGTAGCAGTTGGTGGCGCCGCTCAGCCCGGCGATGGCGATCGCCGCCCGGTCACCAGCCTGGAGGAAGGCCGCCCCGGTCCAGTCGTCGCACATGCTGTATGCGGGGTAATCGCAGTCGATCGGTTCGCCGCCCACGCCGATGTCCGGCCCGGCGCAGCCGGGATAGCGCACCCGGTAGTAGAGCATGGGCAGCGCGTCCAGGTTTCCGCTGGTCTGCCCCTCGTCAGGCGGGAAAAAGGCGAACAGGGTCGGCCCCTGCGAGCCGCCGGCGATTGAGCCCTCGCCTGTGAGCCCTTCGCTGTCGGGCGGCGCCGTCCCGCGGGCCCGGCCCGTGACGAGCGTGCGTCCGCCCAGATATGCATCCGCATACGCCTGCGGAACAGTGAAGAGATAGGATCCCATCTTGATGCCATGATAGGGCGGCTCCTCCGGTCCAACGTGGAACATGCCCTGCGCATCGGATCCGTCCAGATGGCTGAACCAGATTGTGGGGAAGGTATCGTCGCCGAAGCTTCCCTCGGGGTACCATTCGTCCAGCGACCCGTAAAGCAGGTCGCCGTTCTCCCCGGCCACATAGGCGATGCCGCTGACGAAGCTGTAGGCCTCGTGCACGGTCTGCACAAGTCCGCCGTCGAAAACGGCCATGCCCTGAATGAAGGCGGCCAACGGCAGCGATTCCCAGTCCGCCGCAACGGCTGGGGCCGGGATGGCCACCTCGCCAAAATACGCGTTGCAGCCGCGGCTGCCCTCGTAGCACGGCTCGCCGCTGCCGTCGAGCAAACCCTGGAAACCGGTCACGAACAGCGAGCCGGACCCACCATCGCCGCCGGGGTCGTACGACATGCCCAGCGCGCCCCAGGCGAATTCTTCCGGCAGACGAAAGGCGCCTTGATAGGTGAAATGATCCGGCGTTAGCCGGTTGGCGGGAACAGGACCTGTATCCACCGGGATGGTGCGGTCCTGTGCGGATGTCTCGCGGACGGCCGGGGCGCCGGTTTCAACGTCTATGCCAGGAGCGTCGGATTCCGGCGAACAGCCCGCCAGGCCGATGATGAAACCCAGGCTAAGCAGCACTGCGATAAGCATTCGTTTTGCTTCGATCATGGCTTACCTCCTCTACGCGATGCCAGAAGATTGCTTCCCTCGAGTGTAGCGTCAGTCGATATCCGCAGCAAATAACGCTGCATGTCTTTAACGCAAAGACGCCCACCGGCGTGACATCGTTGCGCACAAAATGAGGATCTCGACCTAGGCCATGAGCAGGTGGATTGGCCGCATGGTTTCCGGAATCGCACCTATAATGGTGAAATTGCCTGCCTGAGGAGGTTAAATGCTGTGAGACGTCCCTGGTTTAAAGCGTGGGGCTGGATTTTCCGGCCGGTTTCCTGGCAAGGGATGCTTGTCACCCTGCTCGCGCTGGCCTTTACAGTACAGGTTTTTCTGGCTGTCGACGCCCGTTCGCATTCGGTTTCGGACACGCTCTATGGGGTTTTCCCATACATCGTCCCTTGCTGGTCGCTGGTGTACTGGGTGGCGGCGAAAACCAGCCATCCCGAGCCCTGATACACGCATCCGGGAGTCTGGCTGACCCGATATGAAAAAACCGCCCCGATGTCGGGGCGGTTTCTTTTCATCTACAGTTAGACTTAGCGATTCCAGCGGCCGCCGTTGCCGTCCTGCAAGTTGAGCTGATCAGGAACGCCGTCCTCATCGCAGTCCCCGTCCATGGTCATGTAGGCTGCGTTTTCCATCAACTGTAAGCGTGCGGCCTTCTCGCCGTCAAAGCGGCCGAAACCGCCCCGGCCCCCGGCCATCTGGCCGTAGCCTTCCGCACCCAGCGGGATGAGCGCAAAGAAATCAGCCTCGGAAACACCCGCCGCATTGGCGATGTCGTAGGCGGTCTCGCCAGCGTCGATGCGGGCGATAATCTCAGCTTCGTCCAGGCCGGTCAGCTCGACCAGCGCGGCCACGATTTCGTCATGGTTGAGGTAGAGCGGCTCGTCGGTTGCGAACCCATTGCCGGGTCCACGGCCGAAGCTCGCACTGCCAGCGTCCGCAGCCGGTGCCATTGCCGAAGCGGTGCCGGTGAAGACAAATCCGCCAACCAGCACTGAAACCATCGTGATACCAATAAGTGTCTTTTTCATGTCATCTCCTTGTGAAGAACATGTTTGGTGTTCCTCGAACATGTTAAGAGGATAGACCAGCCGTGTGAAGGAGCTGTGAAGGACAGATGCAGAAGTTGTAGGCTTTCAACAGGGTAGTGAAAGCCTATAATGAAGGCAACGCAGTGTTCGACGCTGTGCGCTTCAAACGGAAGGAGCTGCTCATGGAAAATCGCTCACGCACCGCTCTCTTTGCGCTGGCCGTGCTGCGCATCCTGGCGGGGATGGCGCTCTTCATCGCACTGCTGTTCCTTCCGGCGGGCACGACCGATTTCTGGCAGGCCTGGCTCTACCTGGCGCTGCTGTTCGGCATGATGGCCGCCGCGATGGTGCTCTTCATCGTGCGCGATCCGGAGCTGTTGGAGCGCAGGATTACCGGCCGCGAATCCCAACCCGGACAGGGACGTATTGTACTGGCGGCGAGCGTACTCATCATCGCCGCCTACCTCATGCCCGGCCTCGACAAACGCTGGGGGTGGTCAAACCTCCCGCCGGCCCTATCGCTGCTGGGAGCCGCGCTCGTGCTGCTCGGCTACACACTCTTTCTGTTCACGCTGTGGACCAACCGCTACGCCGCCCGCGTCGTGGATGTAGAGGAAGGCCAGCGTGTCATCACCACCGGCCCCTACAGGCTCGTGCGTCACCCCATGTATCTGGCGATCGCCCTGCTGTTCACCTTCACCCCGCTGGCGCTGGGCTCCTTTTGGGGTGTGCTGCCGATGCTGCTGCTGCCCCTCGTCCTGGCCGCGCGGATCGAAAAAGAAGAGCAGCTCCTGCGCAGCGAGCTCAAAGGGTACATCGAATACTGCCAGAAAGTGCGCTTCCGCATGATTCCCTTCGTGTGGTGATCCACGCGCCACATGGCGCTCCACTCCGGCTTGTCCTTCCCCGGACCCTGCCGTATCATAAAAATTGAGACTCCGGCAAATCCTCTATACAGGGGAACCAGCAGATTCAGTGTAAACATGCTGTGGCCGGACCAGATAAGGGGCAAGATCATGTCCTATCTGATAATAAACGCCTTCCTGTTCGGAATTGCACTCAGCCTGATCCTCACCATCCTCATGGGCATCAGCTTCCAGGTCGCGCCTGACATATGGCTCCGCAGCTACCCGCCCGAGATCAAGGCGCGCTTCGGCGCGATGACCGATAAAGCCAAGCGTCTGCGCCCGTATCTTTCGATCGTTTACATCGGAGCCATCGTCATCCCTGCCGCCTACTCCTTGATTCGTCTTCAAGCGCATCTCGCAGGCAAGGCCGGGTTGCTCGAATACGCGCTGTCGCTGTTCATCAGCCTGATGACTTTCAACCTCTACGACCTGCTCATTCTGGATTGGCTCTTTTTCGTCACGCTCAAACTGCGCTTCTTCATCCTGCCCGGAACCGAGGGAATGGCTGCCTATGACGATTACGTGTTTCACGCCCGCGCCTTTCTCCGCGGCACGCTCATCTGCGCTGCGGTCGCAATTATTCTGGCCGGGCTCGCCGCTGCGCTCCTCGCACGGCAGGTGAAATTGTGATGACCTGTACAGGAGATGGACAATGGAATGGATGCCGGCAATACTTCTCGGCTGGTTGAATGGGTGGATCGCCATCGCCCTGGTGGCAATCACGGAAGGTACGCTTTTCCTGGCCTTTCCGAAGGATGTTGTGCAGCGCCTGTTCGACCGCTCCGGATGGAGTCCGCCTCAGATTGCTTTTACGGTGATCGGCAAACTATCCGCCGCGGTCTGCCTGGCGATGCTGATCCTCACCCCGCTCAAACTGAACACGCCCACTCTCTACGTTGGACTGGCCGTCTCCGTCACAGGCGCAGCGGGGCTGGTTAAAGCGCTCCTCGATTTCAAGGCTACACCGTTGAGCGAGCCTGTCACAACAGGTCTGTACCGCGTTTCACGCCATCCGCAGATTGTGATGGCGTCGCTCATTCTGCTTGGCGGCTGCATCGCCATCGGCTCATGGTCTGCCTTGCTGGCGTGGCTGCTGGCGCGGGTCTTCAGCCATTTCGGCATTCTGGGCGAGGAAGATGTTTGCCGCCAACTGTATGGCGAGGAATACAGCGAGTACCTGCAGCGCGTCCCACGCTACTTCTTATTTTTTTAGCACTCGGGGTATTTTCTAAACAGCAGAGACATGCTCTACCTATCCACCGCGTGAGCGCACTTTGGGATGGGAGTTGATCACGGCAAGGCCTTTCTGCCTGAGAGCGTTAACTGCCAGAAAAAGCCCGCAATTACAAATGATGGGCGAGCGGCCTGAATCAAAAGACGGGGGGATGCCCCCCCGCCTTCTACATTTTCGTTGTGGAATCCGCAGCTGTGCTTACTGCACGTATTCTTCGAATTCCTCCAGGGTCATATTCGAACCTGTGAGGGCATTGTAGAGAGGGACATAATCCTCTGCCGCCATATCGTCTTCCGTGTAGATCATGATGTCGGCGATGATATAGAACAGCTTGCCTGTACCGGTTTCATACTCCGTCATAACATCGGCATACTCATCAAAACCACCCGGCATGTTTACGATATGCAGGAATGTGAGCACATCCTCGGGCGTGGTGTAATACGGCACAAGGCCCTGCCCGGTGCAGAGATCTTCCATGCTGGCGGCCCGGTGGGCATCGCCGGCGTCGTCCGTCACACCTTCATAGCCGTCCGCCGGTGCGTTTGCAAGTGCGGCAGCCATGCCGGCCAGATCGATGGCATCATCCCCGTAGGAAAATTCGGCATACAGCAGGTCGGCATCGTAGCCCTCGTCCCAGGGTGCAACCTCATAGGTCGGCCCCGCCGCCACGCCGGGCACGCCGTCATAGGCGACCCATTCATCTCCAAGGCGTACCTCGGCGCGGTAGTGCGCCCACGTCTCGCGCGCGGCCCGGCTGATTTGGTCATAACTCAAATCGAGGCCTGCCGCCTGAAGCCGCGGCTCCATCGCCGCAAACTCCGTCGGGCTCATGCCGTGTGCTGTGGTTGGATCGATATTCGGGTTCTGCTCGGAGATATAGACCTTATTGGCAGTGACACGCACGTCCAACCCGTAGTAATTCGCAATTGCGTTGTAGATGGCCGCGTAGTCCCAGCAGAGGCCATAAATCAGACCATTGTCCAGGCGGCGCTCGCGCACCATGTCGCTGACCGGGAAGATGCCCGGCAGCATGTAGTTCCAGCGCATGGGATGGGAAATGTCAGGCTGCTGGTTGGGGTCGCCGATGTAGTACATATGCTCGGCCTGCCACGCCAGAATGGCGTCGGCGATTTCCTTATCTGTCCCTGAGAAACCATCTGCCTCGAGGAACAGGATGTCTTCATCCGTCAGCCCGTCATAGGGGTTAAAAATCACAAACTGATCCGGCACATCATCCTGCACCGGTGCGGGATCATCCTCCTCCACCGGCGCCGCTGCTTCCTGCGCCGGCTCCACAGCGGCTTCTGGCTGCGCCACCTCCACCTGTTCGGGCGGGGCTGTCTCCGGGGTGTCTCCGCCGCAGCCAGCCAGGAGCAGCATCACGATCAGCAGTGCTGTAACAATGAAAAACGGTTTGGGTTTCAACATCCTTCTTCTCCAATAGGTAAATTCCGACGTATATATACACCATTCGACGTCAGTGGCTTCCATCGTATGCGATCTTGTCCGAATGCGCTATCACACTGGAGGGGGAAAGAGCGCCCTGCCCGGCATCCTGGCAGGGACGAAGTTAAGGAGTTATGA
>Ga0272443_10007343_pt1 | contig 10555 bp, 13 predicted proteins | sample SSMAcet12_FD_193581 | JGI IMG/M metagenome (GOLD analysis project Ga0272443, IMG submission 193581) | Marine sediment archaeal communities from Little Sippewissett salt marsh, Falmouth, MA, United States - SSM-Acet-12 | ecosystem: Environmental > Aquatic > Marine > Wetlands > Sediment ... | reverse complement strand
GGAGATGGAAAGGCAAAAAGAAGCCGAAGCCCAGATCCGGACCATACTCACACAAATCCTTGAACCAGAAGCACGTGAACGTTTAAACACCATCAAGATGACAAAACCGGAATTTGCAAGAGCTGTTGAGCAGCAGCTTGTAATGCTTGCACGAAGTGGAAGGGTTCAGTCAAGAATCTCCGATGTGCAGTTAAAACAGCTCTTAAGTCAGCTTGTTCCACAGAAAAAGGATTTCAACATCACAAGAAGATAATGAAAGCCGGAATTCTCTTTAGTGGGGGTAAAGACAGTTCTCTTGCAGCATTAATGCTTTCAAGAGATTACGAAGCTGAGTTGAACACCTTTGTATTTGATGAAAATCATGACATATCAGGTGTAGAGACTGCAGCTGACGTTCTTGGACTGCCACTGAAAAAAAGAGTATTTGAAGAAGGGCTGCTCGATATTGTTGTGGAGATGATGGTAAAAAGCGGATATCCGAATGATGCCATCAACCTTGTGCACAGGAAAGCCGTCTATTCACTAACAGATGAATATGATGTTATAGGGGATGGTACACGCCTGAATGATCGTGTACCTATGCTTAATTACTCTGAAATTCAGAGAATTGAATCAAAGTATAAAAGCGCCCTCGTGCGACCTCTGCTTGGTTTTACAAGACGCGAAGTCAATTATCTGACAGAACGTTATTTCACCGTAGCATACGGTGAAACAGGTCAGATCATGAACGGCGACTATGAAAACGAAATCAGGTCAGCATTCACTGCAAAAGGTCATAATCCAGACAAAATATTTCCAGACCACCACGAGCAGTCTCTTGTCACCGGAATGAAATCAGAAAAAAAGTGGTGAAAATAAATGAGTAAAGTTACAAAAGCCAGAAAAATAAGATTGGCAAAAGCATGCGAGCAGAACCGCCGTGTGCCTGCATGGGTTATGATTAAAACAAAGCGCAATGTAGTTACGCATCCAAAAAGACGTAGCTGGAGACGCAGCACTCTTAAGGTGTGAATAATATGGCAGATATTCTCAAAGAGCAGATATATATCATACCACTTCGTGAGGTAAAGAAGGCCCCTCGCTGGAAGCGCAGCCCGAGAGCAATGAAGGTAATACGCGCATATCTCACAAAGCACATGAAGAGTGAAGATATTAAAATTGATTCCAGTATCAATGAAAAAATCTGGGAACGCGGATGCGAAAAACCTCCAAGGAAGATTCGTGTTCGTGCAATGAAATTTGAGGACGGTCAGGTTCAGGCTGAACTTGCCGAAGAGTGAATATGATTGAGACGATCGACTTCGCAGGCGATGAAAATATAGGTGTATATACTCGTGTATTCGAGGATCTGGCGGTTGTTCCGCTGGATGCCCCGGAAGAGTATATTAGTGTAGTAGAAAAAAGACTTGGTGTTGAAGTAATCAACACCACAATTCAGGGAAGTTCGATCATAGGCTCACTACTTGTAGGAAACAGCAACGGATTTATTGTAAGCAGCCTTGTAACTTCCAGCGAAGCAGCAGTCCTTAAAGAACATGGCAATGTCATGTTCCTTGGCGCTCCGATGAATGCTGCAGGGAATGTAATACTTGCAAATGACGAGCTGGCTATTGTACATCCGGGAATAACGGAAAGAATAGCAGATAAAATATCTGCTTTTCTTGATGTGCCCGTATTAATGTCAACAATAGGAAACATTCCGACAGTCGGGATGGCCGGAGTTGCAACCAACAATGGTCTGTTATTAAATCCGGGACTCACCAAACATGAAATCCGGGATATTGAGGAGATAACAGATCTTCCTGTTGGAACAGGCACCATAAATATGGGCAACGGACTCATAGGCACGGGTCTTGTCGCCAACACAACCGGTTTCCTTGTTGGAATGTCCACAAGTGGATTTGAGCTTAGTAGAATTGATGAAGTTTTCGGTTATTAAAAGGAGTTGAAAACCAATGGAAATACAGAACTTTGAGGTTAATGGTACCTATAAAAACGGTAATGACTGGCAGCCTTTTACAAAGGAGATCTCAGCATACAATGAGGCCCGGGCTACAGAAAAAATTTACAACATTATTGGCAGCAAACACCGCTTAAAGAGAAGTTATATCAAAATTGATGGTATCAAACTGATTAACGGTGAGTAAATTGGAAGCTGTTGACCCTCGTGAAGTACAGATGATGCAGCAGTATCTGAATGAAATCAGTAAAGAGGCTGAAGCATATTCTTCACAGCTACAGATTCTTGAATCACGCAGGCTTGAATCAATTTCCGCAATTGAAACTCTGAATTCATTTTCAGAGTCTCCTGACAACACAATCCTCCTCCAGATTGGCGGAGGTGCTTCAGTCAGAGTGAAAATTGAAGAACCCGAAAAGGTGCTCCTGAACATTGGATCAGATGTCATTGTAGAGAAAAACTGTCAGGACTCCTGCACCTATCTTGAAGATCGTGTAAAGGAACTTGAGGTCCTGGAACAGAAGATCTCTGCAACAATCGGGCAGCTCAACAAACAGGCCGGCGATATAGCCAAAAAAATGGAAGCTTCATATAAACAGCTTCAGGCTGAAAACTCAGAATCCTGATCATCCATGTTTAAATCGCTTAAGGAAAAGCTCAAAGGTGTTACCAGAAAATTTGGTTCAAATATAGATGAGGCAATCGACAGGGAAGATGTAAATAAACCGGCACCTGAAGGAAAATCAACTCCCGTGCCGGAAAAAATAACATCGGACCCTGAAGATAAGAAAGAACTTAAATCTGATTCGGAAAATATTCCGGATTTAAAAAAGGACGTTTCACACTCAGCTGTAACTGAACCAAAGAATATTCCGGCAGAGAAAACCCCTGCAAAAAAAACCGGTTTTGCACAGAAGTTTAAGGTTTTAGTCACTGAAAGAGAGATTCTTCTCTCTGAAAAGGACATAAAAGAACCTCTGGAAGAGCTTGAACTGATTCTTCTTGAAAACGATGTTGCGTTTGATGCAGCAGAGGCAATAATCGAAAATATGCGGGAAAGCCTGGTCGGCCAGAAGAGAAAGATAAAAACCTCAGCAGAGGATTTTGTTCTTGAAGCTCTGAAAGACGCTCTTCTGAACGTCCTTGGTGAAGGGTTTTCACTGAAAAATTATATCGATTCACATGAGAAGCCGGTAAAAGTCCTGTTTACAGGAGTAAACGGGGCAGGAAAAACAACTTCAATTGCGAAGGTTGCTTCCTATCTGAAAGATAACGGATATTCAGTTGTAATCGGCTCAGGAGATACATTCAGAGCTGGTGCCAATGAGCAGATGAAGACCCACGCTGACAGAGTCGGTGTTAAGGTAATAAGCCATCAGGAAGGAGCAGATCCATCTGCTGTCCTGTTTGATGCAGTGTCATATGCAAAGGCACACAACATTGATGTTGTACTTGGCGATACGGCAGGAAGATTCCACAACAGAACAAACCTGATGAAACAGCTTGATAAAATAAAAAGGGTCATATCCCCGGACATTATCTCATACGTAGACGAGGCAGTAGCCGGAAATGACGCAGTTATCAGAGCTGAGGAATTTAATAATTCAGTAGGGACAGATGTTGTGGTTCTGACAAAAGCCGATATGGATGTAAAAGGCGGAGCTGCAATCTCAATTGCACACACAATAGGAAAGCCAATAATGTTCCTTGGAACCGGGCAGTCCTATAGTGATATAACTCCTTTTGAACCGGAAATTGTAGTAAATGATCTTTTAGGAGAGTAATTAATTATGCTTGATCGTCTGGGTACAGGTCTTAAAGACGCAGTAAAGAAGCTTGCCGGAAAAACGGTCATTGACAGGGCAGCAGTGGAAGAGCTGGTAAAGGATCTTCAAAGAGTACTGCTGCAGGCGGATGTAAACGTCAAACTTGTAATGAACCTGTCAAAGGCCATTAAGAAGCGTTCACTTGAGGAAGAACCACCCAAAGGAATGAGTGTGCGTGAGCACGTCCTGAGAATTGTATATCAGGAGCTCGTAAACCTTATGGGTGACGAAGTCACAGTGACCCTTGGCCCACAGACAATTCTAATGGCCGGACTTCAGGGAAGCGGCAAGACAACCACAACCGGCAAACTTGCAAGATATTTCCAGAGGAAAGGTCTGAGGGTAGGTGTAATCTGTGCTGATGTCTTCAGACCCGGCGCTTACGATCAGCTTAAAAATCTCTGCAATAAGGTCAACGTACCCTGCTACGGAGAACCGGGTGTTACTGATGCCGTTAAAATTGTTGAGAATGGTATTCGTGAATTAAAAAATGCAGAAGTTCTGATTGTTGATACACAGGGACGGCATGCACTTGAGAACGATCTCATTGATGAGATCATCGACCTCAATGTTCTTACAAAGGCCACACACAGATGGCTTGTAATAGATGCCGCACTCGGCCAGCAGGCCAAAGAACAGGCTGCAAGATTCCATGAGGCCATAAGCATAGACGGTGTCATTATCACAAAGATGGACGGAACAGCAAAGGGTGGTGGTGCCCTTTCTGCCGTTGCAGAAACCGGATCAGGAATTGTCTTTACCGGAAGCGGAGAGACAATTGAAGATCTTGAACGCTTTGATCCTGACAGTTTTATCTCAAGACTGCTTGGAATGGGTGATTTAAAATCACTCATAGAAAAGGCAGAAGAGGTCATGGCAGATGAGGAATTTGATGTTAATGCCATGATGAAGGGCAAATTCACTTTAAGGGATATGTACAAACAGCTCGAATCCCTTAAGAAAATGGGTCCTTTAAAACAGGTTATGTCAATGCTCCCCATGGGCGGGGCAAAAATTCCGGAAGATGTCTTTGATACAACCAGTGTCAAAATGGAACGCTATAAGATAATTATGGACTCCATGACAAACGAAGAACTGGAAAACCCTTCTGTCATAAGTGGTTCAAGAGTCCAGAGAATATCTCTTGGATCCGGTGCAAATCCCGATGAAGTCAGGGAATTATTAAAATACTACAAAACCATGCAGCGCGCAATCAAAGGATTCCGCGGTGCAGGCGGCAAATTCAACATGCAGCGCATGATGAAGAAATTTGGCGGTATGTAAAATTATGAAACGGTTTCTTGTAATAGGACACAAAGCCCCGACTGCCGGAGAATTTTCCTTAAATGATCTTCCCGGCGGTGCAGGCAGACTTGATGTCCTGTGCAGATCTGTGAACTCATGTTTTTTTCTGTCACATGACTTAAGAAGAGACGTTGAATGCTTCCTCGTACTTCTTGGAGAACCAAATCCTCCAAAGACCATAATGATCAGCGGAGAAAAGGTCAGATACTTAAGTCCGGATGAAAGAAGTGCAGGATCACTGATAAAGAAGGCACTCAATATCCCCTGTGGGGATAAATTCACCGAATCTACAAAGGGAATTTATGTCAGAAACGGGGGATTAAAAGAGCTTCTTGAGGAGTATGAATTTGCAGCCCTTGATGAAAACGGGACTGATATCAGAGATATTACTCAGATGCCTGAAAATTACATCCTATCAGATCACATGAATTTCACAGAGGAAGAAGAATCACTCATAAAGGACCTGCCAAAAATTTCAGCCGGACCAAAAGTGCTCCATGCGGACCACACTATAATAACAATCCTGAACGAGTCAGACAGGAGAGAGTAATGTCGGAGTTATCAGAGCAGATTAAGGAAATTCTCAATTACGGCCCGGTATGTGATCACTGCCTCGGAAGATTTTTCGGAAAGAGAACACACGGACTTGGAAATGACGAAAGAGGGCGGGCATTAAGGATATATTCCTGCATTGAAGAAGACAGACCATTCAGCCCTGAAGAGGAAACCTGCTGGATATGCGGAAATCTCTTTGATACCGTTGATACCTGGGCAGAAAAAGTAAAAGAATCCTTAAAGGATCTTGAATTTAAAACCCTTCTTTTAGGGTGCAAAATTCCACCTCTGATCTCAGAAAGTGAAGAGATGGTCTGGAGTGATCTCTCTTTAAAATCCCCTGAACCCGTAAAAGCGGAATTCAACCGTGAAACAGGAAAAAGAATCACTTCACAGCTCGGTTGTGAAGTTAATTTCAAAAGACCTGACGTTGTTGCAGTCTGCAATATTGCCGAAGGTACTGTAGATGTAGAAGTAAATCCGGTTTACATCTATGGAAGGTACCGCAAAAACATAAGAGGCATACCTCAGACAAGATGGCACTGCCGCGAATGCAGAGGCAAAGGCTGCGAAAGATGTAATTTCACAGGAAAAATGTATCAGGACTCCGTGGAAGAATTAATCGGAAGACCTCTTATTGAACTCTTTGAAGCAGAAGATGCAATTCTGCACGGTGCAGGAAGGGAAGATATTGACGCCCTTATGATCGGAACAGGAAGGCCTTTTGTAATTGAAATAGTAAAACCCCGTCTCAGAGACATTTCCTTTGAAGAGATGGAATCTGCTGTAGACAACTACGCAGAAAAAAGGGTAGAGGCCGTATTTGATCACGTAAGCGACCGGCGTGAGGTAGAAACCCTTAAATCCGGAAAAGCTCATAAAAAATACAGCATTCTGGTTGAAGTAGACGGCGATATCTCATCGGACAAGATTAAATCTGCTTTGGAAAGTCTAAAAGGGGCGACAATAGACCAGCGCACCCCGGACAGAGTTTCACACCGCAGGGCAGATAAAGTGAGAAAACGCAAGGTCATAGATATAGAGTGCATTGGTGTAGAGGATGGCAAATTCAGAATTCAGGTTCTCGGAGATGCAGGACTGTATATCAAAGAACTCATATCAGGTGATGAAGGCAGAACAGAACCGAATTTATCATTAAATATCGGTGCAGATGCCAGAGTTACCGCCCTTGATGTAATAATGGTCGAAGGCGTAGTACCTGAATCAAGGAAGTTCGACTGAACCTAAAATTATTAATTAAAAATACGGAGAATTAAAATGGCACATCACAATGGTCAGAGGAAAAAGACACGCTATAAGTACAAAAAAGAACTCAGACAGCGCGGAATAGGACCAGTAACAAGGCTTATTCAGGAATTCGAGAATGGACAGAGAGTACACATAGTTGTAGATCCAAGTGTGCAGACCGGAATGCCCCACAGAAGATTCCACGGAAGAACCGGAAAGGTTATTGGCAAACAGGGACGCGCATGGGTATTGGAAGTAAGGGACGGAAATTCACTTAAAACTGTAATTTCAAGACCACAACATCTAAGACCTCAGAAACAATAATCTTTTTTATAACAGGGATTGGCATGAAAGTTAAAGGCATTATCAATGAAGAGAAAATTACTCTTCAGGAATTACGTGAGGAATTACTGAAGGTTGAGGCAGTACGCCTTGAGGCTGGAAAAGAGATGTCATATGAGCTTCGCAGAAGCATTGAGCATGCCAATCATCTCTCTAAAACAAATGCAGAAAGTTCAAGAGAACTTGTAGAGAAACTTCTTGAATTTGAAAAGATGAAACCTGAAATTGCATTCAGAATTACAGGCATTATGCCCAAATCAAGAGATGAATTAAGGGCAATCTACGCCAAAGAGCGCTTCAACCTGACAGGTGAAGAACTTGACGAGATTCTGGACCTGATAAAGGCCCACTTCTGATTTTTCCGGAAGGGATTCTTCTATGAGATCTGATAAAAAAGAACTTTATGCAGTAGTAATTGATGTACTCCCTATGGGGCACGGTGACGTAAGACGGCCACAGTACAAAAAGGAGCCCCTTGTTCAGGCTATGGGTACTGAGCAGTTTAAACTTCTTGAGCTTGTACCAAAAGGCGGAGATGTCACAACAGGTGATGTTGTATACATTGGTGAGAAGCAGAGGGATAAAATTGAACGGGTTAAAAAGAGAATTGGCTACAATGATCTGACCCAGACTGCAAAACTTGAGGTTCCTTATGCAATTAAAAGTATTGTAATGGAGAAAGAATCAAGTTATGTTGATTTCTTCAATAAAGCAGTCCCGATTACTTCCAAACAGCATATGCTTCACCTGCTTCCCGGAATTGGAAAGAAACTCTTATGGGAAATTCTCGATGAGAGAGAGAAAAAACCCTTTGCTAATTTCGCTGATATAAGTGAAAGAATCAAATCAATTCCACATCCGGAACAGATGATAATTAAAAGGATTATCGAAGAGATGCAGGATCCAAATATTAAGTATCATCTCTTTACATCAAAATGAGAGCACCGCATGATCAACATTTCCTTGTTGATAACGAGGCTGTAGAAAAGATATCCGGATATGCAGATGTTTCCGGAAGAAAAGTTCTTGAAATCGGCCCGGGCAGGGGAATACTGACAGAGGCTCTGCTTAAGAGGGGAGCAAAGATAATTGCTGTCGAACTTGACGGCAAATTAATCCCTCATCTGAATAAACGCTTTTCATCCGAAATTAAATCCGGAGATCTTACTATTATCCAGGGCGATGCTATAAGATGTGAAATCCCGGACTTTGATCTTGTTGTTGCAAACCTTCCATATTCAGCTTCATCAAAGATAACTTTCAGGCTTATAGGTCTGGGTTTTGAAGAGGCTGTACTGATGTACCAGAAAGAATTTGCAATGAAGATGATGGCCCTTCCCGGAACTTCAGAATGTGGAAGACTATCAATAATGGTTCAGACTTACGCAAAGGTAATGCCTCTGCTTGAACTGCTGCCGTCCTCTTTTTCTCCGGAACCTCAGGTAAAATCATATGTTGTAAGACTTACATTAAAAGATGAACTTACCTACCCGATAAAAAACAGAGAACTCTATGCCGTTATTGTGAGAGAACTCTTTTCAAACCGGAGAAAGACAATCAGGAAAGCTCTCAATATCTCAAAAAATAAGATCGGAAGAGAAGAAACCGAAAGAATATTAGATAATGTTTCCGGAGAGATACTTAAAAAAAGACCTCAGGAACTGACCCTTAAAGAGTTTGCAGATCTCTCAAATACAGCTCTGGAATAACCCTCTTTTACCGGATAAATCAGGAATAAATCCGTTTTCTTAGATTTATACATCAAAAATAACCTCCCTGCCGGACAGTGCATCAATATAAAGAGTCCTCTCTTCAAAATCTGAACCCGCCCTTATCTCAAAAAGAGGATAATAATAAAGCCTGAACTCAACTATCTCAGAAGTAGGCTCAAGAGCCTTTAGAATCGTTCTTATGTCACTTTCTTTAAGATCAGCATTCCACTTTTCACCGCTTAAAGTTCCGGTTCTGAAATCAAAACTTCTCTGGCGGGTACCAAGTTTAGGTAAGGTGCTTGTTATAAGCGGGACATAAACAGGTTCATCAGACTCTCCAACAGTATCTGATACAGTAACCATCTTTCTGTCTTCAAGTTTTGAAAGTGCAGCCTTAACAGGGGACTGCTTAAGTCTGGTCATACCTTCAAGGTCTGCAACCGTCTCTCCGGAAAATGACATAACATTGAGGACTTTTACAGAGTTTTCATCAAGTCCTATATAATCAGAGAAGCATGGCCTGAATTTAAGCCCGCCGGCTGTATCGACACATCTTCCCTTAATGCCGTCAATGATAAATGAAGTATGCTGTGTAGTCTTTCTGAACCTTCCGCGTATGTATTTTACAGAGACATAAAATAATGGAATATTCACCATATTTCCGGATATAAGCCTCTCACCTGATCCAAAACCAAATCTTTTCCTCCGGAGTTTTGATCCGGCAATCTCAAAGGCTTCATCTCTCTCAATCAGGTTCAGAACTGCTTCTTCAGAATTTTTTGATGCTGATCTGCTCACCTTCTTTCTGGTAGTCTTTTTAGGGGCAGGCTTAGGTTTTGGTTTGGCCTTCTCCTCTTTTATCTCCGGATTTTCAGGTTCAATCTCCTCCTTCCCGGAGCCATTGTTATCTGTCACTGACTCTCTGTTTTCAGGTTCATTTTCAGCCGGATCTTCAGGCAGTTTTGGAATATCCTCATCTTCCGGAGTATCAGGTCTGATTATACGTCCTGCATCTTCATCCGGAAATATATCGTCTTCTTCCTCATCCTCTTCTTCAAAGTACTCAATAATTTCCCTCTCTTCAAGAAGAGGAGTTACGCCCCTGTGTTTTGTCTGCCGCTTACCAAACTGAATTTTGGTCTTTTCATGAGCAAGTGAACCCATTACAAAGAAATCACCGGGGTTTAATGTTGTAAGCTCCTCTACCTCCTGCTTTGAACTGAAGAATATCCCTACGGCTTTCAGATCATTGTCTATCGATAATTTACCTATGATCTGGTTGTTGCATTGCGAAAGTACGTTTTTTGTTACTATAGCAGGCCTCTGAGTTGCAACAAGAAGACCAAGACCACGTTTTCTGCCCCTTCTTGAGATCTCCTCAATTTTTTTTATTGAATCACGGGACTGCGGGATAAACTTGTCAGCTTCTTCAACAATCATGAGATATGGTTTCTTTTGCTCTGATGCCACATCATAGAGAGCATGCGCAAGTCTTGTAACCCTCGGCACCATATCAACTTCAGATACATCAAATATTATCGGACGGCTCTCTGATACAGCTTTTGAGACAAGATGTTTGATATTTATCTTCTCAATATCATAATCCA
>Ga0272443_10007336_pt1 | contig 10565 bp, 11 predicted proteins | sample SSMAcet12_FD_193581 | JGI IMG/M metagenome (GOLD analysis project Ga0272443, IMG submission 193581) | Marine sediment archaeal communities from Little Sippewissett salt marsh, Falmouth, MA, United States - SSM-Acet-12 | ecosystem: Environmental > Aquatic > Marine > Wetlands > Sediment ... | reverse complement strand
GGAACCTGATCCATTTTTCTAAGTTTTTTGGCTGCCCCTTTGCCCTTACTTTCTCTGATACGGGCAGTCAACACGGGTTGATCCATTGATTACCTCCGGTCTTTCAATTCGAAAAAAGCTGAATTTTATTCATGATTCTACAAAATAAAAAGCCCATCTTACTGGGGCTTTCACTTTTCTAAACAAATAACGTGCTTACTGAATTTGAGTTATAGATTCTTTTAATGGTTTCACCCAATAGCTCAGCTACTGATAATACTTTAATTTTATTGCAATTTTTTGAGCTGCCATTCAGTGGGATCGTATTGGTCACGACCAGGCTGTCAATGGGCGAGACCTTAATTCTTTCAATAGCAGGGCCAGACAGGACCGGATGGGTACAACATGCATCGATACCGGCGGCCCCTCGGCTTTTGAGTGCCTCCGCGGCCTGGGTCAAGGTGCCTGCCGTATCCACCATATCATCGAGGATAATGGCGGTCTTTCCCTGGACCTCCCCAATTATATTCATGGCCTCCGAGACATTGGGAGCTTCACGTCTTTTGTCTATGATCGCAAGAGACGCGTGAAGACGCTTGGCAAAGGCACGGGCCCTTTCAACGCCACCAGCATCAGGCGATACGATGACCAGGTTGTTTTGAATATGCGCCCTAATGTGATTCAATAGGATCGGTGCAGCAAAGATATTGTCCACCGGGATATTGAAATACCCCTGGATTTGCCCCGCATGCAGGTCTATGGATACCACTCTGTTTGCCCCTGCGACGGTGATCAGGTCGGCGACGAGTTTGGCGCTAATCGGAACCCTTGGTTTGACCTTACGGTCTTGCCTGCCATAGCCGTAATAGGGAATCAATGCTGTAATCCGTTTTGCAGACGCCCGCTTAAGGGCATCCATGATGATCAGAAGTTGCATAAGGTTGTCATTGACGGGCATACTCGTCGATTGTAGGACAAATACGTCTCGCCCGCGGACATTTTCTTCAATTTCAATGGAGGTTTCTCCGTCACTGAAGGTCTTATTGGAGATCTTACCCGGGGCTACGCCAAGATAATCACAGACTTCTAAGGTCAGGATTGGGTTAGACGTTCCCCCAAATAGTTTCATTTCTGGTTCAACTGGCATATTTCGCTCAAAAAAAATGGCTGGGGTGGGAGGATTCGAACCCCCGAATGCGGGCTCCAAAAGCCCGTGTCTTACCACTTGACGACACCCCAGTACTGATTGACAATTTTTTATTCACGGTTGACGATTTGAAGAATTGATTATGTCTTTGGATCGACAACTTATTTGCAAAGAACGAGATGTTAGGTCAGTCCCTCCACAACAAAGAGTTCACCTAATGCTTTTGAAATCAGTTTCTTTTTGGCTAGAAGGGCCCTATCTCTCGATTTAAAGATACCAAATACACTGGGTCCACTTCCCGACATTAAGGCGCCTTCTGCCCCTGCATTCAACAAATGCCTTTTTATGCTAGCGATAACAGGATAATGAGAGACTGTGACCGTCTCTAAATCATTTTCCAGAAAATGAGGGATCTCAAAACGACCTTTTCTCAACCAGTTGACAATATATTGGTATTGCCCTTTTGTCAACTTTAATTTCAGATTTCCATAGACCCATGCAGTGGAGACATCGATGGCCGGCTTGACAATAACATACCAGAATTTTGGCCATTTTTCTATTGGCTCCAGGATATCCCCTATCCCCCTAGCAATGCACGGTCTGTTCAGCAAAAAGAACGGCACATCTGCTCCCAAACCAACTGCCAGGTCTGCAAGCGCTTGCGGCTTGAGGGGATTAGACGCCATTTCATTCAGACCCTTCAAGATGAAGGCCGCATCGCTGCTTCCACCGCCCAAACCGGCTGAGACGGGTATCTTTTTGGTAAGCTTTATGGAAATCCCGCGGGGGGTACCGGTCCTGGAGAAAAAAACAGAAGCCGCCTGATAGACCAGATTTTCCTTATTATCGGGCACTGAAAAGCCCTGGCAGGAAAGCATGATCCGCTTGAGACGGATGAATTCCAACTCGATATGGTCAAATAACCCGACAGGCACCATAATGGACACCAGTTCATGGTACCCGTCTGCCCGACGACCTGTCACCTTTAGTCGGAGGTTCAGCTTGGCAGGTGCTAAAAAAAGATGAGAATTGCTGTTTATTCCCATACTTTTATGGTCAAATAGAGGGTTGTACCGCTCCGATTGAGCAGGAACAGAATTGTATCCCCCGCCTTGTATGTATTCATCTTTCGGTTAAATTGCGCCAGGTCCTCAATAGAAATCTGGTCCACCTCAAGGATAATATCCCCCGGTTTCACGCCCGCCTCGCCTGCGGGACTGTTGCTTTCAACCTGAACCACAACGAGACCCTGTGTCTTTGATAGTCCGAAATTTCGTGCGAGCTCCGGAGTGATCTCTTTTACCATCAGGCCGAGATTTGGGGAGGCCTCACTAACCACCGGGGTTTCATCTTCCTCTTTGAGCTCACCCGTCTTCACCAAAAGACTCTTTTTCTTGCCTTTTCGAATGATATCCACCGTCACTTTCTTCCCCACAGGTGTGGATGCCACGATATAGGGAAGGTCATGCATCTCCTCAATGTCTTCGCCGCCAAAGGAGACAATCACGTCCCCCCGCTTAATCCCCGCCTCCTCTGCAGGCCCTCCTGCTGTCACATCAGCGACCAGGGCGCCACTTTCATCTTTGAGACCCAGTTTCTCCTTCAGTTCAGGGGTAATTCTCTGGATCATCACACCCAGCCAACCCCTGACCACTTTCCCCTTCTTAAGTTGAGGCAGAATGTCTTTGGCCATATTTATGGGAATGGCAAACCCGATCCCAACGCTTCCGCCGCTCCGAGACAGGATGGCTGTATTAATCCCGACCACCTCCCCTTCCGTGTTGAGAAGGGGTCCTCCACTGTTTCCCGGGTTGATGGAGGCATCGGTCTGAATGAAATTGTCATAAGACCCGGCACCAATGTCCCTGTATTTGGCACTCACGATGCCGGCCGTTACCGTTGCCTCCAGACCGAAAGGATTTCCAATGGCAATTACCCAGTCCCCCACATAAAGCTTGTCCGAATCACCCATAGATAAGGGCACTAACGGTTGATCCGATTCAATATGAATAAGGGCCAGATCCGTCTTTGGATCACGACCAATGATTTTTGCATCATATTCTTTTTTGTCTGCCAACTTTACCTTAATTTCTTCTGTATTTTCAACTACATGATTATTGGTCAAAATAAATCCGTCCTTGTCGATAACAAAACCTGACCCAAGGCTTTGCTGTCTAAAATCCCGGGGAATCTGGTCTCCAAAAAATCTTTCAAAAAAGTCCTTGAAAGGATCATGGGGGCCAAGGGGACCGCCAAAAGGCATCTGGCCACGTGTTCTTCCCTTTATTACTTTGACGGTACTGATATTAACCACGGATGGGCTGGCTTTTTTCGCCAGTTCTGAAAAGGATCCAGGGGTAGACGGCATCACCTGGCGGGTTTGGGCCTCTATCGTTGAAACCGAACCGAAGAGTATGGCGGCAAAAAAAACGGATATGAGGCAAAAAATATAGCAGCCTGTGATATACACGTTTCCCTTATGACGGTTATTTTTTTTCATGATACAATTTTGTCCTCCTTAAGTCTTGCGCTTTATTCCGTAAGCGTTCACAGGTTCAGGGTTCAACGTTCAGGGTTAGGGACAGGGACAAAATTGAAGACCCGAGGTCCTCGTAAAAAATGCTGGTTTTACCACACAATTGCCAAATATCATGTTTCAGACCCGCCTGCCTCGCCTGTCATGCATTGATCGGGCATATCCCAAGAGATCGATTTTCCCGTACAAAACGTTTACAAAATGACGTATGGTGATGAGAATGCAACCTTTGACCCCGTGAACGGTTGCTTTATTCCTTTGCTGAGTTGACATAGCGCCATCTCAGATCAGTCAGGATATTCTCTATGAATTTTTTCTCCTCTTCTGTCAAATTTCCTTCCGTTTTTTCCTTTAGCATGGCAATTGTATCAATGGTGTGCTTTGCAAGCGGCAGATCTCGGGTCTTCTTGCCGCTTTGAGGATCCGCGATCTCACCTAAATGAAAAAGCACCGTCGAACTGAGGCTGAAAATCAGAGAGTTAAAATTAACTTCTGGCAACGGAGGACGCTCGGCCTTCTTTTTTGGGGCCTGATCCTTTGGTTCCTCTTTTTTCTCTTCTTTTTCGAGTTTTGTGTCCTTTAAATCGCCTTTTTCGTCAAAGGATCTTTTGTCCTTTATCACAAACCCCTTTTCTTCTTCCGCCATTGTGCACTCCTTGATTATTTTAACTGTGGCTTTTGAATCGATGCGACGTTGATAATCTCAAATATAAAATTTATCATGCAGAAGATATTTGTCAAGATCGATGTTTTTGATATTCCAAATCTTCTCTTGACAGGCCAGACGTTTTTCCCCTATGCTCATAGCCAATTTTAACGAATCACATTCTTGTCAAATCTCCTGCTCATGATTCATATCAAGGAAAGGACCGCCGCCATATGCGAAAAAGCCTTTTTTCCCCTCTAAGGCAAGAAAAACTCACCTGTCTGGGGATATATTATCATTATAAAACCGGTATCGTGACACTTCGTGCGGCCCGGGAGTGGGAAGACGGAACCGACTGGTCAAGATACGGCCGCGATTTTACCTGTGAACACCCACTGACTGCCCGTACCGCTTATCTTGGACACCAGCAAACCCACGATTTATTCAGCAAATATGACTTGACAGGGTATTTGGACGACGTCCTGGACTTAATCAAAAAGGGGAACCACCAGGGCATTGAATGCTTTTTTGATCAGGAAAAGGATATCCATTTTATCAGCAATATGCACAGCAATACGCTGGGCATAAATAACGGTTATCATGCTATACGGAGCGGTGGGATACGACGTCACGAGAGGGATGAAGAGGAATTAGACGTCATCATTGACGGTCTGAATCTAAGTCGGGCCATGTCTTTTAAAAATGCCGGGGCACAAATCCCTTTTGGGGGCAGTAAAATCACGGTCCAGTGTGAGCCTGTAGACCTAACTGACTATCATACCGTAGGTTTTCTGGCCTATGCCTTGGACAGGACTCGCTCCTTCACAGGCCCTGACATGGGGCTTTCGCCCGGTCTGGCAGATGTCATGCGGCGGGAAGGCTACTCGGTGAACATTGCCGGTGGCTTTAAAAGCCGCATCGGCCCCACCGGGAATCCTACCGCCTATGGTGTTTACCTGGCCCTGAAAGAGGCAGCGAGGGTCAAATTTGGCACGGAAGCCCTCGCAGGCAAAACCGTCGTGGTCCAGGGCTTAGGGGCCGTTGGGTATCCTCTGGTTGAAAAATACCTTTCAAAAGAAGAGGTGAACATATTCGTTACAGATATATTGCAGGATCCGATTAAAAAATTAGTGGCGCAATTTCCGGGCCGTGTAAAGGAGATTGATCCCAGCGAAGTCCTTACCCTTGATGCGGATATCCTTGCCCCTTGCGCCATGGGTGGTATCCTGGACGAAGAGAGCATCAGGGGACTTAAATATTCAATCGTCATGGGTGCGGCCAATAACCAGCTGAAAGCCACAAACCAGGAAGAAGAGATCCGGCTTGCCAAGCGCCTTGCTGAACAGGACATTTTGTTCCAGGTAGACTGGATGCATAACACCGGCGGCGTGATCGCTGGTATGGAAGAGTACATGCACCGGGAAAATGCCAGCATGGATAACATTATGCGCCATACTGAAAAAGTGTGTCAGTTGGGTGTCCGGGAAAATCTTGAGGCAGCGAATAAAGAAGGCATAACACCGACTGAAAGGGCTTACGCATACTTTAGTTCCAGGATCTACCCGTAATTTGCCGGTTTAGTGTCTGTATTCTCTTATAGGAGGATCCTTTATTTTTGATGGATCCATTTCGAAAAACGATTCATGGATGATATAAATTCTTTTAGGTTCAGGTAGGTTAGGGGCCCTGTTTTAATCAACATTTAACTGTTTTTGGCATCAACCCACAACAAAAGGAGGGAAAATGATGAAAAAGATGATGATTGTTTGTATGGTTTTTTTGGCCCTGGGTCTTGTTTTTGGTTCTGGGGTTTCAGCCAAGATGATCCGTATCGGTGAAGCCCAGATTGTGGCCCATCCAGCCCTTGATAACGATTCCAAAGGTTTCGCGGCTGCCCTGGCAGAAGAGGGTTTTGTTGAGGGTAAGAACATTACCATTGACCGGCAGAATGCCCAGGGTGATCAGCCTAACTGTGCAATCATTGCCCGGAAATTCGAAGATGACAGGGTCGATCTGATTCATGCCATCAGCACACCCAATGCCCAGGCCCAGGTAAAAGTGAGCAAGAAAATACCCATTGTATTTTCTTCTGTAACGGATCCTGTGGCAACCGGTATTGTCCCCAAAATGGGTAAAACCGGTACCCATGTCACCGGTGTGAGCGACAGGTGGCCGATTACACTGCAGTGCAAGATGTACCAGGATCTGGTCCCACACACCAAAAAATGGGGCACCATCTATAATCCCGGTGATGTAAATGTCACGTTTCACATCAAGGAGATGAAAAAGGCCATAGAGGATATGGGATTGAAGCTTATTGAGGCCCACGTTTCCACAAGTGCCGAAGTGATGCAGGCTGCCCAGAGTCTGGTCGGTCGGGTGGATGCTATTCATATCACCTCTGATAACATCTGTGTTTCAGCGTTTGAGTCCATTGCCAAGATCTGTAATACGAACAATATCCCCCTATTTGCCGGTGACAGGGACAGTGTGCCCAGGGGGGGAGTTGCAGCTTACGGACCCGACTATTTCTTGATAGGGTATACAGCCGGGAAAAAGGCCGCGAGGATACTTAAGGGCGAAAACCCCGGCACCATCCCTGCCGGGCTTGCAACTGAATACAGCCTGTGGGTCAGCCTGAAGCACGCTAAGGCACAAGGGGCAAAACTTCCTCCGACTTTGGTTAAAAAGGCTGCTGATAAACTGTGGGATGAGCAAGGCAATGTGTTAAAGGGTAAGTAGCCTGGTATTGTAATTTAATGATAGAGGGGAGGTTTTTCCTCCCCTTTTCACAATTGGTGAATGAATGCTGCTCAGTAGCCTTCTAAGGACTATCCCCATATCACTTGAACAGGGTCTGGCGTACGGACTAGTGGCCTTGGGAATAGTCATTACCTTCCGGATCCTGGCCTTTCCCGATCTCACGGTTGACGGGAGTTTTCCTCTGGGTGCCGCTGTTGTCGCCCGCCTTATCATGGAAGGGGTACCCCCAGTATTTGGTATCCTTATGGCCATTATTTTCGGCTTTCTGGCCGGTTGTTGCACGGGTCTTCTCAATACAAAGTTGAAGATTAACAGCCTCCTGGCCGGTATTTTGATGATGACCATCCTCTATTCCGTAAATCTCCGGATAATGGGACGCTCAAACATACAGTTACTCACTGTAAATACCCTTTTAACACCCCTGGAAAACCTCGATATCAATCGTTTCATTCCCATTATCGCCTTCTTTTTCCTGGTGGCATTTGGCATAAAGTTTCTTACGGATATGTTTTTACATACCCAGTTAGGTTTTGCCATGCGGGCTACAGGGGATAATGAGCAAATGATCCGTACCCTCGGTGTGAATACCGACAATATGACGGTCCTGGGATTAGGGATCTCAAACGGCTTTGTGGCCCTCTCAGGCGCCCTTGTTTCCCAGGATCAGGGTTTCTCTGATGTAGGAATGGGGATCGGAATGATAGTGGCAGGTCTGGCCTCCATAATCATCGGAGAGGCCTTATTTGGAAAAAAGACGGTTCAGAGGATGACGCTCGCAGCAATCGTGGGATCTTTTATTTACAAACTTATTATCTCCCTTGGCCTCAGACTGGGACTGGCCCCAACGGATTTGAAAATGGCCACTGGTGCTATGGTCATACTTGCACTCGGTATCCCGGCCCTAAAAAAGGAAAAAGAGGGCAAACTTCACTTGAGAGGAGTATAAGGTCTGGTAGACCCATGGTCAGATTAGAGAACATAACCAAGATCTTCTCAAAGGGTACCATAGACGAAAAGGTGGCCATAGACGGCATCACCCTTCATATTCGCAAGGGGGATTTTATCACCATCATCGGCAGCAACGGTGCCGGGAAAACCACGGTCCTTAACCTTACTTCCGGGACCTTTGCACCGGATGGGGGTGACATTTTTATAGATAATTCCCGTGTTACCCGTCTTCCTGAACACCGGCGGGCAAAATACCTGGGCAGGATTTTTCAGGATCCTTTAATGGGAACGGCCGCGTCCATGACCATAGAGGAAAATCTTGCAATGGCGGATCTACGCGGCCAGTCCAGGGGTCTCCGCTGGGGGATAAAAAAGACGCGTCGGGACCACTACCGGGAAATACTCAAGACGTTGGATTTAGGGCTGGAAACGCGGCTAAAGGACAATGTGAGTCTCCTGTCCGGAGGTCAGCGCCAATCCCTGACGTTACTCATGGTGACCCTGTCCCTTCCCAAACTGCTCCTTTTAGATGAGCATACCGCTGCCCTGGATCCCAAGACGGCCGAGACGGTCATGCGTCTCACCCAAAAGATCGTCAGTGAAAACAACCTTACCACCGTTATGGTCACCCACAACATGCAGCAGGCCATTAAATACGGGAACCGTATGATCATGCTTCACGAAGGGAAAATCCGGTTTGATGTCCAAGGAAAAGAAAAGTCGGCCCTCACCGTGGAAGAGGTGGTTAAACGGTTCGGGGCCGAGCTTAAGGATGAGGCCCTGCTGTGTTAGTTTTTCCCATGCCTTCTAAAACCTACCCCCGTAAAACAAAATTTAGTAAATTCTCAAAAAATACTGGGATTCCGACCCGTCCTGTTTTTTAAAGGCGCTCTATAAACCTGCCATAGAATGTGGTCGGATATTTGGGGTTCTATAAAATTTTAATTGTAATGACCAATGGTTTGGCTGCAATGAACCCCAATTATCCGACCACTGCCAAATCCAATGCAAATCAGTTCTGATAGAGTGCCTTTAAAAAACAGGACGGGTCTCCGCTCGTGAAGATTGCTTTAACCCGGATTTTTTGAGAAGTTACAAAATATATTGCTAACCCCCACAAATGGCAGAAACTTCCACAGAGACGTCCTTTGGAAGTCTTGATACCTCGACACATTCCCGCGCAGGAGGACTCTCCTCAAAATAGGTCTTATAGACAGAATTAAACCTTTCAAAATCTTCCATACTTTTTAAAAAACAAGTGCATTTTAACACATTATGAGTTGTCATTCCACCGGATTCAAGAATGGCCTTGATGTTTTGCATAACCATCCGGGTCTGTACTTCTATGTCACCTTGCACGAGAGAACCTGTTTTGGGGTCCAAAGCGATTTGACCTGAAATAAAGAGCAGGTTCCCATGCTTGACGGCTTGTGAGTAAGGTCCTACGGCTGCCGGCGCATTTTTTGTGGATATTGTTTCTTTCATTAGATCGCCCTCCTTATTTTTATTTATCCAAAGCTCAATCCAACCTACACATATTATCTGAAACGTGGCCAGATCCACTGCCGCCTTTCATATGGAAACATGAGATAACAGGTCTCTTTCTCTTTTTATTATTTCACTCTCCATTTGGGTTACTTCCTTGCCCACATCTTTAAAAAAATTTTTATCCTTTATTGAGCTCAAATTGATTTTGACATTATACAGGGCGGAAAGCGCAGCGGTCCGAGCCATCATAACAGCTACCGCAGCATCTGTAACAGCATTTTTATTCCCTTGTTTTAAGACTTTCCCGGCCAATTCAATAACTTTGAAGGCCTCTCTGGCCACATCCAGAGGAACCAAGGCGGCCTTTTTCAATGCCTCCTTAATAGCCTGCTTCCTATTCGTTTGTTCCTGATCCGTCCCTTTGGGCAATTTAAATGCTATCAATACATCATTATAGGCATCTGAATCTTTATCAATGGCTCTGATGAGTCTTTCTCGATATTGAAAGGCATCCTTTGCGATATCTTGCATCTCCTCTTCCAATGCCTCATACCCTTTTTTACCGATCGTCAGATGGGCCACCATTTCGGAAAGGGCGGCTGAAATGGCGGCACTCAACGCAGCAATACTGCCGCCTCCGGGAACCGGGGACTTTGATGCGGTCTGGGCCATAAAATCCTTTAAATTTAAATCTACTAACGGCATGCTATCCATCCTTTTCTCTATCAAAAACCAAAATTCCGTTCTTTACGACTTTTTCTACCGAACTCACGCCAATGTGGTAGGGGATATATTCATAGGAGGGAAACTCGAGGACGATCACGTCGCCCTTCTTACCAACATCCATACTACCAATGGTATGTGCCCTTGCGAGTGCTGCTGCCCCGTTAATCGTTAGTGCGGTAATGGCTTCTTCCGGGGTCATATTCATATAAAGCGTCGCCAGGGCAAAAATTAACGGGATGGACTCTGAAAAACAGCTTCCCGGGTTTAAATCCGTTGCAAGCGCCACCGCACAATTATGATCAATCATGTATAGACCCCTCGCATACGGCTCC
>Ga0272443_10007332_pt1 | contig 10568 bp, 10 predicted proteins | sample SSMAcet12_FD_193581 | JGI IMG/M metagenome (GOLD analysis project Ga0272443, IMG submission 193581) | Marine sediment archaeal communities from Little Sippewissett salt marsh, Falmouth, MA, United States - SSM-Acet-12 | ecosystem: Environmental > Aquatic > Marine > Wetlands > Sediment ... | reverse complement strand
CGAGCAGATGATCGGGGAGCTGATGAGCTCCGCCTACTCCGCCCTGCGGGACGGGGGTATCTTCATACATGCCGGGATCTCAAATGAAGCGTTGAACCCCTCCCAGGAGCTCCTGATAGAGATGGATTCGTATTACTCCGGTGAGCGTTTGAGGGAGACCCCCTGGTTCTCCCCGGACGATGAGACACTCTTGACACTCTCCGGGGATGCGGGGTTCGCGGAGTTCGACATCGACCATATCAGCATCCCTCTGAGGATCAGGGGGGATGCCCTGGAGCTGCTTGCCCGTAGATGGAACATAGATAAAAGGTTCTTCAGGGAGCACACGGAGGCGTCGGATACGGGTATCGAGTTCCCGAAGGAGCAGATACTATTATGCAGGAAATGAGAGGTGAGGTGTCCTTGCAGGTCAGGGGACCCTGGAATTATCCATTTCACTGCCTGTTCGTACTCCACGGTGTTTCCTTTATATTTCGGAATCGTAAATTATTTATATCGTTCTTTGGGAGTGTTCCAATGGGCCCCGAAAAGGACGGATACAAAATACCAAGGATAAATGCGACATAAATATGATAATGAATAAAAACAGAGGAGGGTTGACCGATGGAAACGATCAAGGAGAGGCTGGAGAGGATAGACGCATATATCGTGCTGGGGATAGGAGGTGACAGCGGGGCGGGAAAGACCACCTTCTCCAGGGGTATCAGGAAGCTGATGGGGGAGGAGATGATCTCGGGGTTCTCAATGGACGATTACCACAAGGAGGACCGGGAGACAAGAGATAAAACGGGGCACCTCCCGCTCGATCCGAGATACAACCACCTCGATCTCCTTGCGGAGCATCTCAGGGAGCTGAGAAAGGGCAAGGAGGTTGTTAAGCCGGTGTACAATCACTCCACCGGCAGACTGGACCCCGGGGTGGTGTTCGAGCCGAACAGGATAATGATCGTGGAGGGGCTTCATCCATTCTATACTCCCGAACTGAGGGATGGCATGGATCTGAAGATCTTCGTGGACCCGGTCAGGGATGTGAAATGGAAATGGAAGCTGAAAAGGGACGTGGAAAAGAGGGGACACGACAGGGATGAGGCTTTCAGGGAGATACTCTCCCGGGAGCCCCTTTTCAAGATGTACATCGATATCCAGAAGATCCATTCCGATATCGTGGTGCGGATAAAGCCCTCCAGGTACACCGATGACAGCCTGTCCAATCCACAGGTCAGACTGATCATGACCGGACAGGACCTCTCCGTTCACAACATAGATATCAATCTGGACATCTCAGAGATACTGGGGGGGTCGAGAAAGTACTTCTCCCTCGAGTTCGGTAACGATTTCTATTACGGGAAGAAGGCACGGATATTGACCGTCGACGGCCTGATCTCGAAGGAGAGCCTCTTGTCCCTTGAGAGGAGAATCCGCTCCTTCACTGGGACCGATAACGGACAGCTCTTCGACATCGACGGGGAGTACGTGAACCCCTCCGGGGTCTCTCAGCTCATTGTGGCATGGTGGTTCCTGGAGAAGCTACATGTGATACTCTCCGACCTCGAGAGGGAGCTTAAGGGATGATCCGGTTTTTATGATGTCACAATCCGGTCCACATCACGTATCTGTCCTTGAGGGTGAGGTCCCTGTTCAACCACACCCTTGCAAGTTTGGGCTCGGCTCCCCTGGCCGAGGCCCTATCCATCAGCTTCTTCTTCTCCTCGACGCTCAGGAAACCGGGGTCCTCCGGATAGAGTGATGACCTGACGCATACCATCAGCATCCTGTCCCCCTTGGTCGCGGTTATGTTCTCGAGGTCCCTGTCAAGGACCTCGCTCTCGATATCCAGATAACCCATCTTCGAAAGGTAGTCAACCACTGCGGCCATGCCTGCCCTCCTGATCGAGTCGTCGTCCGGAGGTTTCCATTCACCTTTCTGCTTCGATCTATCGGGTTCGACGCCATTCAAGGTATCTCCCTCCCGTTGCCGCTCAGAAGGTTCATGTAATCCAGCATCAACCTCGGTACCAGGAACCTCTTCCTGACCGTCTCCTTTGCATTCCTTCCCATCTTGTGATGGTCATCATCGTCCCTTAATATGTGCAGTACACGATCTGCGAAACCCCCGTTATCGGCCGGTTCCAGAACATATCCGTTGTAACCGTCCTCGACCTGTACCGATAGGCCTCCGACGTTGGAGCAGACGACAGGGATCCCTTTCCAGAGGGCCTCTGTCACCGTCAGACCGAATCCCTCCTTGTGGGACTTCTGCATTATTACGGACGAGGCCCTTTGAAGGGCGTTTATCGCCAGGTCCGTCTCGTTGGCCTTTATGATCACATCTCCATTGTCCATCAGGTCCCCGGCGGCGTCCTTCACCTCATCGTATATCTTGTACCCCTCGGGGTCGTCCGATGCCATGCTGCCGCACAGGACCAGCCTGCAGTCCTCCTTCCGCCTCACCCTCTTGAATACCTCTATCACGCCCACAGGGTCCTTCCACTTGTCGAAGCGCGACACCTGGGTCACAAGAGGCTTGTCCGTCGGGATATCCATTCCGTCAATCAGCTTTTGTACCTCTTCCTCGCTAAGGTCACGGTTCTTGGTGGACAGGGGGTCTATGGCCGGATATATCAGCGATTGATCGACGGGGAGTGATGGGTTCCTGAAATTCTCGTTCGAAAGTATGATCTTGTCGTACCTGATTATGTATTTCTTGATGAAGTCCCAGACATCCCTGTCCGGTTCGGATAGGTCGATATGGCATCTCCAGAACCAGGGCTGGCTTTTCCTGTAGTACTTGATCAGCGGCAGCGGTTGGGGATCATGTATGATGACCCAGTCGTGGTCGAGATGGGTGTACACCGAGAAATCCTCGTTCGTGTGTCTGTACAGATCCAGCCTTCGGTCCGAGAGGTCCAGTTCCCTCTGACCCTGCAGGGCGTTGTGGAAGTCCTTGGTCAGGGAGAAGAAGTCGGGCGTACCGTGAAGTACCCTCCATCCCGCATCGATCCCTACGTCGTTCATCAGGGGTATGAGCGTCTTGAGCATCTCCGCCACACCTCCCCCGTAATAGGTGGAATTGATATGCACCACGCTCTTTCCGCTCAGGGAGGTCGATTTCCTGTATATCTCCGCTATCATCTCGTCTCCGACCAGGTCCAGATAATCCTCTACCCTAACCATATTCATCTCTCCAGGAATTCCTTTAAAAGGGCCCTGACCTCCCCTACCGACCCGAGGTTGTATCTGGCTTTGGTCGGGTGCGGGCCCACTTTTATCGAGTACCCTTCCTCGGGGAGCGCCTGGAACATGTCCTCGTCGGTCACGTCATCGCCCATGGCCAACATGAAATCCCATTCTTTCTCCTCCAGAAGGCGGTTGAGAACGCTTCCCTTGTTGATCCCCCTGTCCCTGACCTCTATCACCTTGTTCCCCTCCAGTATGCCCAAACCGGTGTTTGCGGTCAGGTCCAGCAGATCGCCGATGAGCTCCCTCGACCTTATCGAGCCCAGCTCGGGATTGGTCCTCCTGTAATGCCATACAAGGGAGGAACCCTTCTCCTCCAGGAAGGAGCCCGGGGTCCTGTCGGTGTATGTTTCCATCAGGTTCCTTATCGGCCCCTTCCACCCCGTATCGAGATGGGCGGTGGGGATCCAACTTCCCTTCCCATCCCTGAACCATGCTCCGTGCTCTGCGCAGACCCTTATTCCCAGGGTCCGGAACCACTCCTCCAGGGTATCCCTGTCCCTTCCGGAGATGAGAACGACCTCAGCCCCCATGTCGGATGACAGCCTTCTTACGATCTCGATCAACTCCTCATCCGGCCTTGCCTCCTCCGGCCTGTCAACGAACTCGGCAAGGGTTCCGTCGTAATCGAGCACCACCAGGCGGTTTCTGGACCTCCTGAAACTGTCTATGATCTCCGCCCTGTCCTCTGACAGGAGCCTCCTGGAATAAAGTGAACCGTGTCTCTGCTCCGCATTGGATAGGTCCGAGAAGAAATCCATGCCCCATTTCTGGATATCGTATCTTCTCAGTCTCTTCTGCATCGCCCTGTTCCTTGTTACCTGCTCCTCCGGTTTCATGTCCAGAGCCTTCCCTATGGTATCGGCCGTTGAAGAATGGTCGTAAGGGTTCACGATCAGGGATTCGCCCAGCTCGTGCGCTGCCCCGGCCATCTCGCTTAAGATCAGCACTCCTCTACCATCGGACTTTGTCGCCAGAAATTCCTTTGCCATCAGGTTCATTCCGTCCCTCAATGGCGTGACGAGGCATACATCCGCAGCACTGTACAGGGCCAGCAGCTGGTAGAACGGGAGGAACCTGTAAATGTACCATACGGGGGTCCAGCCTATCCGGCCGTACCTACCCTCGATATAACCGATCTTCTCGTCCAGCTGCCTCTTGAGGTTCTCGTAATGGTCCACCCTCTCCCTTGAGGGGACCGCTACGAGTATCAGCGTCACATTCTCCATCCATGACGGGTTCTCACCGAGGAACCTGTCATAGGAATCCAGCCTGTCCAGTATCCCCTTGGAATAATCGAGCCTGTCGATGGAGAGTATTATCCTCCTGTCTCCAACCTTCTCGCGGATCTTGTCGACGAACCTCACTACCCTCTTCTCCCTGGCCCCATCCTCGAACCTCTCGTAGTCTATTCCCATGGGATATGCATCCACCCTGCACAGCCTTTCTCCTAGGGAGACCACCCCCAGGTCATGCTCGAACCCCCTTATCCTCCTCACGCTGTTCAGGAAGTGTGTAACGTAATCGTATGTATGGAAACCCACCAGGTCAGCGCCCAGCAGGCCGTCCAGGAGCTCCTTTCTTTTCGGGAACAGCCTGAACACCTCGTAAGATGGAAAAGGTATGTGGAGGAAGAACCCCACCTGGGCATCCTCTATCTTTTTCCTTATCATTCCCGGCAGCAGCATCAGATGATAATCGTGGACCCATATCAGGTCTCCGGGTTCGTAGACATCCAAAACAGCCTTCAGGAACCTTCGGTTTATCCTCTCGTACGCCTCCCACTGCTCCCTATGATATTTGGAAAACTGCGTGAAATAGTGAAAAAGGGGCCAGATCGTCCTGTTGCAGAAGCCGTGATAGAAATCGTTTATCTCCTTTCTTGTTAGAAAGACCGGTATCAGGTCCTCCTTTTCGAAATCCGCGGAGATCTCTTCGATCTCACCCTTTTTCAGTGCATCACTCTCCACGCCGGGCCACCCTATCCATTTTACCTCCATGCCGCCGGACAGGGAATTGAGCCCGGTTGCCAGGCCGCCCGGTGAATCCTGGTAGATGTACCTGTCCTTTCTTTTTCTAACCTTCTTCGGAAGCCTGTTCGATACGAAGATCATCCTTTTCATCTTTCCAGACCACGCTAATCTTATTAGGTCCCCTTATCTTCGGGGGGTCCAACAGTTTTTCACCTGTCCGTTGAAATACCTTGTCTGGGACGTATATAAGCCTGTCTATTACCTGGATACTAGGGTCCACAAAAAGCCGACTTTGTATACTATACGGATGTTGAAGGTCCAGGGTGCTCTTTTCCTATCCCTTTCCCCTGCCCTTTTTCAATATTGTCCTGTCAAGATAGATGGTGGCGATGAGGATAAGAGGTGGTATTATCATTGTTAATCCGCACATTATCAGCCATAGCTCCCTTTGAAATGTCTTTGAGATGCCCTCAAGGGCAATAATATTGAACCATAGGAATACCAGGATTATGAAAAGCAGTATCAGGGTGATGGTCGTGAACTTGTATCTCAATGGTCGAGGCAACTGATCTCACCTACTTTCACGGAGTTATATAAATGATATTTATTAATTGTTTTTTGGGTTCATCTTTCATTGTATGTTATCAGGGCCATTTCAGGTTTTATGGGGTGGACCCCGTGGTTTTCTTACCAAACACGTACAGGCCTCCGTCCGATCTCTCAAGCAGGAACGCATTCCCCCCCGTAAGCTCTTTTCTGATGTCCCCATCCCTCAGGTGGTGGTCGCTGAAGAGAAGCTTTCCGCCTTCTCTGAGGACCCTGTGGATCTCACCTAGGACCCCTTCTGGATCTGCCAGGTCATGGTACACATCGAACAGCAGGACCTTGTCGACGCTTCCATCCTCGAGTCCGGTATCACGATCGGACAGGCGCGTGCATATGTTATCATAACCCCTCTTCTTTGCCAGGTCCCTTATCCTATCGACCGCCAGTGGTTGGATGTCCTGGGCGTATACCTTACCTTCGGGACCGACTAGGTCCGCTGCAGGAAAAGTGTAACCACCCGGACCGCAGCCGTAATCCAGTACGGTCTCCCCCTTTTCGAAATCCACCTTTCCAAGGATATCGATCCTGGGCCTTAAGAGGTCCCTTACGTTGAACATCCACGTCATCGCCCTGAAGTTGATACCGGCCATTATCTCACTCATGATACCACCTCCTGATCCTGTGGAGAGGGCTACTCCTCGTCCATGAAGCCTATATGCTCCATCATCTTGAGAGCAAAAGCCTTCATGGAATCCGCTTTCATCAGTCCGATCCCCCTGCCCTTTCTTCCGACTACTATCAGCTTGTCTCCGGGCTCTATGCTGAAAAGCTCCCTCGCCTCCTTGGGAATGACTACCTGCCCCCTCTCCCCCACCTTGACCGTTCCGAAAAAATGTCCCTTTCCGTGATGTCCATGTCCTATCATATTAATCATACCTTTCACACTAATGTGTCTATTCGTATTAATATTTTCCTGATCGGGGATGATTCCAGACGAAGCTATGTCAATACTTTAAACCAACATCTTCTCACCTAGCCCCTGGTGACCTTCGTTTCCAGCACGGGTTAGATCTGTTCAGGGAAGATATTATATAGTCTATATAGTGCTATAGAGAATATGGAGAAAACGGTGAGATGTGTCAACTGCAGTGAAGAGCGACACTATTTCGGCTCCACGGTTTCGGGGGGTTCGTTCGAAGGCATGTTCGGGGATATCAAATGTCCTGTGTGCGGGGCCCCAATGAAAGAGCAGTAGGGATTTTTAAATAATATGCTTAGGGCCCCCATTTTTTTCAGGTCAGGTTCTCATTATCTTATCGGGGCACCCTCCTGAAGATGCAACATCGAATTGTACCATTATGCTGAATCCGGATCCGGTCACACAATATTATAGGAAAATTTATCCTGTTTTGGGTATGAAAAAATTTCCTACTTGTGGTGCAAAGCGGAAAGTAGGCTGTTTCGCTTAAATAATCTCAAAAGAACCCTCCAATATCTTAATAATACACCTTTTTCGGATTTCCGGTTACGGGGGGGAAAAGGAAGTTGATTAAATTGAATCTTCTATTCAGTGTCTTTTCTCAAGACAGCAGAGACAGTACCAATCTTGTTCATGAGTTTGTTCAATTATTTTGTCATTATCAATAATACCTATTTTTCCAAATTTCATAGGTTTACCACATTTTTCACAGATAGGGTTTTCACCATTCGACATTCATAATCATCCCCACCCTCTTAGGGGTTGATGGGAATTAAAGATTTTCGTATAAGTGAAGGGGGATTTCAGTCAACTAAATATATTTTCAATTTCCTCTTGAGTTCCCGTCCAATGCTTTTTTATCTGTAATGTTAGTGGACTATATTGATAAATCTCATTGCATGTTTCACAGAGAACGTAATAATGTTGTTCTTTAATAATTGCTTCATAGATAAGTTCATAATTTGGAAAGGTTATACTCATATCACTTTTACATTTTCTACATATTTCAGTAAATCTTATATTATACATTCCTTGAGAATAGCTGTTGAAAAGCACCTGAACAACATTTGCAATGGTCAATTCTGGATTATTTCTTTCGAATCCAATTCCTTCAATATTAACAAGAAATCCCTTGATATTACTTGAAGTACTCTTTTCAATGATTGGTAAAATGAAATCAAAAGATATGTTAATTCCTTGAAAGATTGTCGATTTCTTTGCAATTGCATATCCAATCTCCTGATTCAGCCATTGAGAATTAATACTATTCCTTGTTATTATGGGCATGAATATATCAAATTGGTTTAAAGCTGATAATACTTTAGAAGTGATATTCTCTCCTGGTAAACTAGTATTTTCAACAACTACAGGTTCGTGTCCAATTCTCGTTAAGGTCGTAGAAATCATATCTACAAATTTCACATCCCTAGATTGATAAGCGATAAAGATTTTCATTTACTCTACTCTCACTTATTATTAGATCTTTTCATTTTCGTAAGTATCCACAAGGCAGTACACTTAAATCAAATCCCATATACAAATGGCCAAAGAGGTTAAAGAAACTTTCCAAACGCGAAGCCGAATGAGAAAAGTAACTATACTTCTTTATAAAACATAAATTGTGTAACCTTTTCAAATGATATTTCTTTTTTAGTAACCGGATCTACTTTAACTTCAACATAAGATCTTCTAGCTAAAATTTTTGTAAGTAAATCATCTTCATATATTTGAATATTTAACAACCCGGTATACAAATCGTTTTCATTTCCTAATGTCCGATAAAACCCTGTTCCGCTTCGAAGATCGTTTTCATTCATATTAATCTGACCCTCAACTATTCCTAGTGGCGTTTTTGATTCAATTATTAGAGTATTATTTTTAATGTCTTTTATTTTAAAATATTCTAAATATTTTTCTTCTTCCTTTTTTCTTTTTATCTGATATGTACCTTTATAGGGGGATAACCTTTTATAAAATTTATATTTACTTTTAAGAAGGATAATAATATCCTTTAATAAGCTAATAATAAATCCAATTATTCCTCCAACAAACGCCCAATAGATATTTGTAGATGATAATATTTCTTGAGTTACAATAATTAGAAAGGAAAAAATAAATCCTGTTAACAGACCTAAAAAGAATGAAATTGGTGATTTCCAAATGTTGTTCATATTCATACTATCACAGGTATGCAGTATACAAAATCCTATTATATCATTCCTATCCGTGTGGGATGTGATTTAATTACTAATTAATTGAAAATGGAAAGGATTTCATATTATGCCATATTGTATTTTCGCTTGTAATCTCAATATCAATATTCCCTTGCCTTATTTCATTAATATTCAATATCTCAATATTCACTTCCATTCTTAGATTATCAGTAGACAATGACGGAAAGAATAGATAAATAACATTATTTGCAGAAGGAATTGGAAAATAATATTCAGTTCTAATAATCTTTGTTATTTCTTTTTTAGTTGAATTCGTATTTAATATTCCTGGATTCCATTCAAGTTTAAAAAATTCTGGAAATCTCATTTTTATTCTTACATCTTTTGTAGGCTTCATGGTATTATTTATAATATCATAAAATAAAGTACCTTTAAAGTTCTGTGGAAATCTCAAACATCCCCTAATATCAATTACATCCACATTTCTATATGCATTTATCTTTCCTTTATATTTTGTCCATTTCTCCTTCGGAAATATTACATCAATAGGGTGAAAAAATTTTGAAAAGTTAATTTTTTTTAATGAAGATATAATGTCATTTTCGCAATAGGTTCTAACATTTTCATAATCAGTCACTTTATCAAAAAACCAAGGGACCTTAGCATTATTAAATCTCAATAAGAATATTGGTAATCTTAGTGAATAAGCCATACCCACTTCAAAGGAAATAATGTTACTTGTCCTTTTAATTTTACTAGAATTTTTTGTCCAAATCACAAATATTGCATTTGAAGAAATAATTTCACTTTTTAATTTTTCAATAAGTGGAGAACCAATAATCTCCTTTTCAGCAAGAAATACTATAAAGCTAATCTTTTCTAATTCCTTTTTAATAATATTAGCAATCATAGAATCTTCTGTTGCGTATGAAATAAATATTTTCTCAGGATAATATTTTGGTTTATTGATCCTCATAATTGACACTTCCATTAAAATGGAATATTATTATTATAATATATATTTTTTATCAACATCTACATATTGGTATGTCTATATAGTTTTCATTAATAGACATATTATTAATATTATAACTCATTTATTGTTATTTTAATTGTAGTAATTCTGTATCCCACTATTTTTATGAAGCCGTTAAGTACTCTTTTCACTTAAACCCGATTCTGTAATTAGGAGAAATTAATTGTTACAGAAACTTATCGAACTCAAATATGTAAAAAGTAATCTGTGTAAGTACATAAGATTAATAATCCAATAATGAACGTAACTACTATTAATCTATACATTCCTATATGTTTTAATTTCTTTTTTCCATTAAGATCAAATTTTTATCTTATCCATAATATCACAGTAATATTTGACCCCTTTTACATCAAATTAATACAATATCAAAATTAAAATTATTACCAACTAGCACAAGTACCAGAAGTGTTCGCATAGCTGTTCACGTCATGTTCACGTCAATCAGATTCAAATCTCTAATGATCTCAAGGGTTTAATAAATTTCCTCTCTGCACGTTAAACGGTTATATGATTACTCCTGGATCCTTAACGGGAAACCAAGTTCCTTCAACTCATACCGATATGGATAGAGGATATCTTTCACCTCTTCTTTTGATATCCTATTCTTCTTGTAATCTCTG
>Ga0272443_10007331_pt1 | contig 10569 bp, 6 predicted proteins | sample SSMAcet12_FD_193581 | JGI IMG/M metagenome (GOLD analysis project Ga0272443, IMG submission 193581) | Marine sediment archaeal communities from Little Sippewissett salt marsh, Falmouth, MA, United States - SSM-Acet-12 | ecosystem: Environmental > Aquatic > Marine > Wetlands > Sediment ... | reverse complement strand
CCTGCTGCTCTATGGTGACTACTACTTCTTCTGGCCCGGTGAAGACCCGCTGGGTTCACGGCAGATAAAACCTGTACGCGATGCAATCTCCTGGTTTGCAATCGGTGCAGAGGTGAAGACACCGGAACTCTTCGGGTTCCGGCTGTTCGGGGCAGCACATGTGAGCTACTGGGAAGAGCTCGCCTGGATGCCGAGTTATTCAGTGGAATACGGTGTGGAGGTGAAAGGCCCAGTTGAAGGGGTTAAACTGAGAGTCGCCATGAACCAGTACGACGGAAGGTCGATCATGAATAACTTCTACAACAGGAGAGAGCAGTTCTCCGGAATATCGATCAGCGTCGAGAGGTAGACCATACGTACACCTCGATTCACGACAGGGCACCGTTTCTTGCGGTGTCCTGTTTCACACTGGAGGAGGGGAATTTCATGCAATACATCATTGTTTTACAAAACCATCCAACATCGTGATCTGTCCTGAGGGATCACGTATACTTGAGTTCGCAATTTGAAAAGAAATTGCAAAAATGTCCGGACACATGCTCCTGAGGTGTTTTGCGACATTGCTATCTGTATCTTTCTAAGCTGCCTATGCGGCAGATAACTCTTTTCCTTTCTTCCTTCCATCATCATCATGTTTCTAAGCTGCCTATGCGGCAGATAACTCTTTTCCTTTCTTCCTTCCATCATCATCATGTTTCTAAGCTGCCTATGCGGCAGATAACGACCCGTCAGATACAGCGGTTATATCATCAGCTTTCTAAGCTGCCTATGCGGCAGATAACTACTGTGTCAAAGTCTCATCGTGATACGTCTCTTTCTAAGCTGCCTATGCGGCAGATAACGATGATGCAAGACGAACAGTAATCGGGGAATGTTTCTAAGCTGCCTATGCGGCAGATAACTCAGCGTACTGTGTCAGTGTCTCATCGTGGTATTTCTAAGCTGCCTATGCGGCAGATAACTTCATCGTAGAGAATCGAGGCGTACTTCATGTTTTCTAAGCTGCCTATGCGGCAGATAACTTCTCTGCTGTGATAGTTGCGAGAGCGGTGGATTTCTAAGCTGCCTATGCGGCAGATAACGGGGAAGTCGATCTTATGATCGGATCTTTACATTTCTAAGCTGCCTATGCGGCAGATAACGTTTTCGTATGTTTCGAACTCTTTAGAGTACCTTTCTAAGCTGCCTATGCGGCAGATAACATGGCCTTCATTTCAGCGATCAGTCATCACATTTTCTAAGCTGCCTATGCGGCAGATAACCTGTATGAAGCTTTGCCCCTAATTCACATTTATTTCTAAGCTGCCTATGCGGCAGATAACGGATGCTGATGTTATAGCACATCTATTCCCAGTTTCTAAGCTGCCTATGCGGCAGATAACGGTATGCCTGACGTTATGAGCTATATCGGTAATTTCTAAGCTGCCTATGCGGCAGATAACACCGGTACCGATACAACTCTACAGGAGATACTTTTCTAAGCTGCCTATGCGGCAGATAACTAACAATCAAAAAATTACTAGGCAACAAAAGATTTCTAAGCTGCCTATGCGGCAGATAACAAGAAGCTTGCAAGGGCTCTCGCTGATCCTGATTTCTAAGCTGCCTATGCGGCAGATAACGACGACCCTGAGATCGTGCAGCGCATCGTGGATTTCTAAGCTGCCTATGCGGCAGATAACAAAAGCCACATGTGTTTTTTTATACACATAGATTTCTAAGCTGCCTATGCGGCAGATAACAAAATTCTATATATCTATACCTTGCCCAGTTATTTCTAAGCTGCCTATGCGGCAGATAACAGGATATCAGGTAAAAATTATGAGGTTTCCATTTTCTAAGCTGCCTATGCGGCAGATAACAGTAAATAAATTCTATTTACTCCTTCTACTTAAAATAAATAGATTCAATATTATCAGATTACCAATGTATTAGAAATCAGGAACAGCTCCTTTTTTGCTAAGACCATAAGTACTGAAGCTAAAACCAGTTATATGACTAGTTTCATTTTTCTTGATAAACAAAGAAAATGATTGGTTAGAACTATGACTTCTAAGTTTGATATAAGGTAACAAGCATACATCCTCCTGAAAACCCTGAAACAAGATTTCGGCCGCTTCCAGTGAAAGATTGTTCCGTTTAGCCTTTCGCCTTACCATTCGATCAAATGAATTTTTAGGTTGATACCTTTTATACTCTACGTACCCTTTTACCTGACGAGGAACATCGCGGATATTGCTTATATGACAATAATCTGAAAAAGGTCTCAGCACGGATTGTATTTCGAGTTGTCTTAATAGATCAGGATCCTCAGCAAACAGCCGTAGCTTAACCCCCATTGAGGGAGGATTCATTGAATAGTCAGGAAAGCCAAACCCTAAAGGGACATTTCCTGTTTTGTCATTGATAGTTACGAAGAGAGTATGGATCCTGTGAAAGACCTTACTCCAGATATATTCGGCTGGAATCTCTGAGGAAGGGATCATGGTAAATTCAATATAATGCATGGGGCCTCCTACTTCTCTTTTTCGCCAAATACTCCACCGCGTATGAGAACACTCACTACGTAATGTTCATCATCCGAGTCAGGGAGTGATTGCTCGGTGACCATGCGATCAAAGAGTGAAAAAAAGTCTTTCTTATTTGATGGATTTCTGAAGGCTTTTCCTAGATTTGTTACCGCACCATACGGCTCAGCCGCAATTGGTCCAATATTCATATGTTCGTCTTCTGGATACCATGTATCGATTGTGCGGAGAGCATTCCCAATCTTCTGCGAATGAAGAGCAGCTTGATTGTCTACATGGAATAGTATCTTGCTCTTATCGTTCTTCTGTTTACCGAGAACCAGCTCTTCACTTGGGTAGACCTCTTGTCCAAATCCTATCTGGGCAAATGCACTGATTTCAAGAAACAGGTAAGAATCTTTGTCTGAGAAGGTGGAAGAGATGTACTTAGCAAGGTCAAGCAGTTGCTCATCACGTGTATCGAAAGAGTTAAGAGAGTAATCGTATGCATTGAAAGTCCATGTTTTTCCGAGGTATGGAGCTTTTATGAGGATCTCCACCTGTTCCGCCCCTACCCGGTTTCGCCAGAAGAACCGACCATTGGCCAGGTTTGTTGCGTATCTTATTCCCAACTCCTCATAGTTACTATCTGAAGCATAACCTTTCATCATTCTTGTTAAAGCGGTTTGCATTTCCGAGTTATTACAAGCCGAAGGCACCCCAACATTACCAAGAATTCTGAGGGTAAACGTCATATTAAGAGTATCCTCTGTTATCCCTAATGAACAACTATCAACGACTTGAAGGTTTGCTTTCTCAACCGCTGCGTCCAGTTTTGCAGGGTCGTTCATAGTATCCTTTTTCAACCTGTTTGAAATCGTGCCGCGGACTGATTTTTCATTCAGTGCAAGTGGTAATGCTTTCTCGAACCGATTTTCCCAGTTCGTTCCATACAGATAACCTGATGAGGGAACAAGTTTTTTCTCAAAGGCAAGGACAGAGGCTGTGATCTTCTTCATAATTATTCTCCTATTGGTTCATTTGAACAGATATATAGTGATTTTTCTTGGTCATAGTCATACGCCCAGAGGGCATCATCGAACGTCTTAAGTCTGTACGGCATTAAGAATTCTCCCATGGTTACAATGCTCTCGGCAAATCTATGGGGTGTCTCCTCATCTCTCTCGAAAGCAGAACGTGTGAAGGGTGATATCCCCTGATAGCCACAGGCGATTGGTATTAGCCAGCCTGGAGAGATCTTATCTGCCTTCCATTCTTTACCTGATTCATCGATTGGAGAATTCCAGACCTGTACCAGTTCCATAATTGCTTCCATAGCATCAATATTCTTCTTCTCCATCAGGTTTTTTACTAAAGACCGTTTTTCAACAAGCACATAGCCAGGCATTATGAATCTTTTAAAACGAGAGAATTCTGTTTCATCCTTCATATCAAAAATTTCAGGCTCTTCCATTCGAAGAATATCACCACCCGCCAACTTAATCTTAGAAAAAAGAAGGTGCTTTAGGATGGTTTTTAACGGACTTGGAATAATGGGTGTCATTCCGTCCACTTCGAGAATAAGGGAAACCTTTAACGAGCAACGCGCCTCTTCAATAAATGCCGCACGGTTCCCATCAGACTCCAGAGGAACAGCCATACCAACGATAGAATTTAGATCCATAGCCGAATTTCTATAAACATCCATGTGGAATTGATGAGAAACAATCCCTGTCCGGGTAAACTTAATTTCTGACAGTTGATCTTCTTCTAATACCAATCTCTGAAGTGCATGGACGGCACCAAGCCAGGCTGTCATAGCGGGAAACCCTATAGTGTAGTGACTGGAAAAAGCATTTGCATGTTGAATGCTGATATTCGGCAATACAATGACTTTCTTCACAAAAGAGCCTCCTTAACCTGTTCAATCAGGTCTCTGACATGGATGTATTCATCTTCCCCCAAAGGATTTTCTTTCCGATTCCTTCCTCTAGGTGTATACAAGATCATCCATCTGGAAATTTCTTCAACAATAGGCGTTATCCATGCATTTGATTGAAAACGTTCTTCCTTGTAAGCGTCATCAAGCCAGATTTTCTGGTGCATCGGGAGATGAGAGTACTGTACTCTATCAGACCAGCCACTCGTTTCCCCTCGAATTCTCCAGGAAAAACCTACAACCCGATTTAAGATTTCATCGTATAATGCATCACGTGAATCTCGTAATATCTTAGAATTGTAGGAAGTAGAGAAAATCTTATAAAGAGAGTGATACAGTGGCTCAAAGTAATATCGGGGGAGGCTGTTTTTAAAAAAGTCATACCTCGGAAGTCTTACGCTTCTCTCTTCGATCGAAGGGGGAAGTGAGGGTAAAAGGTACGATGTCCCACTATGCATACTATTCAGAATACCCACATTCTGTGCCTTGGTACCTCCATATCTGACTTCCGTGATATCATAGAAATCAGCGTACCCATTGTGGAAAACTCCTTTTCGTCTAGCCTCCTTACCCTCCTTTCGTTCCGTAGAAAACCTCCACATTGAATCAAGTCGATCTTTTAACTCTGAGACGATAGATGAAGGTGTCAGAATGGAAAGCAGATGATACGAATCATCTTTAATTGGGAAATATACCTGCTTAACGAGTTTACTTGTATGAACTTCCTTTTCTTCTGGAAAGATCTTAAGAAATTCTTCACAGACTGCCTGATAAAGAGAATCTTCTAAACCCAGTGAGTCTTTCAGATAGGTGGATTGTTCCTCCACATGATCAATGACAGACCTTCCATCCTCAAGGATGAGCGAAATAAATCCATAGACTGGAAGAGCTGCGGCATTACCAAAGCAGTCCATCTGGTTTAGATTCCCACGCTGAATAAACTCGCAGTTTCCTGTTCTAAGGTATCCATCATCAGCCCTCGGGATTTCGCGAACAAGGTATCCTACATTCTTCTTGACACCAGTATGCGTATATTTCCCATTGTGGGTTATCAATTTGAGTTGATCTGCTTTTTTTGCTTTATCAATGATCCAGTTCTCTAGAACTTCATTACAAGTGAAATCAATATTCTTTTCCTCAAAATACTCTTTCAGGTTCTTATCCAATTGGAACCTCCTTTACCTTGTTTTCCGCATTCCAAGCAGATCGGAGTATTCAAACCCGTGAGCGTGTGATGGAATACGTATTTCTCCGTAATTCCTCGACAAGTAGCCATACGTCCCTCCTCTTTTTTCTTTTATATATGCAAGAGCTGATATGTAATCAAGTTTCATCCACAAATTATTTCTGTCAGAATCGCTGATGAACCGTCTCTTGATATTTAAAATGGATTCTTTCGGGATAAAACCATTCTGATATATACCAAATACCGGGTCAGCATCACCATCGTAATAATAGATTATTCGGTCAGTAGGTGAGGAGGATCTAAAAAGCGAAAGTTTCTGTGGAAGCGACGTGTACCACCAAATACTTGGACTCAGCCATCCTTCCATCATCTCCGGTCCCTTATCAGTATAAGCTCTAAGAAGTTCCCTAATTGCAAATAACTCCAAATCAATGAGCTTCTGATGCTGCTGCAGGTTTTCTTTCATGAGAATTCTCTGTATGGAGTTCACGCTAGTCTCAATCTCTCGCATATCCAAAATCTCTGAGAGATTATGTGATACAAGCATATTGCGTTTTGATTCATAGCCGGGAGAACAGAAAACCGGTGTCTCGAGTGGTTTTATTAATCCATTGATACTGTACTGCAGTACACCAATATTGGGATTATTAGTTGGGTTATTTCGATGCCTTCTCACTCTGCCTGCAAGCTGAATAATTGATCTGAATGATGACGGCTCTACAATAGCCCAATCAAAATCATGATCTCTTCCTATCTCTTCAATAGGTGTTGCAACAACAACAAAAATAATATTATCTGATTTCGATTCATCGATATGAGAACGAATGATAGGGTCAGCAAACGCCTGTGTCCTTGTATCATTTTTACAGGTGAGTACAAAATCAAGATGATGTTCCTGAAAACTCCGGATTGCAAGCACCTGACGACTATGATACGGCATGACACGCAAAGCTATGTCCTCAGGATAGACCTGTCCGATAAGACTTGTAGTCAAATCTATGCATGTATCTATATGAGCCAGTCTAACGAGGCCGAATGATACCAACTTTTCCGAATAAGGATCTTTGCACGCGTGTATGGTATGCTCATGAAGAATTTCATTTCTGATTGTTTCAAAATACTGTTCCTGAACAGTCTCCTTTGAATTTTGTAGTACAGGTTTCTCTAGTGGAATCAGTCGTGCCTTTCTTCTGATTCCATGGAGCTTTTCATTTTTTCGTATATGAGCGACTCTGCCAAATATAAAAGCTTGGTGCTGTGCTTTAAAGGCATCACAACACTCCTGGGCAGAAGGCCCTGCTATTGGATGAATTGTAGTAGAAAACTCATCTATCCATACACATCCGATTTGAGGAGATCTTCTCCTTGCTGCCGAATAGATATTCCAGCCATCACGATAGACCCTGAAAAAACCTTCAGCCATGAACGCTGGTATCGTAGCTGAAGAAATGAGTACTTTTCGACCTAACATGCCTGCAAGGTGAATAAGCCGCCCAATAACGATGAGGTCCTTCTGTGTGAAATCATCAATCTCATCAATCACCAGGTCGGAGGACATAATACGCAGAAAAGGTAGCATCCACTTACCTCCTCTTATTGTTTCTGTTGCCCGAACCATATAATCTACTGTACAGGCAAGTACAGGTGAGTAGAGAAGTTTTCTCGATTTTTCATCTTTGAGGATCGCACTTACACGAGATTCAGGAATTGACGACTGATACTCGATTTCTTCGTCCATGAGACTTTCATGGGAGTCTGAATAGCCCGCAGAAAATGAAGGATCCCACATATCTGCAATGGCATCTGACCCAATAACAACAGCAAGTTCTGATTCATCTAGCCCTACTCTCGATCGATATTCATTCCCTGTCTGGAGAGTCAGTGTCCTTAGCCCGAGTGCTAGAGTAAATCGAAGTTCTCCGTAAACGGGATTCAAAGCCTGCATAATTTTTGCATTCGCAAAGGTTTTCCCGCACCCCGTGCTTGCAAGATTTACAATAAACATCCCGTCTAAAAATGCATGTTCTTGTGTTTCTGATAGTTTCCTGAATTCGTTCAGTTTCGCAGTTGCCACATCCTGCCAGTGAAAAGGACTTCCGGCAGGTGCCTTACGGGCCAGCGATCTCACATCACGGGCGGTGTCTAAATCAGTTTCGAATCTTGGCAGCAGATGCGCCATTGAAAGAGATTCATGTAATACTCCCAGCAGATGTTCTTCAAGCGTCTGGTTAAGATGTTTATCAGAATCTGTATTCGCATACAGAATACCAGTGGTAGATTCGTTTTTCTTTGTTGATCTGTATGAAGAATAAAGATAGTCTGCAAACATCAAATTTAGTCTTGAATAGTGAAGTATCAGTCTGAGATAGCCTTCTTTTTGAACTTTTGTGTACAGGCCTGAATATTTAAGAGCTTTTTTAGCCCATTTAACAACTTGTTTTTTCCATGCTTGGGAATGTATGGGTAGCCCTCTCGGGAACGTGAAACAAGCATGTGCTTTTTCACCATTAGCATATCCCCAGTCCTTCTGGATCAACTGTCTCAAAGTGTTAATATTTCTGCTCTCATAGCCCAGGTACTGATTTGGTGTATCAGGTCCGGGGATTTTATGATGAGAAAGGATGAGCCAGACGATACTGAAAGCGAAATCATCAAGCTCGGAAAAAGGTTCTTGAAAATCGTTCAACCTGACGAGCTCTTCAATAATCTGGTTTTCCTGATAATCCCCCTCTATAAGGTATGAGAAGAAACCCTTATTCTGCTTTGCCGCTATCCCGGTTATTGCACTAATACATAATGCTGATATCCATTCGTGCCTAAGTGGATCTTGTATGACTGTCCCCGGTTTCCTCAGTTTATCCTGAAAAGCTTTGTTTGACTTCCCTATATCATGAAACAAAGCGGCCAAAGCGGTAATGGAGGTCATTAGACCGTGAAAATCCCAAGTATTTTCCCATTGGCTGTTGACAATCTTTCTGGAGGTGAATCCAACAGGGACAATTCCATCATCGCTGAATCTACTTCGTTTTCCAACGATCCAAAGCAATCTGGAACTGTTACTGCCATGAATAACATGGCATGCAACTGCAGTATTCTTGCTTGCGGTCTTTTTCAACAATTTCCTTACAGAGTCGAGTCCGTTTTGTGTTATTACTGTTTTCCAGGTTCTATCACCAATCCGATTGGCAAAGGAATCAAGGATTCTATTGGTTCGTTTTATCGATTTTTTCTCACACTGAGAGATAAAGAGGACAATCACAGCAACGCTCCGGATACTTGGGTAATCGCAGCCTCTTTTACCTTGTCAAACATAAAATCCAGAGCCCCGTGTGTAGCGAATGCTTGAAGGCACGCATCTCTGAATTCTTTATCAGAATGTTGTGCGGATGCACTTATAAAAGCCAGAGGAAGCACTATCGCATCTTTAATAAGGTCAGCAACATCGAAAACAAGAGCTCCTCTCCTGGTTTTTCCATGCATCACTGCGAACCCATGAGGAATCCCCAACACCCATAGAGTTGTTGCTGCTAAACCATAGGCCAGATAGTTCCCATGATTCAGAAACATGTTTGCTTTATCAATCGGCTGATCCCGATCCCTTCTAAAATCCGTTAATCCAACTTTTTTTGCCACATACTTATACAACTCCTTCGTCATGAGAGCCTCAGTTGCCAACAGGTCTCCAACATTATCAGTAGTGGAAATTTTATTCCGGTATATGTTCAGGATGTGTTGCATTTCATAATCATCGACATGGATATTTGCCTCTTTAATATCCCTATCATCTTCCCAAGTCTTCATAAGAAAATCCAGTCGGCTTTCTTGAAAAAACTTAGCCCGAAGGAGTCTCTTTTCTGAATCAAACCAGAATTTCATCCATTGCTGCACATATTCTGTTGGTCGATACTCGCTTTGAGGGGTTATCCATTGGACTTCTGTTCCTGCAAATAAGGGCGTTCCACCACCTCCGGAAAATCCGAAGGGGACACCTGCCGAAGACAACATACGCACTGCCGCCTGTGTGATTGAGGTTCCTGTCCCAAGGAGTATGACACTTGTATTTGCTATGGGAATATTCCAATACTGAGACTCTTCTGACTTTTCCGTCAAATATACAACTCTGCCGTCTTTCATCATGACCCGACATTTTTCTAGATAGAAAATATTCGCTCTTTTAGAATGCAATACTACTTTCAAGTCTGACAATGGTTCCATGGTAACAGGTTTTTCCTCTCTTTTAGAATTCTCTCGTACCTTGTATCAATCCGGAGTTTTATGAAAAAATCTTTCATAGTATAGCATCGAATCAACCATAGTTTTAAACCTTTATAAAGAAAATATGAATTGCACTCTCTTTAAACATAAGCAACAATAAAAGGTGTAACATAGTCATGTCTGCCCCTCTTAACGATTCGCTCACATGTTCTCATTTTCCTCGTCTGCCAGTAGTCCCTTTCTCTTCATGAAGTATGTCAGAGTGTCAACCCGTGCCAGAGTTAGTCCAGCATTCAAGATTCACGAAGCGAGAAAACTCTCTTCATCACCTCAAACTTTTCATACTTGATGTTTAATCCACATGTTCTTCCTCTACACTCGTCAACCCCTTAAAATTGCACCCCTGCCCACTCCCGTATTGGAACACAATCCGTTTGTTCTTGTGCGTATTCACATTCTTTAGTGGGAGGTGTGACGTATAGTGTCCCTCCAACAAATTCATGCGTTTTTTTGTAAAGGTATGTCACAGCGGCAATGCGTCAGTTGAAATCGTGATGGGGAGCTGTCTAGCTTGTGTGCTGAGACTTCAGCACATAATAAGAGAAAAATATATCGAAATCCCTTGACCCTATAGTTACTATAGGGTTTATCGTTCTCTCATCAAGGTACTGAGGTGGATTCAGATGGCACAGAGAACACTGCTGAAAAACGTCCGCGCAATC
>Ga0272443_10007330_pt1 | contig 10569 bp, 7 predicted proteins | sample SSMAcet12_FD_193581 | JGI IMG/M metagenome (GOLD analysis project Ga0272443, IMG submission 193581) | Marine sediment archaeal communities from Little Sippewissett salt marsh, Falmouth, MA, United States - SSM-Acet-12 | ecosystem: Environmental > Aquatic > Marine > Wetlands > Sediment ... | reverse complement strand
GTTACGCCATTATGCAGCAGGTGGCTGAATTGACCAAAGGGCGCATCCAGCTGGGGCCGGGCACGGTGTACGGCACCCTGGCCAAGATGGAGAATGACAAGCTGATCCGGGTGACCGCCGAGGAAAAACGCCGCAAGGTCTACGTACTGACCGCTAGCGGCCGCAAACTGCTGGAGCTGGAAATACACCGGCTCAACGAATTGCTGAACAACGCCAAGACATTGGGGAGTGTGCAATCATGAACAAAAAAAACAAACGCGTCATCCGCTGGTGGTGGTCCTGGAACGCCGAAAAAATCGCCCGTTGGCTGGAAGAGATGGCCGCCGCAGGCTGGATCCTTGAAGGCACCGGCTTCGCCATGATGGTTTTTTACTTCCACCAGGAGGCTCCCCGGCGTACCAGTTATTGCGCCGATTTCCAATCACGAGACATCAAGGCATACAAGGCCTTCATCGGGGATTCCGGCTGGAAACTGGTTGCCGAGACCGCAGGCTGGTACCTATGGGCCCGGGATTACGAAAAAGGCGCGGCCAAACCGCGTTTCTTTTCCGACATTGATTCCCTGGTCTCACGCAACAACCGGATATTGCTCATTCTGGCGGTCATCCTGACGCCCCAATTCGCCGTTTATCAGAACATCCTGAGGCGTTTGGCGGTCAGCCCCTCACCCTTCATGGTGGGCCTGAGCATCGTGTATTTGCTCATGATGGGGTTCCTGGGTTACGCGGTGGTGCGCACCCTGCGGGAGAACCGCCGCCTGAAAAAGAGACAGGATAATTATTGATTGAATCAATGGCTGGGGCCAGGGGTGAGTGGACTGTTGGATAATCGATAATCTGGATTACACGCGGGCGGGCACTCAGGCCCGCCCCTACCGCTGATTTTTCCTATCACCTGATACCTGTCACTTTTTTCAACTTCTTCCCTTTTCAACTTTCCAACTCTTCAACTTTTCAACTTAAGGGCTGCTTTTCCTCTACAACTCTCCAACTGTTTTTATTCCGGGCGGACAGCGGTTCGCCCTATTGCGCCGTCAGGCGCAGGATCTCCTTGACCATGCCCAGAGCCTTTTCCATATCCTCTACGTGGATATGCTCTTCGGTGGAATGCTCCAGCTTCGCCCCGATTCCCACCACGGCCATTTCAATGCCCTGGTTGTTGTATATTGAGGCGTCGGTAAAGCCGGTGATGAAGGTTGTTTCAGCGTTCACGCCCACGCTCTTGAGGGCTAGTTTGCTGATCTCCACGGTCTCGGAGTCCTCCGGAATGTCCACGGCCCGGCACAGGTTGTCCGTGTGGATCTTCACCTCGGCCCCGACCTTGGCCACTTCTTCGCGGATAGTCCTTTCCATGCGCGTGGCCAGTTCCTCCGCTTTTTCGTGAACCAGGCTACGGCATTCCGCCAGGAATTCCGCCTTGTCGGGCACACCGTTGCGGATCATGCCGCCGCTGATGACGCCCACGTTGGCGGTGGTCTCCTCGTCCAGCCGGCCCAAGGGCAGGGCGGCGATGGCCTTGGCGGCCGCTTGGATGGCGTTGATGCCTTTTTCCGGCTCCATGCCCGCATGGGCCGCGCGGCCGGTGATTTCAACATCGATGGCGTAGTAGGAAGGACCGCCGATCACAATGGTGTCCAGGGTGTCGTTGTCCAAGAGGAACCCCTTGCGGGCCGTGATCAAGGAGTAGTCCATGTTTTTAACGCCGTGCAGACCCACTTCTTCCTGGCGGCTGATGGCGACCTCCACGGGCGGCCGGATTTCGGCGGTGCGCAGGGCTTCCAGCAATTCGGCGATGCCCGCCTTGTCGTCGGCCCCCAGGATGGTGTTGCCCCGCGAACGGATCACCCCGTCCTTCAGTACCGGCTCAATACCCACCCCGGGCTTGACCGTATCCGCGTGGCAGGAAAGGAGGATGGGATCCTTTCCGCTGCAGCCCTTTTCGGGCAAGCTGGCGATCAGGTTGCCGTAATCATCCACTTTGGCCCGGGCGCCAAGGGTTTCAAACTCCTTTTTCAGGTATTGAATAAATTGCGCCTCATTACCCGATTCACTGTCAATCTGGACCATTTCCATGAATTGATTGATCATCCGTTCAGACATGTACAAACCTCCCGCGGGCCGGTAATGGCTCCGGCATCCCGTAATTTACAGGCTACTCCGGCTGGACAGGCTTGTCAACCGGCAGGCCCGCCGGGACAACCCCGGCGGGCACTGACATGGATGCGCTTCAGGTTTATTTCAGCAGGTGCTCCTGGAAAAAGCGCACGATGGAATAGAACATGAAATCTCGGTTGTCTTTCTTGCGGAATCCATGCCCCTCATTGGTGGCCACCTGGTACCAAACCGGCACGTTGTTCTTGCGCACGGTCTTAACGATCTGTTCCGCCTCGGAAGCGGGTACCCGGGGGTCCTTCTGACCCTGGATCACGAACAGCGGGATGGTGATCTTGTGGGCGTTGGTGGTTGGGGAAATTTTCTCGAGGAAATCACCGATTTCACGCTCATCTCCGTATTCCGCCCGTCGCAGGTCACGGCGATAAGCCGAGGTGTTCTTGAGGAAGGTCACGAAGTTGCTGATGCCGACGATATCCACCCCCGCGGCCAAGCGGTCACTGAAATGGGTCATCGAGGCCAGCACCATGTACCCGCCGTAGCTGCCGCCGAACACGGCCACCCGTTCCTTATCCAGTTCCGGACGGGTTGCGATCCAGTCCAACAGGGCGCCGATGTCCTTGACGGTGTCCTCACGTTTTTCCGCGTTATCCATCAAGAGGTAGGATTTTCCATAGCCGCTGGAGCCGCGCACGTTGGGCGCGATCACGGCGATGCGCAATTCGTTGATCAGATAGTTGAAGGTTCCCTGGAAACCAGGCCGATATTGACCTTCGGGACCACCGTGAATGTTGATGATAACGGGAAACGGTTTGCCCTTGTCCCCCGGCGGAAGGTAATAGAAGGCCGGGATTTCCCGGGGTTTTCCATCCACCTGGTCGAAGGTGGGAAAGTGGATCAACTCGGGTTGCGCGAAAGCGGACATATCCAGGCCGCCCGTGTCGCTGTGGGTCCACTGCACCAGGCGGTTGGTTTCCAGCTCCAAGTGGAAAGCTTCGCCGTTCATGCGTGCGTTGTTCAGGTTCAGGGCCAGGCGCTTGCCGTCGGGATCGAAAGCCAGTCCGCCCACCATACCTGTTGGCACGGATTCCACCGGCACATATTCCCAGGTAGCGGTATCCAGGATATACAGTCGGGCGATGCCGTCTTCGTTGGTGGTAAAAGCCATCCGGCTGCCGTCCCGGGAAACGGCGGCTCCCGCCAAGTCCCATTCGATATCCGCGGAAATGGGTTCGATCCTGCGGGAACTCAATTCCATGCGCACCAGCTTGCGGAATTCACCCCCCCGGTCCGTCATGCCGAATACCCACCGGCCATCGGCACTGAAATCGCCCATGGCAAAAAACTGCGGCACATCGCTTGACGGCGTGATATCTTCGGCCTTTCCCGAATCCAGGTCAAGCATGTAGGAGTTGACCTGGTTGGCTGATATGTATTCCAGTACCAGCATACGGCCGTCATCATGGGACCAGCCCACGGGCATGTAGTAGGCGGGGCGCCGGGCTTCAAATACCATTTTCTCGTTTTCCGGATTTAATGGATCGCAAGTGTACACATCGAAAAGCATGCCCGTGCGCCGGTTGTTGACGTAGGCGATCCGGTCTCCCTTGTGGTTGAACGTCAGTCCCATGTGGCGGGACGTACCGTCGGTAATCCGGGTCGCTTGTCCGGTTTCCAAGTCCAAGCGGTGGTATTGGTACTTTTCATCGCCCCCGTTGTCCTTGCTGAAAACCAGGAAATTTTTATCCGGATCCGGGCACACCGCCGCGCCGCCCACGGGTTCCGGATAATTCGTCAACTGGCTCAATTCCCCGCCTGGTTCGCTAAGGGTGTACAACTGCGTGGTGTTGCCGCGGCGGGTGGCCACCACCATGCCCTTGCCTTGGGGCAGCCAATCCACGAAACCCGCGGATTTGATATCTGTATAACGTTTCATGTCCGCGGCGATGGTGGCCGGGATCGGCGGAACTTGATCGTTGATGATGGTTTCAGGAACCGGAATCGTTTCCTTTGCACCTCCCGAGCAGGCCACGGCTAACGCCAGCAGCGCCAGGGCTGGGACCAACATCCTAAGGTGATGTCTGTGTTTGCGATGTGATTTCATACGGAACCTCCCATTGAATAATGTCCGACCCATCATACGCATAAAAACAAATAAAAGATTCGCTCCGGCAAAGATTCACAGGGTATGGCAATCGGTGACCGCTTCACAAAGAAGGATTTGGTTAAAAAACGGCTTCATCATCTGCGGTCTTTCAATTCCCCATGGGTGTTCCCTCTCCACCCGAGCCGCGGCTTTCCAGCCCCAGGCGCAGGCTTTCGCCGGGATCCGCAGATCATCGGGGATATTTGCTCAGGTAGCCGGAAAACGCCACCCGCCGCCGGGAAGCGGCCCGGCGGCGGCATGGCGTTTACAAGCGATTCTATAGCCGCTATTGCTGCTTGACCTTACCGGCCCTCAACAACGCTGCGAATTGAGCCTTGGTCAGTCGCTTTTTCTTTAAGCTGTTCTGCGCGGTGCCGGCCGTAGCCTGGGCCCCCGCCTGGGCTGAAATTCCACATGCCTTGTTGAACTCTTCCTCGGTATACTCATACGGCATAACCCTGACCATGTCTCCAAAGTTCTTGTTGACCTTGACATATCCGGTAGACTTGAATTGACGAATCTGCGCCGGCAAAAGGTTCTTGATGTCCTTGAATTTTACGGTCTTTATAATCGTGACGGGAACCACTTTCAGGGAACGGCACTTGTCGTTGAAATCCGACATCTGACTGGTGTGGGCCGTATAGATACGACTGTTTCCCGCATAATTCGGCCGGGCGAACATCAACACCTGGGCGCCGCCGAAAACCTTGATGGAAGAGATCTCCCTGTCCAGGGCTTTCAAATCCGCAAAACGGCAGTTTTTCAGGTCCGGAACCAACTGGTTCCAGTCCAGATCGGCATGGTCACCGCCATACCCGTAATTTTTAAAGACCCTGGCCGAACCATTGGTGCCCTGCATGGAAATAATAATCGTGGTGTCATTGGTAGGCTCGAACGTCGCGTTATAGGGTATCTGATCGGCGGTTGTCTTTTTCCATTCCAGGACCTTGACAAGCCCTTTTCCCGGCGGGATCGTATCGGATGTCAACGTATGGGTGACACTGACCTGCTCAAAACTCGAATCCTCCCAGGCTTGGGAATAGCCCACCGTGGCCGACCAACCGCCTCCCATCTCTACGATTTCAATGGTTACCTTGGCTTCAGCATGCTGGGTGTAGGACATGTTCATGGTCTTGGTCACCGTCACCGTATTCCGGGTGGTGGTGGAAAAGGATTCCTGGGCTGTTGTCAGGGGCATGGAGGTGCAGTTGATCAGCTCGGAACTCCCCAGAAACTCCCACTCCTCGTCCAGCTGGTCGGCATTGATCTTAATCGTGCCGACCTGCCTCATGCTCCCGGCCAGGACAAAGCCCGTCAATTTAAAAGTAGATCCATTCACCGTGCGCCCGGTCAATTCCTTCACCAATTCCGCCTTGACCTGATTGCTGTCGTTGATGCGCTTGATCATCTCCTTTTCCACGTCCACTTTCTGCTGTGCCTGAGAGTTCACCTTGGCTGGAAACACCGCCAACAGCATACACACCGCAAGTGTGATCACAAGAAATCTGTGGGAATTCATACTAAGCTACCTCCTGGTTGGATTATCGAAGCCCGCTTTTGACATTGTGGGCTTCCCTTTCAATTGTATATGAGACCTAACAAAAAAAGATCTCAAAAAAATCGCCTTTTAATAAGGATCTCCATGGTTTACAGCCGCCATGCGCTCCGCGCTTCCGGGGTGTCATCGGTCAACAGGTTAACGACACGGCTGGTGTGACCCGGTTTGCCAAAGCGAGTCAAGAGTCGCAATTCCAGCCACACCACGAACATGGCCTAAGGATATCAGGTCGCCGGGCGGCATACAAGGTAATTCAGGGTTTGTTTTTCCTGGAAAGGGTACGGGCCCGATGAAGCTTTTCGGTAAATCCACCTTGTTGCAGGAAATCTCTTTCCAGTCTTTCCAGGAGCCGGTCGAGCAGGAAATTGCATTGATGAATCAGGCAGATGGCCGCATTGGCGGCGTTTTCCGGGGAGCCTTTCTCAAAAAGGCTCTGATAGGTCCTATAAGACCTATTGGACCTATACGCCCGGCGGCGGACCGCCAGGGCACGAGGATCGTCTTTTTTCCAGAGAGTCAGGCCTTTTTGCCGCAGAAAGTCCTGGTAATCCAACAGCAGCTCTTCCTGGCTGGCCCGGGCCACACCCACCAGTTTCAGCTCGGTTTTCCTTGACGTGCCCGATGCCTGGCTGCCCTCGGCGATGTTCTGACGGCCGCTGCGGGCGGCCTGGACCATCTGGTCGACCGTGCGGCTGCGCCGGTCCAGAAACCTGCGGCAAAACACCACCGTTGCGTCGTAAATGATTTCAGCGGTTTGAAAGGCTTTCAACCCCGCGTATCCCCCATGGGGACGAATAATATCGCCCATCTTCCCTCTCCCTTTGCAAACAGTTAGAACCGGCCAGCCGGTGTATTGACCCAGCCAGTTAAAACCGGCTAATCTAATCCGCAGAGAAAAGAAGAGCAATCAGGATGCCAAATATGACCTATGGAACCCATAGGTCATACAATAGGTCCAATTGTCCTATCGGTCCCATGATAGGTCTTATGATAGGTCCAATAGGTCTTATAGGTCCGATGATTGGTCCTATTTGTCAGATAGGTCTTATTCTTTTGAGGAAGCCACGCGCCTGGCAGGATTCGAACCTGCGGCACTGGGATTAGGAATCCCAAGCTCTATCCTCTGAGCTACAGGCGCACGGTGCTGCCATTATAACACCGGGCCCGTGGGGGAGCAACCGCCCACGCCTATTCCGCCAGGCGGCGCACCGCCCGCATTTGCCTGGGCAATAAGAGGAAGTTGGCGCAGAGCCGGCCGGCGATAAAGGCGAGGGCCGCCGCCGTGACCCCGACCATATTGACCGGGCCGACCGTGATGCCCAGCACCAGAAGGATCACGCCGATCTCCACTCCCGTGGCCAGGGTGATGGGCGTGGTCTGCCGGGCGGTTACCAGGGATCCCCGCTGAAAAGACATCCACACCGACAGGGCGGGCAGGATCACCAGGATGCGCAGGGGAATGTAGGCGAAACGCGCCAGGTCCGGTGCCAGCCCGGACACGCCTTCAAACCAGAGCCGGCCCAGGGGCGTAAAGGCGAACAACGCCAGGCCCAGGGTAACCGCCGTGGCCAAGGCGGCAGCGAAGCGCGCCAACTGCCGATGGTTGCGCCGGCGTTCCGCTTCCAGGGCAATAAGCACCTCCTGGAAGGACAGGCCCATGGCGCGGAAAAGAAACACCAGGGAGTTGACCACCGGCAGGACCGCCAATGATTCAATGGGGAAGCGGGAACGGCCGAGGAAAAAAGTGACCATGGGGTGCACCCCCAAGGCCAGCAGCGAGGTCATGGCCAGGGGGATGTAGAACTTGACGATGGCGCCGTAGGAAAGCACAGCGGTTGAATCGCGGGTTTTATGCAGGTCCGTGATCAGGGAGCGGGCCATCCAGTGGCTCACCGCGGCCTCTGCCACGACTCCGGCGCTCAATGCGGCGGCTCCCACCAATGCGCCTTGCCAGCGCATTCGAAACAACACCAGGGCGGTCAGCGACATGGCCCCCAGGCGCACCACGGTGCCATACGCCACCCGCCGCGTCCGGTCACCCCGGATGAGGACTCCCTGATGAAAACGCCGGTACCCGATGGCCGCCGGCCAGGGAGCCAGCAGCAACAGGGCCGGTGCGGTTAAGTTGCGCACCGGGTCAGTCAAGCCGATCAGGTCCTTCATGATGAAAGCGAAGACCGGCGGGATCAAGATCAGCAACAACACGGCGGTAACGCCGGCATTGAGCAGGAATGTAAACCGGCGCATTCGCTGGAAGGAGGAATGGTCCGTGACCAGGGCCGTGGTGGCGCTCATGAGCATAATGACCGGAGCTTCGGCAATCAGGGCGAAGGCATAGGCGACGCCGAATGCCGCCAGGTTGAACTTGGCCTGGGGCAAGCGCGCGATAATGGCGGTGAGGAAGGGCTGCTCAATGGCCATCAGCAGCCAGGTCATGGCCAGGGGCAGCCAGAAAAGCAGGATGCGCCGGGAGGTCAGGGGCGCTGCCGGCGTCATGTTTCGCCCGCCTCGGTGTTGCCGCCGGAGATGACCAGGACAACCGTTGACCCGGCATAGGCGCCGGGATTGGACCGCAATGCCGCCACGGGCATGGCCGCCGCGCCTTCGGCCAGGATCCCGGTTTCCCGCTTGAGATCTTGCATGGCCCGGCGGATTTCCTCTTCGGAGACCCGTTGCCATGCAGCCACATGATCCCGGCATATGGGGAAGGTTATGGAGCCGGCCTCGATACCCCCGGCGGAGGCCGCGGCCAGGGTCGGGCGCGACGGCAAATCCAGGATGCGCCCCGCCGCCACGGACGCGGCCATAATGTCACTGTTGCCGGGCTGGCAGCCGACCACCCGGGTCGCGGCGCCCCGGGCGGAAAACCAGCCCGCCACTCCCGAAATCAAGCCGCCGCCGCCCACGGGAACCAGCACATGATCCGGGAATCCCATTTGTCGTTCCAGCTCCAAGGCCACTCCAGCCTGGCCGCCGATTATCCTGGGGTGGTTGTAAGGCGGCACATAGGGCTGATGCGACTCCCCGGCCAACTCCCGGGCGCGGAGCTCCGCCTGCACCACGTCGTCTCCGTGGTGAATAATTGTCGCGCCGGTTGACCGGAGGCGTTCGGCCTTTAGGGGGGACACCGTTTCCGGTACCACCACGGTAACGGGGATGGACATCAGCTTCGCGGCCCAGGTTACGGCCAAGCCGTGGTTGCCTGTTGACGCGGCGACCACGCCGGCAACGGAGTTTTTATCCAGCCCCTGCAGGAAAGACATGGCGCCCCTGGCCTTAAAGGAACCTGTTTGCTGACGGGTTTCAAGTTTCAACCAGCAGCGGCAGCCCGCCAGGCGTTCCAGGAAAGGGCATGCCATCAGGGGGGTTACGCGAATCCCCGGGCGTACGCGTTGTTCCGCCGCCAATGCTTCCCGCAGAACATCCTTGGGGCTGAATCCCGCTTTTTTGTCCTTATCCACCATGCCCTCCCATTGTACCCCGCCCCCCTTGCCTGTCAACCCAATGAGGTGTATATTGGAAAGGCGTTTTTTTCTGGAAACCATCGCGGAGGAGAATCATGCCGGAATCCTTTGCAGTACACGTCTTGGATATGGAAAAACTCAAAGACCTGCTCTCTCCGGCAGCCTGGCAGTCCCTGCGCCTCACCGTTGAAAAAAGCCGTGAACTCGATCCCGGCGCTGCCGACGCGGTGGCGCGGGAAATGCAGAAATGGGCCGTATCACTGGGAGTCACCCATTTTACCCATTGGTTTTCCCCGCTTACCGGATTGACCGCGGGCAAACAGAACTCCTTTCTGGACTACGAAACCCCGGGGCGGTTGTTGTGCCGCTTTTCCGGCCGGGATCTTGTCAAGGGCGAACCCGATGCATCCTCATTTCCCCACGGCGGAATGCGCTCCACCTTCGAAGCCAGGGGCTATACGGCCTGGGATCCCACTTCACCGGTATTCGTGATTCCCCGGAAGCAAGGGGGGGTGCTGTACATCCCGTCGGTTTTTTTCGGCCTCAACGGCGAGGTCCTGGACAAGAAGACCCCTTTGTTGCGATCCCTGCGCTGCGTCCACCGGACGGCTGCGGATCTGGTCTCGCGCTTCCGCGCCAGACCCGCCCGCATACACAACATGGTGGGGCCGGAGCAGGAGTTCTTTCTGGTGGATGAATCCCGTTACCGGGAACGTCCCGACCTGACCGTCCTGGGCCGTATTCTGTTTGCCGCCAAACCACCCCGGGGCCAGCAGATGGGAGACCACTACTTCGGCCGCATCCCGGAACGTGTCATGGACTTCCTTGAAGAGGTGGACGGCCTCTGCAAGGGGCTGGGCATTCCCTTGAAGACGCGTCACAACGAAGTGGCGCCCAACCAATTCGAGGTTGCCCCCCTCTACGAGGAAGCCAACATCGCGGTGGATCACAACCAGATCCTCATGGACCTGCTGCAGGATACGGCCCGGCGCCACGGCCTGGTATGCCTGCTGCACGAGAAACCCTTTGCCTGCTTTAACGGCAGCGGCAAACACCTGAACTGGTCACTCATGGACGAAGCGGGCCGCAACCTGCTCATGCCGGGCAGCAACCGTGCCTCCCGCTTGGTGTTCTTGGCCGTTCTGGCGGGATTCGTTTCCGGCCTGCACCAGTATGAGGATCTCCTGCAAGCCGTACTGGCCTCACCGGGAAATGAACTGCGCCTGGGCGGTCATGAAGCCCCGCCGTCCATTGTCTCGGTCTACCTGGGAAAGGAAATCCAGACCATTC
>Ga0272443_10007328_pt1 | contig 10570 bp, 9 predicted proteins | sample SSMAcet12_FD_193581 | JGI IMG/M metagenome (GOLD analysis project Ga0272443, IMG submission 193581) | Marine sediment archaeal communities from Little Sippewissett salt marsh, Falmouth, MA, United States - SSM-Acet-12 | ecosystem: Environmental > Aquatic > Marine > Wetlands > Sediment ... | reverse complement strand
AAAGAAATGATAAAAAGAGTTTTAGAGTTTAATGATATTGATGCTTCAGATGTTATGACTGTTCGTTCTGATATTTTTGCTTTGTCATCTGATTTAACAATTGAAAAAGCCGTTTTAAAAATAAATGATTCTCACTATTCAAGAATTCCTATTTATAAAAATGATTTAGATGATATTATCGGGATAATTTATTTACCTGATATTTTAAGAGAATATACTAAGGGTAATAAAAAGATAACAGTAGAAAAAATTTCTAGAAAACCTTATTTTATTCCTGAACAGAGAAAAATTGATAATATTTTTAAAGATTTTCAACGCCAACATAATCATATTGCAATTGTGCTAGACGAGCAGGGAACTACATCTGGATTAGTAACCCTGGAAGATTTACTTGAAGAAATTGTAGGTGAGATTATGGATGAGAGTGATGTTGATGAATCCTTAATTAAGCGTCTTGATCGCCATGCAGTTTTAGTTGATGCTAAAACAGAAATTCGTGAAATTAATCATTTTTTTAATATTAAAATTTTAGGAAATGAACACAGTTTAGTTTCAGAAATATTTTTAGAGAAGTTTGGTAGAATTCCTAAACCAGGAGACGAAGTAGATTTTAAGAGTTTTAAAATGGTGGTAGAAAAAGCCACTCCTAAAAAAATAGAAAAAATTAGAATCATTAAACCTAAAAAATAATATGCATGACTTACACGCGGCTGATAAAATTTTAAAATTAGTTCTAGAAGAAGCAAACAAAAATAATTTATTGAAAGTAAAAAAAATAATTATTGAACTTGGAAGCATTGTTGAACATGGTGACGAAATAAACCCTGAAAATTTAAAGTTTAATTTAACAATGCTTGCTAAAAATACACCAGCTAAAGATGCTGAAATAATTATTAAAAAGGTTAAAGGAACCACTTGGAAGTTGGTTGAAATTGAAGGTGATTAATAAGTGGTTTTGTGGTATAATTTTTTAGTATATGGCAGTAGAAAGACTAATTAGAACAGGAGGGTATGATCAAAAAGAAGTTCCACCTGAATATCAGGAAATAATTGAAGATGATCCTGAAAAACAAAAGGTGGTTGAAGCTTTAGTTTCCGAAATTCCAGAATCAATTAATGGGATTGATCTTGAAGATGCTACAGTTTTGGATATAGGGACAGGAACTGGCGCTGTAGTTGATAAAATTAAGGATAAAGCTGGACGAGTTGTTGCTTTGGATAAAGCAAAAGCTATGGTTAAACATCTTGATGAAAGATTTTCCGAATATGAAAACGTTCAAGCAGTAGCTGGTGATATAACAGAAATGCCTTTAGATGATAATTTTGCTGAGGTAGTTACTTCAGTTGGTGTGCTTAGGGAATTGCCAGTGCTTAAAGACAAAGAAGTAAAAATAGAAGAAATTGAAGACGATTTTTTAAGAGAAATTATGAGGGTATTGAAAGTCGGTGGGGTTTGGATTTCTGACAGCATGAAAAATGCTAAAAATGATTATGTAAAAAGACTATTTGCTAAAAAAAGAAAAGAAGAAATGGCAAGATATAAACCAGATACAGACGCCAAGGTAGTTCAAAGAGAAAATATTTTTTTAACTGATGATATCCAAGACGAAAAAGGAAAAACAATTAAAGGTATTGGCAGTCGCTTAAGAGATTTAGGATTTGATTGTGAGGTAGAAACACTTTTTGACCCAGAAGGTAAAAATCAGTCAGCGGCTGTTAGAATAAAACTTTTAAACAAATTATAAGATGAGATTTAAATCAATAAGAAGTGTAAAAAATTTAAAAGGTAAAACTGTTTTATTTAGAGTAGCTTATGATATACCTTTAGAAAATAAAGGCAATGGTTATGTTGTGGCAGATGACAGGAGAATTACTGAAACTTTACCTACTTTGGAATATTTATTAAAAAAAGGCTGTAAGGTCGTAATAATGTCTTGGCTTAAACGTCCGGCTGGTAAAGTAGTTGATAAATATAAAATGGATCCAGTTGCTAAGGCTTTGAGTAAATTAATAAAACTTAAAGTAAAAAAAGTAAATGATTGTATTGGACCTAAGGTTTTTCAAAAAATCCAGAATTTAAAAAATGGTGAAATTTTAATGCTAGAAAATACACGTTTTTATCCTGAAGAGGAGATAGAAAATAAACTTTTTTCTGCACTTTTAGTTCATGGAATTGATTTGATATGTTTTGATGCTTTTGGCCAGGCTCATAGGGTGCATTCTTCAACTACTGGGATTACTCAGCTACTACCAACTTATTCTGGTTTTTTACTTGAGAAAGAATTGAAGGCTTTAAGTCAGATAAATAAAAATCCTAAGCGGCCTTTAGTAATAATACTTGGCGGGGCAAAAATTTCAGATAAAATAAATGTTTTGCAAGAGTTAATAAAGGTTGCAGATAAAGTTTTAATTGGCGGTGGAATTGCCAATGTGTTTATGAAGGCAAAAAGGGTAGAGGTAGGCACCTCATTTGTTGAAGATATTTTTGTTGATAAAGCCAGAAGAAAAAAGATTAGTTCAGTAAAGATTGCTAAAAAACTTTTAAAAAGATATAAGAACAAAATTATATTACCAGTTGATTTTGTAGCGGGGAATAAAATTAACCAACATTCTTTAGTTGAGGTGGTTGACCTAGAAGAATCAGAAAAGATAAATAAGAAATGGAAGTTTTTAGATATAGGGCCAAAGACTATTGGAAATTTTTTAGTTGAAATTAAAAGAGCTAAAACTATTTTTTGGAATGGTCCAATGGGGGTATTTGAACTTGATAAATTCGCTTTTGGAACAAAAAAAATTGCCCAAGCTGTTGCGAGAGCTAAAGCAACTACGGTAGTTGGTGGGGGAGATACTGAAGTAATAGCTTCAAAATACAAGTTGGAAAATAAATTTGATCATATTTCAACTGGTGGTGGTGCAAGTTTGGAATTTTTATCTGGTAAAGAATTACCGGCATTAAAAAATATTAAAAAGTAATTTAATGAAGCTTTATAAAAAAGGCTTTACTTTAATTGAACTTTTGGTTGTTATTGCAATTATTGGTATCCTTTCTACTTTAGCAGTAACAGCAGTTCAAGTTGCTAGAGCTAAAGCAAAATTAGCAAAAGCTGCAAGAGAAGTTAGTCAAATTGTAACAGCATTAAAAATGTTAGAAAACGATACTGGTTATTGGCCGGGGCATCAGGAAGTTGATGTAATGACTAATGGAATAGCTGCTGGCGATAATAATGAAATTTGTGGCGATGGTTGCAGCTATAGTATAAGTTCTGGTTATGCTGGATTATCTGAAGATGATATTAGCGAACCTTATGAAAATTGGTCAGGACCTTATATGGTAAATATTCCACCTGATCCTTGGGGTAATGAATATTTTTTTGACACTGATTATGATCATCCAGAATATGGCTGGTCGGTTGTGGTCGGCTCTTATGGACCAGATGGAATTGGCAATAATCAATATAATAGCGACGATATAATAAAAAAAATTTATTAAAAAAATATGTTAAAACCAAAAATCAAATCAATCAAAGCATTGGAAATTCTAGATTCCCGAGGTAACCCAACCTTACGAGTCCAAGTAAAATTAAATAACGGAGTAAATGGTTGGGCAGCTGTGCCTTCTGGTGCTTCAACTGGAGTACATGAAGCTTTGGAGCTTCGTGACGGAGATAAAAAGCGTTATGGAGGTAAGGGAGTTTTAAAAGCAGTAGATAATGTTAATAATATTATTGCACCTAGGTTAAAAAATAAAAACCCTTTAAAACAGCGTCAATTAGATGAGTTAATGATTAAGCTTGATGGGACTGAAAATAAATCAAATTTGGGAGCAAATGCAATTTTAGGGGTTTCTTTAGCTTTGGCTTATGCTGGAGCTAGAGCAATGCAAGTACCTCTTTATAAATATTTGAGGGCAATTTATAAAATAAAACTTACTGGATATAAATTACCTATTGCTACTATGAATATTTTAAATGGTGGAGCACATGCTGATTGGTCGCTTGATATTCAAGAATTTATGATTGTACCAATGCAAAAAACAATGGCAGAACGAGTTCGTTGTGGTGCAGAAATTTTTCATACATTAGGGAAAATTTTAAAATCTAAAAAATATACAACTTTAAAAGGTGATGAAGGAGGATATGCCCCAGCTTTATCGGGAAATGAAGTAGCTTTTAAGTTGATATTGCAAGCAATTAAAAAAGCAGGATATAAAGCTGGGATTGATGTAAAATTAGCAATTGATGCTGCTGCTTCAGAATTTTATAACAAGAAGAAAAAAACTTATGATTTAAAAGCTGATAAAAAATCTTTAAAACCAGAAGAAATGATTAGCTTGGTTGAAGGCTGGGTTAATAAGTATCCTTTAATTTCAGTTGAGGATGGTCTAGATGAAGATGATTGGGATAATTGGGTTAAGTTAACAAAAAAAATAAAAAGAAAGGTTAGTTTAGTGGGTGATGATTTATTTGTAACAAATATTGAACGCTTACAAAAAGGTATCGATATGAAAGTTGGTAATGCAATTTTGATCAAATTAAATCAAATTGGGAGTTTAACTGAAACAATTGATGCAATAATGTTAGCCAAGAAAAATGGTTATAAAACTTCAATTTCACATCGTTCTGGTGAAACAGCTGATACCTTTATTGCTGATTTAGCTGTAGCAGTTAATTCTGAATTTATTAAAACAGGTTCGCTTTCAAGAAGTGAGCGTGTAGCTAAATATAATCGATTATTAGAGATAGAACAAAAGTTAAACTAATGCCTAAAAAAATAAATTCAAAAAAGAAAAAGCCGCCAGTAGTTTTGTTAATTTTGGATGGTTGGGGTCTTGCTAAGCCAAGTAAGGCTAATGCAATTGAGCAGGCAAAGAAGCCTAATTTTGATTATTGTTGGAATAATTATCCGCATACTAAACTTAAGGCATCTGGAAAATATGTTGGTTTACCACCAGATCAGTTCGGTAATTCTGAAGCTGGTCATATGAATATGGGAGCAGGACGAATAGTTGTCGACGATTCGGTTTTAATTTCCCATGAAATTAATAGTGGTAAATTTTTTAAGAATCCTGCTTTTGAGAGTGTTCACAAACACATTCAAAAAAATAATTCAGATTTGCATTTAATGGGCATGCTTTCTAATGGTCAAAGTGCTCATGCAGATCCAGATCATATTTTGGCGCTTTTGAGTTGGTCAAGAAGGAAAAAAATTAAAAATGTTTACCTTCATTTATTCACTGATGGGCGTGACTCACCTCCTCATGCAGCTTTAAAATTGACGGAGGCAATAATGAGGGGATTAAAAAATAAAGAAATAAAAGGTAAAAGAAGTGGCGAATGGATTGCTACAGTAATAGGTAGGTATTATGCCATGGATCGAAAAAAAGATTGGAAAAAAACCGAAGCAGCTTATAATGCAATGGTGTTAGGTAAGGGGGTTTATGCAAAAAGTCCGCAGGCAGCAATTACCCAATCTTATAATAGAGGTGAAACTGATGAATTTATTCAACCTTATGTAATAAAAAGAAATGGTAAACCAATTGCTACTATAAAAGACAAGGATGCAGTGATATTTTTTAATTTACGAAGTGACAGGGCTAGGCAATTAGCAAAACCGTTTGTTCAAGATAATTTTAATACTTTACAGAACCCAAATGCCTTTAAAAGAAAAAAAGTTTTAAAAGATATTACTTTTGTGGCCTTAACCGATTTTGGTCCGGATTTAGGACCAATTATAACTGCTTATCCTTCTGAAGATTTAAGTGGTACTTTACCGATGGTTTTAGGAATCAGTGATCACCTTTATATGGCAGAAAAAGAGAAGTTTGCCCATGTGACATATTTTTTTAACGGAGGATATTCTGATCCAGTAGCTGGTGAAGATAGAATAATGATTCCATCAGTAAATGTGAAATCATATGATAAAAAACCAGAAATGTCAGTTTTTAAAATAACTAATCATTTACTTAAACACCTGAGCAATTATGAATTTATATGTGTTAATTTTGCTAATCCTGATATGGTAGGGCATACAGGAAATATTAAGGCTTGTGTTAAAGCAATTGAAGCTTGTGATGAATGTTTGGGTATGGTTAAAAAGGCGGTTTTGGCTAAAAAGGGTACTTTGATAATTACAGCAGATCATGGTAATGCTGAAAAAATGCTAGACTTAGATACAGGCGAGATGTATACTGAACACACAGATAATCCAGTACCATTTATAGTTGTTGGTCCTGATAAAAATAATATTAAATTAAAAAATGGAAAATTGGGCGATATTGCTCCAACAATACTAAAGATGTTAAATATTAAAAAAGTTAAAGAAATGAAAGGTAAGTATTTGTTTTAAATATGGCAGTTCATAGACCAAAACCTGTTGTTTTAGTAATTATGGATGGCTTTGGAATTGCTCCGGCCTCAAAGGGTAATGGAGTCACTTTAGCTAAAAAACCAACTTTTGATTATTTAGTTTCAACTTACCCAACTTTAACCCTTCAAGCATCTGGTGAAGCGGTTGGTTTATCTTGGGGCGAAGTTGGAAATTCTGAAGTTGGACATTTAAATTTAGGATCAGGGGAAATTATTTATCAAACTTTGCCACGAATCAATAAATCAATTGAAAGTGGTGAATTTGCAAAAAATGAGGCTTTCAATAAGGCTTTTAAACAAGTTACTAAAAATAAATCAAAGCTTCATCTTTTAGGCTTAGTTTCTAATGGTGGAGTTCATTCTCATCAAGATCATCTTTATGCGTTGCTTGACCTTTGTAAACAAAAAGGGATCAATGAGGTTTATATTCATGCTGTTTTAGATGGTCGAGATACTAAAAAAGATGGCGGTCTTGATTTTATTAAGCAGCTTCAAGAAAAATTAGCTGAGGTGAGGATTGGAAAAATTGCGAGTTTATCTGGAAGATTTTATGCAATGGATCGTGATAATCATTGGGATAGGGAACAAAGAGCTTTTAAGGCAATAGCCTTGGGTGAGGGTGAAGCAAAAGGAGAAGATCCTGTTGATTTAATTCAAAAGTCTTACCAAAAAGAAGTTTTTGATGAGGAATTTATACCTTCTACTATTACTAATGGTGGTAAACCAGTTGCGACAATTAACGATAAAGATGCAGTGATATTTTTTAATTTTAGAGCTGATCGGGCCAGACAAATGACAGCAGCCTTTACTGTTCCAGGTTTTGATAAATTTAAAAAAGGAATTGACTATAAAGATTTAGTTTTTTCTACTTTTACTCAATATGAAAAAGATTTACCAGTTGATGTTGCTTATCCTCCTTCGGCGATTAAGGAACCTTTGGCAAAAATTTTATCAGACAATAGTTTAACCCAACTTCATGCTGCTGAAACAGAAAAATATGCTCATGTAACTTTTTTCTTTAATGGTGGAAAAGAAGATGAGTTTAAAGGCGAGAGTAGGATTTTAGTTCCTTCACCACCAGTTCCAAGCTATGATCAGAAACCGGAAATGAGTGCTAATGAATTAAATGCTAAACTTTTAGCAGCAATAAAAGAAGGGAAGAGTGATTTTATTGTTGTTAATTATGCTAATCCGGATATGGTAGGTCATACTGGCGTTATTCCAGCTACAATAAAGGCAATTGAAACTACAGATAAAGTACTTGGAGATTTAGTAAAATTAGTTTTAGAGATGGGCGGAGTTTGTTTTATAACAGCTGATCATGGTAATGCCGAAGAACTTATTAATTTACAAACTGGAGAAATTGACAAAGAACACAGTACTAACCCAGTTCCTTTTATTGCGGTTGGCAGTGCTTGGGAAGGGCAGAGTTTAACCCCTGGTTTGGATAGTGCTGGTGGAGATTTAAGTATTGTTACTCCTTCAGGGATGTTAGCTGATATAGGCCCAACTATTTTGAAGGTTTTAGAAATTAAACAGCCAGATGAAATGACTGGCAGTCCATTAATTTAATTTTAAATTTTTATACTGAGAAGTCGCTATTTTTGCGAATTTTTTATTACTTGCCAAAAATAGATTTTTTTGTTTAAATTAAGGTATGAAAGTAGATATTAAGAATAGAATTCTGGAGATTATTCCAGGGTTTTTAGTCTGGACAACTTTTATTGTAGTTATTTTATTATCTTTTGTTCGGCCATTGTGGGCGATTTATTTTATAATTGCTTTTGACTTGTATTGGCTTTTGAGAATTCTATATATGTTAGTTTACCTTCTAACTTCCTGGGGTCGTTTTCGCAGGGATATAAAAGTAGATTGGCTGGATAAATTAAAATCTCTCGATAAAAATTACCGTGAATATTTTCATTTAGTTTTTTTACCAACTTATAAAGAACCTTATAATATTGTCGAAAAGCCATTCGAGGCGATAATTAATTCTAACTATGATTCGGATCGTTTTATTGTTGTTTTGGCAGGAGAAGAACGAGATGAAGAAAATTTTTTACAGATTGCTAATCAGATTAAAGAAAAGTATGAAGATAAATTTTTTAAAATGCTTATTACAGTCCATCCGAAAGATTTGCCAGATGAACTTCCGGGCAAAGGATCTAATACTTATTATGCTGGACATAAAGCTAAGGAATTAATTGATGAATTAAATTTTGACTATGAAAAAGTTATTGTTTCTAATTTTGATATTGATACCTGTGTTCATAATCAATATTTCGCATGTTTGACTTATAAATATTTAACAAATACTAATCCAACAAGGGCAAGCTACCAACCGATTGCTATTTATAATAATAATGTTTGGGAATCTAATCCGGTTGTTAGGGTAGTTGCCAGCTCAACCACTTTTTGGCTGTTTACTGACTTAAGTCGACCAGAAAGACTTTTTACTTTTTCTTCTCACAGTATGAGTTTTAGAGCTTTGGTTGATGTTGGTTTTTGGGATAAAACTATTGTAACAGAAGATTCAAGGATATTTTTGCAAGGTTTAATTAGATATGATGGTGACTATGAAACAGTACCAATGTATATACCGGTTTTTATGAATACTGTTGATATTGGTAGATTCTGGCGTAGTCTGGGAAATCAATATAAACAAATGAGGCGATGGGCTTGGGGAGTAGAGCATTTTCCATGGATGGTAAAACAGTTTTGGTTTAAAGGTGGTGCTGGCAGAAAAGTGCCTTTCTTAAAAAAGATTTATTATTTATGGAATCAAACCGAAGGAGTTTATTCCTGGGCAACAGCACCAATAGTAATTTTATTAGCTGGTCATTTACCTTTATGGGTTGCTTCAACCCAAGATAGAAGCACGGCTTTGTTTCAAAATGCTCCTCATCTTTTAGCTTTATTAATGAGGTCTTCCATGGTTGGTTTAATTGTTATTGCAATTTTATACGCTTTAATGTTGCCGTCTAAACCAAAACATTATCATTGGCGTTATTATTTGTTAATGTTTTTGCAGTGGGTTATAGTACCTTTTACCTTGATTTTATTTGGTTCATTGCCAGCAACGGACGCTCAAACTAGAATGATGCTTGGCGGAAAATTTCGTCTTGGTTTTTGGGTAACAGAAAAAAAATAAATATAATATTAATTATTGTATGGCTAAAGTTTCAATTCAAATTGTAACCTGGAATTCTATGCGTTATATCATGGATTGTTTGGAGTCTTTAATGAGACAGACTTTTCGTGATTTTTCGATAATGATTATAGATAATGGTTCAGACGATGGTACGGTTGAATTTATTCGTTCACAATATCCAACTGTTTCGGTTTTGCAAAATTTTAGAAATTTAGGATTTTGCAAGGCTAATAACCAGGGAATTCATTTAGCAAAAACAGATTATGTTTTACTCTTAAATCCAGATGTAATTTTGGAAGAAAATTTTTTACAGCGAATAATAAATTTTGCAGATCAGCATCCTGAAGGGGGAAGCTTTGGTGGAAAAGTTTTAAGACTTCGTACAGAAGCAATTGATGACGCTGACCAATCGGGATTAAGAGAAGCTGTAAAATCAGATATTATTGATTCGGCTGGGCTTAAAATTTTTAAGAGTCGTTATGCGGTAGATCTTGGTCAAGGAGAAAAAGACAAAGGTCAGTATGATAGAACAAAAGAAGTTTTTGGAATATCAGGAGCTTGTGTTTTATATAGAAAATCGGCTCTTAATGAAATAATGATAAAAAATGAGTTTTTTGATCAAGATTTTTTTGCCTACAAAGAAGATATAGATTTAGCTTGGAGGTTAAGGCTTTATGGTTTTGCCTGTTGGTATTTTCCTGAAGCAGTTTGTTACCATCATCGAAGATTAATGTCTCAAGAAGGTAAAAATGTAAAAGATTTATTTATTCATCGTCGCGATATTTCTAAAATGCTTCGATCACTTTCTTTTAGGAATCATCACTTAATGCTTTTTAAAAACGATCAATTAATTAATTTTTTATTACATTTACCCTGGATATTATTTCGTGAGATTAAAGTTTTATTTTATGTTTTATTTTTTGAGCCGTTTCAATATAGAAATATTATCGGAATTTTTAGACTTTTGCCATCAATTTTTATTAAACGAAGAGTAATTATGGCTCATAAAAAAGTGAGTCCATCAGAAATCAGAAAGTGGTTTAAGTAAAAATAT
>Ga0272443_10007327_pt1 | contig 10571 bp, 12 predicted proteins | sample SSMAcet12_FD_193581 | JGI IMG/M metagenome (GOLD analysis project Ga0272443, IMG submission 193581) | Marine sediment archaeal communities from Little Sippewissett salt marsh, Falmouth, MA, United States - SSM-Acet-12 | ecosystem: Environmental > Aquatic > Marine > Wetlands > Sediment ... | reverse complement strand
GAGGCGAGGCCGATCTCGGCTGCGCTCGCCGCGAACGTCTTGGCGTAGAGCGGGAGAATCGGGGAGATGATGCCCAGGCCGAGTTGGGCCGTGGCGGCGGCGAAGAAGAGGCTGGCGAAGACCCAAATCAACGGCCCCTCTCTTTGGGCGGGACGTAAGCTAGCTCGGACACTGGTGACTGTCCAGGTCGTGCGCCGGATGGGGGAGGCCTCTCTACGTCACCGTTCCAGGAGTGAAGGCGGGACGAAGGTGGCCACGTCGGAGATCGATCTCTCAGCCCACGTCGCTTCCGGGCTGGCTCAGTCGACGCGGGTGGCTTCCCAGGTGTCGGTCACGTCGTGGCAGGTACACGTGCCGGCCATCGTGCGGCCATGGACGTCGCCTTCGAATGCGATGTCGAACAACAGCGGGCATGCCATCTCGACGTGCCTTCCTGCGCGGTTTCCCGTCACGTCAGCGGCCAAGGGCCACATCCCGACCCGCAAAGTGCCCGTGATCACGCCGTCGGTCTCCATCAGGTTGAGGATGATCTCGTAAGGCTCCGGGCCGTTGGGAGTCATCTTGAGCGTTGCGGTGCCTTCCCATCGTCCGGATACGTCCGGGGGCGTGAGCCACGCACATCCGGAGAGCAACCCAACACACAAGAAGATCGCGCAGAGCCGGCGGCGTTTCATCGTCCGTGGCCTTCTCGTAGATTGCGTGGAAGACATGAGTGACGCGGCGTGGGAGCTTGGCTTCATTCGACGCGAGTGACCTCCCAGTCATCGGTTTCGCCGCTCATCGTACACGTGCCGGACATCGTTCGGCCGTGGACTTCACCCTCGAGCGTCACCCAGGCTGGGAAGATCTGGCCCTCGATCTCGACGTGACGCCCTGAGAGGGTTCCCGTCACATCGTACACTTCGTGCCATGCCACAATCCGCAGGGTGCCCCCGATCGCGCCGTCGATCTCCGTGAGGTTGAGGACGATCTCGCAAGGCTTCGGGCCGTCCCCAGTCATATTGAGCCCTGCGGTCCCCTCCCATCGCCCGGACACGTCCCGGGGCGCGAACCACGCGCATCCGCAGACGAGCCCGACACCCAGAAGCATCACGACAAGCGCTTGTCTCTTCATGGGACGTAACATACTCCTCAGTCCCTTCGGGAGGCAAACCGTGAGGTCGGTTCGGCAAACTCCTGGCAACACTCGCCATTTGGCCTTTCCTTTCCGCAAGACTAGACTGAGGCTGATTGGGCCCTTTTGGAGCAAAGGTTCGCACAGGGGGGGCTTGCGGTGAGGACATGGGCAAGGAGGTCCTGGGCGATGGAGAACCCGAAAGCGATGTGGAGGTCGGTTGGGGCGGTCGTTTGCTGGCTTGCTCTGTTGGCTCTGACGGGATGCATGTTGTTGCAGCCTCGCAATGCCGTGGACTTCGAGGCAAGTCGGATGTCGGGATGGGCGCCGCAGCTCGTTGACTTCACGCCGACCCTCGAGGGAGATGCCGCGGGATACGAGTGGGATTTCGGGGACGGCGCGACGTCGACCGAGGCGACTCCTTCGCACATCTACCGGCAGGCGGGGACGTTCACGGTATCGCTCGCTGTCGAGTTCGCCGACGGAGAGACTGTCGAGACGGTCAAGGTGGACCTGATCACAGTCTCGTGGGCACCGCAGGCGTCCGGCGAGGGGGGCCTGCTCTATTGGATGGACCGAACCGCAGGCACCATCTCCGCCGGCGCCCCCAACGGTGCGATGAGCACGACGGTGGTCACGGGAATCTATCGCGGAAAGCACATCGCCGTCGGCAATGGCAGGATTTTCTGGACGGCAGACTGGACGGTCGAATGCGCCAATCTGGACGGAACCGGTCGGGAAGCCCTCTACCGTGACGGCGCGATGCTGCCGATTGGCATCGCTGTCGATTCGACCACGGAGAAGGTGTATTGGGTTGAGCCGCCGGCAATGCTCGGCCATTCTGCGAGGATCTGGAAGGCGAACCTCGACGGGAGCAACGCGAAGATCTACGCAGGCAAGCCCGAGTGGAGCTCCAACAGCTATGGGCCTTGGCTTCTCGCCGTAGACTCGAAGGGGGGAAAGCTGTACTGGTACGAGATGAATCATCCGTACGAAGGTCCCATCCTTCCGGTCTCACTGTCGGAACCTCTCGACTGGACCCCGAAGGCGTCGCTCCATTGGACTCCCGTCAATGGGTTCTTCGACCACGAGATCGCCAGCGAGTTGCCGAAGACGAAAGCGATTGCGCTCGACGTTGGCCTTCCCGAAGGAGCTCGGTACGTGTATTGGACCGATCCGTCGAACGACCGCGTCCTGAGAGCCAAGTACGATCAACCGATCCTGATGCTAGGTCCCTTGGTGTATGTCTGCTTGCTCGCCGACTCGCCCAACGCGCTGGCAATCGATGCGCACGACGGCAAGATCTACTGGTCGGAGAGTGACGGGATTCACCGTGCCGATCTGTCGAACACGTCGGACGAGGAGCTGATCTTCCCCGGCGTTCGCGCGGACTCTCTCGCGCTCGACCTGTGAGGGGGGAAGGCTCTCGTAGCGGATGCGGCCATCTCGCGCTGCTCCTTGGCGTGATCAGAGCACGCCGAAGGGAATCGTCGCGACGGCTTCGCCGTACACGGAAAGTAGAACAGGAGGTGTGGGACATGAAGCGTGCGTTTCGCGCTTTCGGGATTCTGGCTCTCATTGTGCTAGTCGTCACCGGATGCAGTCTGCTTCGAATGACCCCGGACGTCGATTTCGAGGCCTCGGACGTCGAGGGCCGGGCGCCGCTGGCGATTCAGTTCACTTCACAAACAGAAGGAACACCCGTCTCGTACGCGTGGGACTTCGGTGACGGACGCACGTCCAGCGACCCGAATCCGGTCCACGTCTACACGTCGTGGGGAACCTACAGCGTCACGTTGACCGTCGACTTCGCGGAGTGCGGTCCGGTGACGCGGATCAGGAAGCGTCTCGTGACGGTCGATCCGCAGCTTCCTCAGGCTCCGCAAGTGTCGTTCGACCTCTACTGGATCTCCGAGACTGCGTACAGGATTCGGCGAGGCACGCTCGACGGGAGCGCCATGGAGGACGTAGCAACCAACTGGCTACCGCCGAACGGCATGGACATCGCAGAGGGGAGAGTCTACTGGGTGTGGACCGACCTGATCGGAGGGGTCCTCGAGTCAGCGGCGCTGGATGGCTCGGACCGGAGAAAGCTGGTGGAGGAAGAGAATAGAGTAGGAGACGTCGCGGTCGATCCGAAGGAAGGGAAGATTTACTGGACGTCTCTTCCGAAGTCACCTCGTTCGATGTTTGAGAGCGGTACGTGGAACGGCGGAATTCGATGTGCCGACCTTGACGGTTCGAACGTGAAGACGCTGATCGAGTATCCGGCGGGATCTGCGACGTACGCTGACCGGATCGCGGTCGATCCGATTGGCGGGCTCCTCGTTTGGTCGGTTGTCGGTCGCGACTACGAAGGTTCGATTCGCCTGGCGCTCCTCTCGCCGTTCGAGCCGTTCATTGGCGATTTCGTCACGGGGGTCGGGCACCCACGAGGGATGACTCTGGACGTCTTCCCGAAATTCGGGGCCAAGAACATCTACTACACGGCGGAGGACGAACTGCGACGCGCAAACCTATGGACCGGATCGCAGTCGACGATCCTTTCCGGCCTCGACGAACCGAGCGGGGTCGCCGTCGACCCGATCGGGTACTACGTCTACATTGGCACCCCGAACGGGATCCTGCGCGCGATCACGGATGGCACGGGATTGGAGATGCTCTTCCCGAACGAGCAGAAGGTCAGCTCCATCGTCCTGCCGCGATAACGGAACATAGGGCCTTCGGAACCCTGGGGCACAATACGGAACTTGCTGACTAGGAGACGTCAATCTGACCTTCCGTATCCTCGTGGGATGCGAATCCGTATGTGCGCTCTAGAACCCCATGGCAAGTGAGATGAGCGGGACTGCGACGGTCCCAGCGAGCATCCCGAAGAAGCCGCCCCAGAACCCGCCGGCAACCACGGCCATGCCGACGGTCTTCGGGTAGTCGAATCTCCCCCAGTAGCCCTCCGGGACCTCCAAGATGGGGTACGCGATCACGAAGTTGAGAGGGAAGACGACCCCGCCGACAATCGCTCCGCATACGAGCCCCAGTCCAGCTCCTTCGATGATGGCGAAGAAGGGCGAAGGCTGGTGCCTCAGCGCAACATCGGCCATCCAACGCCCGGCCAATGCTCCGGTTGCTGCACCGGCGGCAGCTACGGGAATCGTCAACAGCAGAGTGTTTGACAGCGGTGTGTCGATCGCGTCGAGGCTGAAGCCAATACCGATCGCGCTTCCGGCGGCGAGCCCCGCCGCGGCTCCGGCGATCGTCATCCCGGCGCACACAAGCTCGGCCCGGCCGTCCGCAGATCCGCAGGCCGCCGGCAACATGGGGATCGAAAGGATCAGCAGAACGCACCCGGTCACGCACAGACGTTTCATGTCACGCCTACCATGGTGATTCGTGAGAGCTCTGTCAAACGGCGAACCCACCTAGGACGAACGCACTGGCGGCGCCCCGGTGCTGAGCCGCGTCACGCCCAGACCCGCGAAGACTCTACGGCTTCCTTGTTGGCTGCTGTCGTCTGGGATGCTACGTTCTGTCGCACAATATCACATCGCACGGTGCGATGCCGTGTGGAGGTGAGATCGATGGACGTCGTACTGCATCCCGGTGACGTCTTCCTTTCACGCAGCACGAGCCTACTCGGCTGGCTCATCCGTATGTGCACACGGTCGTTTGGCGAGAAGCGCTCCAAGGTCAACCACGTTGGCATCGTCGTTGAGGCTGGCAGTATCAATCAAGCAACGGTAGTGGAAGCGCTGATCAAGGTTTGCCGGCACAAGCTGTGGAAGCAGTACGGCCCGCCGAAGACGGATGATGTCGCAGTGTACCGAGCGAGGAACGTGCCACCGAAGGACATGGAGATCATCGTGGCCGAGGCTCAAGAGCAGGTTGGCAAGAAGTACGGTTTCGGGAAGATCGTCGCTCACTTTTTGGACTGGTTGCTGACCGGAGCGTACGTCTTTCGCCGTCTGACCCAGAACGGCGACTATCCGATCTGCTCATGGCTGCTCGCCCACGCGTACGCCAAGGCCGGCTACGACTTCGGCCAGCCGCCCGGCGCAGCCGATCCGGACGACATCTGGGACTTCGTTACAGAGAAGTCGGAGTACTACGAGTGCATCGTCAAGCTTGGCTCTCTCACGCGGTTCGCCGACGCATAGGCGGTCTTGCAGATGATCCACAGGCGGCCAGATCTCGAGATGCCACATTCCCGAAAGGTCCGCAGTCTGAGGGAGCAACGAACTCGTGATCCAACAAGCCGAACTCTTCGGTGAAGGATGGGGAGGAAGCGACGCCAGATCATGTGAAGGTGATGGTTCCCAACGCCCTGTTCTCGGATCCTGGGGTTGCCGACCATGGAGGAGGACACTGTGACGAGAGCCATTGCCGTCGTGGCCCACTACGATAATCCGGTCATCTGGATGAGGGGCGCAACCCGGCGGACGGTTGCACTTGGATGGGAGTGGCCGGTGGCGGCCACCTGCCTCGACGAGCGTCATCGAACGGAGTACTTCGCCGACTGATGCAAGTCGCTCGACATACGCGCCGTCGGCTTGCCGTTCGAAGGATCACCCGGATGGCAAACCGTTCGCGCGGAGTAATCGTGCAGCGATGCGCGACGTCGTCCGCGAGCTACTCTAGAACAATGATTTCGACTGGATCTTCACCCACACGCTAGACGAAGAGGGTGAATACAGGCCGCGTCCGAATCACCTCAAGGCGGCACAGATCGTCGTCTCACTCTGCGATGAGGGGATCACCTCGCACAGAAAGCGGCGCACTTCGCTTACGGCAGGATCCACGGCCTGGAGGGTCTTCCGAGCGTTGCCGGAATGAAGGCTTCGCACTACCTGCAGCTCAGCTATGCGAATTCGAGTGGAAAACTGCGCGGTGCAGGAAGCCCCAGGGCGTGGAGTTGCACGACGAAACACTCGGCGGCCACACGTGGCGGAGAGGCTCTTGTGGCCGTGCCCAAATCCGGAGGCACTCCATGGGGATGGCCTCCAACTGCCTTCACCATTTGCTGCGCTGAGCCGTCAGCGAAACTGCTAGCACAATTCTCTAGGATCCACGCTAGTTGATGGGGCATCGGTGTCGAAGTGGGCAAGCCGCCACGTCGTGCTCTGTGCACACGGATGCCGATCTGCTACGTTGAAGAACCCTCGATTCCGGGAAATCTGTCTTCAACACTCAGAACGTCTGAGGCAGTGAACAGTCAAAGCCTATGCATGACTCCCATAGATCTGGCTAGATTCTAGGTGTACAATTGAGCTATCCGAAATGGATGCTCGTACTCACAAAGATTCGAGGAGGTTGGGATGAGGAGACTGATGGTTCTGGTGCTGGCCCTCGTGTTCGTCGTGGGTGGGATGATGGCGGTGTACGCTGGCCCGGGGCCCGCTCCGAACTCCGGAGACGGTATTCCCGACGGAAGTGGCATGGATGCGCCTGGGCCGCTCGGCGACGGCGATCCGTTCGGCCCGGCGCCGAACTCCGGAGACGGAGAACCGGACGGCAGCGGGATGGACGGGCCGTACTACCCCGTCTAGAGACGTTCGTACGCAAGCGAATTCGAGCAAACAGCCGCGTCCACCTGGGGCAGATGCTGATTCCTAGGCTGTCGACGTGCCATGCGTTGGGCCACATCTTGAGGGGCCAACTGAGCGAGAGAAGCTCGGCGGGCCCCACTCTATTCCAGCCGCATGAACCACCAACCCTGACTCCTCCGCGAGGAGTGGGCGGCGTAGACGCCTGCACGAGAAGCGGTGCTGAAGACAACCACATGACCTAGAGTTCTAGATCTCTCCTGCGGTGAAGTCGCCCTCCTCCTCGATGCGATGCACTCCCCTCCTGTCTCTCACCCCTCCAAGACTGCACTGTAGCGAATTCCAGCATATTCTGACCTCGCTGTACGAGTTGCCGGCACCTGGTGCGCAAGAGCTGTCCGCCGTGCCGATGTACTATCGTGGTTTCGAGGAGGCCGGCCATGACTGAAGACGCAGTTCAACGGAGCAAGCGGGCATTCGAGTCCGGGTTCTACTGTGCCGAGAGCGTGCTGATGGCGGTCGCCGAGAGCAGGAACGTGAGCTGCGAGTTGATCCCACGGATCGCGACGGGATTCTGCAGCGGGCTGGGGCGGACCGGCGGGCTGTGCGGGGCGATAAGCGGGGCGATCCTGGCACTCGGGTTGGCAGCAGGACGAGACTCGGCCAACGAGTCAGTCGATCCGGTGTACGGGCTCGTGCGTGAGGTCCTCGAGCGGTTCGAGGCCGAGTTCGGCTCGACGACGTGTATGGAACTGACCGGCTGCGACCTCGGGACCGACGAGGGCCAGCGAGAGTTCCGCGAGCGGAGGCAGCATGAGCCGTGCGCCAAGTACGTCGGCGAAGCGACGCGGCTGGCGCTCGAGGCGCTCGCAGACCGCTCCGACTAGGAAGGAGCGCCGGGCCAGATCTTGCACTGCAGCACCAGGCCCTAGCAGCCCGTCTCCTGCATGGCCCGGTGAAAGAGAACCGCTCTCTGTGTTTGGAGATGCAGAGGGGTTATCTGGTACTTGAACGCGTAGCCAGCCTTGACCGCCTCGTTCTCCACAGAGGCTCTCACCTTCGAGAAGTCAAACGTGCAGCTGTACTGCGCGCCGAACAGCTTGGACTGTTCTTCGATCGCGAGACGCAAGTTATCTCGTATGTCGATATCACGAACAACGGGTACGTCAGCCGGGGCGAAATGGCCTTTGGCGCTGGCGCGTTTACTGGAAGCGGACAGCAGGTCCAGCCAGATGGGAGTTCGTACTCCATAAGGGTCGCACTCACTCACGAAGAGGACGGCACGATGGTGAATAGGCTGTGGAACCTGGAGGGCGACATCTGGGTGGCCAACCACACCATCATCTACACCTTGGACGAGAGCGACGACTAAGCGTGCTCCAGTCGGACTGTTTTGAAGCGTGACAGGTTCTGGATCAAGCCTCGGGGTCAAGGCTTGCACTACGGCACGAGTGTCTTTGGGGTCGGATCTTGAAGCGCCACACTCTCAGCGCTTGAGCACGGGGCAAGGTGGCATGAGGCGTTGTAGGACACAGGGTCGTGGTAGCTCCTCTCGGTGCCGTCCGTCGGCCGACTGTCGTCCAAGGCGGTGGCCCCAAGCGCCGGTTGCGGGAGAAGGCTCAGGACCCGCAGGGCTCCCTGAGCTAGAATCGCCGCATGGTCAAGGGCAATGATCGAATTCTTCGAGCGGGCGGCACGCCATACGAAATTGGGCACTCGCTCGGACAACGGATCGGTCCACGGCTTGCGTGGACCGTTGACACGTACATCGCGCAAGGTCCTGCCGCCTTCGGGGTGATCGACGCAGAGCGGTTGACTCGAGAAACGGAACCATGGCTCGAGGGGTTGGCGAATCGGTACCGACAAGAACTAGAGGGGCTCGCCGATGGCACGGGGGTTCCACTTCGCCGACTGGCAGAGTGGATCTACGTCGAGGCGTGCACGGGAACAGGATGCAGCAGTGTGCTGATGACGATCGACGGCGCAACGTGGGTGGCACGCAACAACGACATCTGGGCTCCCGACACATGGGGATATGCGACGATCCGCGATCACGCGGATCGGATTCCTACGTTGTCCTTCGGAATGCCGGGGGAGACGTTCACTGCAACGGGGATCAACCGCGATCGCTTGTGGCTCCACTATCACTTCCTGCCCGGCGAGACGGCGGCCGATCCGCCGGAGGAGGCGTGGTTCGAGTTTCAGTGGATGACTGAGGCGCTCGAGATGTGCAAATCGCTGGCGGAGGTTGAAGCGTGGCTCCATCGCCAGCCGCGACGCGGGAGCATGCTTCTGTTTGCCGTCGACGGACGAATCGGAGACCGGGCCGTCTTCGAGTGCTCGCCAACGAGTCATTGCCGATGGCCGGATACGGGGAGCGCGATCTTGGGCACAAACCACTCGATTCTTGGCGGCCCGGAGGGAACGCCTGAGTCGCACCGTCGCAGGGCGGCGCTTGAGCATGGCGTGCAAGAGCTTGCTGCGTCGGTGAACAGCGATCCGGCGATGGGGTTACGGGACCTGCTCGCCGACCCAACCGTGGAACAGCATCGGGTGGGATACGGGACCGTTTACTCAAACGTCGCCTGCCCTGCTCTGGGCTGTCTCTGGGCGACGCTTGGCGGCTTCCCGGCCGCGAGCTGTGGAGACTGGCGGCAGATCCCTTGGCCATGGCCGGGTAAGAGCAAGCCCTCCGGGACGCGATAGAAGAACCTCGGGGCAGATCTCGAAGTGCCGCATTCCGAAGGCCCACGTCATGGGGAGACGGCGACGCCGATGCATCGGGGCAGACCTTGCACAGCGGCAGGAGGATCCCGTCTTCTCGTCAACGGCGAGCACCAAGCGAGTACCCGGCTTCCGGGTCGCGCCACCGGGAACTCGCGATGGTTGGGATCCTCAACTTGCGGAGGGTGCAGGGATTGCAGGAAGCTCGGCCGCCTCATGCGTCTCGCGAGGGCGCTCTACACAAGAGGCATCCAGGCGCAGGCAATCTGCAGACACGGAGGTCGGAGTCAACGGTTCCGAATCTCGATCGTCTCGCAGGCTTCCCTTCGACGTCGTAAGCCCTGATCGCGAAGTCTCACGCGATCAGATCGAATCCTGAGATGGTTCTTCAGGCAAGCTCGCTTCGACGCAGGCTTGGGGGCAGGCAATGCCTGCCCCCAAAGCGTGCCCGCGCAGGAGGCTGCGTCGCTCCGTCGCCTTCAAAGCGAGTGCACCGCACCACCCGGAAGAAGTGGCGGACCAAACGCGGCGACACACCGACGATTGAGGCTTCCGAAGCGGTGTTGTTGACGTCCGACAAGCGACTCGAATCGCTAGCGAGCAACAAAGGAAGGTGTAACGACCTAGTAGAGCCGTGCACGACCACGTGTCGCAGTCTGGCGACCATAGGATCCCTCCGTTAGGCCCGTGACTTTGCGTCCCTAGCTTTCGCCAGGTTTGCCCGTTCGAGAAGCGTAATATACATCACATTATCGCAAAAGACGAACCGCGCTCACAGCTGAGCTGACCATCAGGCAAGAATCACCGACTGCATTTCGGTCGGATACAGGATACCTGCGCCGATCTGAGCTTCCACAGCCGAGGCGCAGGTTCACACCAGATCTTGCATTGCCGCATTCTCGGAAAGCTCGATGGTGCGGGAAGACGGCCAAGCCGTGATCCAACAAGTCAAACGCCTCGGCGAGGAATGAGCAGATAGAGAAGAGTTCACGCGGTGCTGTCTCCCATCCCAACTCATGGATACGGCGCCGCTGCGAGGGTTCTGAGCCGAACGCTGCGGTCGTCTTTTCCCCTCCGGGCGGCGCAACTCACCGGATGCACCGGACATGCACACAACGCGCACACGCTTGATCCCCACTCTTGGCGGGTTTCGACAGCGAATCGTTCGTAGTGATAGGATGGACCGAGTTGCT
>Ga0272443_10007326_pt1 | contig 10571 bp, 9 predicted proteins | sample SSMAcet12_FD_193581 | JGI IMG/M metagenome (GOLD analysis project Ga0272443, IMG submission 193581) | Marine sediment archaeal communities from Little Sippewissett salt marsh, Falmouth, MA, United States - SSM-Acet-12 | ecosystem: Environmental > Aquatic > Marine > Wetlands > Sediment ... | reverse complement strand
GCAGACCAGGAAATCCGCCAGTTGCCTCAACTCATCCTCTGAGTCGTTCTCGCCCGGCACCAGCAGGGTCGTGACCTCCAGCCAGATGTCCGTGTGCTTGGCGATATGCGTGATGGTGTCGCAGACCGGTTGCAGACGGGCTTTGCACAACTCCAGGTAATAGGAATCGGTGAAGGCTTTCAGATCGATATTGATCGCGTCAAGCCAGGGCGTCGCGAAGTCGATGGCCTCGCGGCTCATATAGCCATTGCTAACGAAGACGTTCGCCAGACCCTGCTCTTTCGCCAGGAGACCGCAATCATGGCACAGTTCCATGAAAATCGTCGGCTCGGTATAGGTATAGGCGATGCTCTTGCAGTCGCTGCGCACGGCCGCGGCGACGATCTGCTCCGGCGTCAGGGCCTGCCCATCGATCTGCCCATCCTCCAGCGTCACCTGGCTGATCTGCCAGTTCTGGCAGAACACGCACTGAAAATTGCAGCCCATCGTCGCGATGGAGAAGCTCTGCGTGCCCGGCTGGAAATGAAACAGGGGCTTCTTCTCGATCGGGTCGGGATTGGCGGCGCAGACCTTATCATAGTTGAGGCTGTAGAGTGTCCCGCCGACATTCTGACGAACCCGGCAATGGCCCAGTTGTCCATCCCCGATGACGCACCGAAAGTTGCAGAGCCGACAGTGCACTTTGCCATCGTCGGCTCGTTCCCACAACACCGCTTCCTTAAGTTTGTCATGAGCGTCCATCATACATCCCCGCATTATACGAAGGCCTGATTCAGGAACTCACTATATCGCAACGACCGGCGGAAAGCAACGGCGACAACGGATCATTCGCAAGTCTGCCCCCACATTGTCATGCGAGGAACAGATCCTTCGGCTTCGCCTCAGAATCACACGTTGCCTCGGCCCTGGAGGCCGTAGGCCTGAGCGATGAGTTTGATCGGATGCGTCACCGGTGCCGAGGCGATGTGCTCGATCTGCATCTTGCAGGCCGCGCATTCGGTCAGGACGTTTTGCGTGGCCGCCGCCTGAATCGCCCCCTTGAGACTGTCGGCGATGGCATCAGAAAGCTCGTAGTTCTTCTTCTGCATGCCGAACGTACCCGACAGGCCACAGCACCCGGCGCCCAGATTGGTGACCTTGACCTTGAAGACATCGCTCAGGAGCTTCAACGTCACGCCATCGTCTCCGACGCCACTGAGATGACACGGCAGATGATAGATGAACGCATCTGAAACAGGATGGACAGGCGTCTTGAGCTTCTGCTGAGCGTGCAGATCGGCCAGGAAGTTCATCAATTCCACGGTATTCTCTGAGACCGACTCAGCTTCCGCGCCAGTCACATAATGGCGCAGTTCCTGTTTCAGGCACAGGGCCGCGCTGGGTTCCGAGCAAACGACCGTGTACCCGTCGCGAATCGCCTGCGCCAGATGCCGGACGCTGTAAACCAGATCGGTCCGGGCGGTCTTGACATCGCCATAGACGATCGCCGGCAAGGGCGCCGGTCGCTGATCAGGTAAGACCGCCTCTATATCGTTGTGGCGCAGCACATCCAGAACGGCATAGCCCAGTCTGTGATCGTTGTAGTTGGCGTAAGAGTCGACAAAATAAGCGACTTTGCCCACCGGTTTGTCGAGCGGCGTCTGGCTCGCCAGATACTTGCGACCGGCTCGCAGGAACGAGCCGTGCTGGAACGCGGGCATGCTGCGCCGTTTGTCGAGCCCCAAGCCCTTCTCCAGAGCCCATTTGAACGGGGGCAGCTTCATGAAAGCGCTCGAGATCGGGGCAAAGGTGCTGCCGGCCATGCTCAGATAGCGGTTGTGGCTCAAGGCCCGCTCCGTCGGCCGCAGTCCGCGGCGCCGCACGTATTCGGCGCGGGCGGCCGCCATCAACGGCGAGACCTGGACGCCCGACGGACACTGCTGTTCGCACATCTTGCAGTTGACGCAGAGGTCGAGGAACTGGCGGAACTCGGGCGATTCGAAGTCCTTGTCGTCCATCTGTCCCGTGGCCCAGTAGTTGAGCAGATTGGCCTTGGCGCGCGAGCTGCCCAGTTCATCGCCCAACGCGCGATAGACCGGGCACATCCGCAACGCCGGATCGCGGGTGAGGCACAGGCCGCACCCATAGCACTGCTCGTATTCCAGTTCCAGCTCCTGATCCCGAAAGTGCATCTCCGATTTGGCCCGCTCAGGCTGCACATGATGTGCGCGACGCAGGTTCTTGATCAGGACGTCCGGGTCGTCGTTGAGAATCTTACCCGGATTCAACAAGCCGGCGGGATCGAAGATGGCCTTGATCTTCTGAAGGATTTCGTAGAACGCATCACCATACTGACGGCGAATGTAGGCGGCCCGCAACAACCCGTCGGCATGTTCCCCGCTAATGGAGCCTCCGAGCGACCAGGCCAGGGTATAGACATCTTCAGCGATGGCCTTCATGCGCTCGACGTCCTTCGGATCGCCCAGGTCCAGGTAGGGACGCACGTGCAGTTCGCCATCACCGGCATGCCCAAAGAAGGTCATGCCCATATCGTATTTCTTGCCGATCCGCTGGAGTCCGGCGATGTAATCCGCCAGGCGCGTGTGCTCAACGCTCACGTCTTCAATGATCTCGGCCGGATGGGCGCGGCGGCGCGTGCGGTAGAGCAAGGGCCCCGCGTCTTTGCGCGACTTCCAGACGCGCGCCTGGTCGGCCGGCGCCATGATGATCGTCCGGCCCTTGGCGCGATCGCCCACGACCTGTTCCGTCTTCTCAATCTTGGCTTTGACCTCGGTCTCGGACGCGCCCACGTGCTCGATCAACAGCACAGCCGCCGCCCCGGCCGGCAGAATGTCACGATACTGAGGCAACTGATCGAACGCCATGTTGATCAGGCTCTCTTCCATCAACTCGCACGCCGCCGGCTCGGTTTTCACGATATCCGGAACTGTTTTCGCCATGCGATCCAACGAATCGAACTCCAACTGGAGCAGACCCTTGACGTTGGGCAGTGGGACGGTGCGCAGCGTGATCTTCGTGAAGATGGCGAGCGTCCCCTCCGAACTGGCCAGCAGGCGCGCCAGATCAATCCGGCCATCGTGGCAAACACCGGCGATGTTGTACCCACTGCGGTTGCGCTTCGTCTCCGGCAGGGCCTCTTCGATCGTCGCCTCGTTCTCCGTCAGCAGCGACCCGCATTGTTGTGCCAGGGCACCGACCCGGTCGTCCGTTGCGTGCCGCACATCAACGCCATTGCTGAATTCGACCACACGGCCATCTGCCAGGACCGCCTCGATGCGCTCAACGAACTGCCCCATGTGACCATACTGGAGCGAGTGGGCGCCGGTCGCATTGTTGGCCACGCAGCCGCCGACGGTCGCCCGATTGGCACTGGACGGATCCGGACCGATCTTGCGTCCATGCTCGGCCAGTTGCCGGTTCACCTCATCCAGCGCCACGCCGGGTTCACAGGTCACCGTCTCGGCGCCTTGCCCCAGTTCAATGATCCGGTTCATATAGCGCGCCATGTCGAGGACAATCCCGGCGCAAAGCGATTCACCCGCCAGGCCACTGCCGGCGCCCCGCGGCGCCACGGCCAGTCCCTCTCGAGCGGCGTATTGCACCACGGTCACGACGTCGCGCACATCGCGCGGCGCCACGACACACTGGGGGAGGATACGATAACTGCTGGCGTCCGTACTGAACGCAACACGGTGGATGATGTCGCCGAACGCATCGCCTTGGATGGCCTCGTTCAATTCGGCGGCCAATTGCTGGGGGGCTTTCTCGGTCATAGTGGGATATACGCCTGGGGCACGTCCTTTGTTGCCTGGTTCTCCTTGGGTTCAGTCCTCGAAATCACGCGGCAGAAACTGGGTGTGAGCAACCTCTCCGCTCATGCGCAGCACGGCCAGATCGTCCTCGCTGACCTGACCATGGATGAACTGCTGGACCGTCGGATGGGGGTGGTTGCGGATGTGCTCGTCATCCCCGTCTGCGATGATCCGACCGTTATGTAACATGACAATGCGATCCCCGACCTTATAAGCGCTCTTCATATCGTGCGTCACGACTACGCTGGTGACATTCAGATCGCGCTCCAGCTTCAAAACCAATTCGTTGATGATGTCGGAACGAATGGGGTCCAGCCCTGTCGTCGGCTCATCGTAGAGAATCACCTCCGGATTCAAGGCAATCGCCCGGGCCAGCGCCACGCGTTTGCGCTGACCGCCGGAGAGATTGGCCGGGTAGTAGTTCTGAAAGCCGTCCAGTCCCACCATGGCCAACTTGGCCTTGACCACCTCCTCGACATCACGCCAGGCGATGTTGCGATGATGCTGCTTGATCGGGAACATGATGTTTTCGGCGACACTGAGGCTGTCGAAAAGCGCCCCCTCCTGGAAAAGGTAGCCGAAATGGGTGCGAATCCCGTTCAGTTGCCGCTCGCTGAACTCGTCGATGCGCTGTCCCTGGAAGAAGACCTCCCCTTCGGTGGGCCTTTGCAGCGCAATGAAATGCTTCATCAGCACGGTCTTGCCGCATCCACTGGGCCCGATGATCACCGTCGTCTTGCCTTTTTCGATGGTCAACGAGACATTGTCGAGCACCAGCTTCCTGCCAAACTTCTTGGTCAGATTGCGGACTTCGATCATGGCGTCTACGGGCCCGTCGCCGGCTCCGTCTGTTTGGTCTTTCCATTCTTCCAAGCTAGGCACTCCCGGAATCAAGGTCGCAGGCCCCTGGGCCGTCCCGGCCCGCTATACGAGGCTCTTGAGCGGCCAGAACGTCAGGTAGATGTTCTTGAACATCACGGCCAGGGCAAAGTCCAAGGCCAGAATAGAGATGAAGCTGGCTACGAAGGCGTCCGTACAGGCCTGGCCCACGCCGTGAGCCCCTTCCTTGCAGTGAAAGCCCTTGTAGCAGCTTATGACCGCGATGGCGCCGCCGAAGAAGAAGCCCTTGACAACACCGATCGCCACGTCCCACAGTTCCACGCCGGAGGCGCTGAAGTTCCAATAGGCCCGGCTGTTGATCCCTAACTGGAGAAAGCTTACCAGCGCCCCGCCCACGACGCCCATCAAATCAGCATAGATGATCAAGACCGGGGTGAGCAGCAGACAGGCCAAGACGCGCGGTGCCACCAAATAGCGAATCGGATCGGTGCCCATGCTGCGGATGGCGTCGATCTGCTCGGTCACATTCATCGTTCCCAGTTCGGCCGTCAGGGCCCCACCGATGCGTCCGGCCAGCATGACCGCCGCCAGGACCGGCCCCAGTTCTTTGACCACCGAGATATTGATCAGAACGCCGAGATGCTCCTCCAGGCCCATACCGGCCAACTGGTCATAGGCCTGTACGGCCAAGGTCATTCCCACAAAGGCCCCGGTGATCATGATGACGGGCACACTGCGCACGCCAATGATGTTCATCTGCGTCCAGACCAGTGGGTAGATCTCCCGGCCGAGGCTGCCTCGCATCGACGTCATGGTCGCGCGCCAGACAAACCGCCCAAAACGGCCCGCGTTGACCATATCCTGGATAGCCCTGGCTCCGAGCGTCGCTATCATCGTGGCAATCCTACATGCAAGGCAAGGTGGCTTGGCGCCCGAATCCGGTTCGGACCGCCGTGTTCCGATGGTTTTTAACAGTCCCAGCGAAGGTTGTCAAGAACTGCCGTCCGCATCACTGTCCAGCGACCGCGTCTCAAGCCCACCCGGCCGGGCACCTCGAGATGGAGGCCGGCCGGTACTGCGGCCTGGTTGAGGAGGCCTACGATCCTGCCGGAGACTGGAAAACCGAGACCGTGTTCTTGCCCGCCCGCTTGGCGCTGTACAGGGCCCGGTCGGATCGACTGGTGATGTCTTCCGGATTCGCATCGGGGCCGTACTGACCGACGCCGATGCTGATCGAGAGGCCAATCTCCTCACCCTGCCACTCCACCGGCGCCCGTCCAACGGACGCCACAATCCGCTCGGAGACCAGGGTCGCTTCCGCCAGATCCGTACTGGGCAGGATGACGGCGAATTCATCCCCCCCGTAGCGGGCGGCCAGGTCGATCTGACGGATACATTCTCTGATGCGACGACTGATCTCGCGAATGACCTTGTCCCCGGCCCGGTGGCCGTGGGTATCGTTGATCTGCTTGAGATTGTCGATGTCGGCCATGATCATGGAAATCATGCCGCCGTACCGTCGCGATCGCCAGAGTTCCCGCTCCAGGGCCTCATAGAACGTTTTGTGGTTCATCAAACCGGTCAGGCCGTCCCGGGTCGCCTGCCGCTGCATCTTCTCGAACAGTTTGATGTTGCCGATCGAAGCCCCTACCAACTGGCCGAACAGTTCGATTAGCGCTATGTCCTCGCGGGTGAAGCTGCTCGGGTCCGCCTTGTCGGCCAGGTTGAGCACCCCGACGACTCCATCGTGACATATCAGCGGCACAATGGCGCAGTTCGTCGTACGGTAGTTCTCGGCGAACGCCCGCTGCGACCGCTTGATGACCGGCCTTCGATGGGTGTCGATATCGCCGGTCAGAATGAGTTCTCGACTCTTGACCGCCAGCACCATGGGCGACGGCGGCGTCTGATTCAACGACACGATCTTGTTGATCGGGAACGGGTGATTGTACCGTAGGAGGTGCAGAATGCCATTGGCCTCGTCCAAGGCGTACAGCGAGGCAAAGGCCGACCCGACGATCGAGGGAATCTTCGTCACACAGACGTCAGCGATGCGATCGATATCGAGACTGTTGATCTGCCGCGCCAGAGGTGTAACTCGTTCCAGGAGCGAGACTTTGCGCGGGCCCGGTGACACCTGATCGCTGGGTTTATCGTTCTGCTTGGCCATTCAACAACACATCAACTCAAATCCATGCGGTTTCCATCCGTGCTCCAACCCAGCTCTTATCGTCCATTCGTTCCGCGCCATTTGCAAAAAAGTCATCGCCCCGCCTGGCCCCCGGCCACAACCCCCTCAACCCCCTTTCCGCCGAGCCAAATGACTGTGCGACTGAACGTTATAGGGCCTTGCGGGGGCATCTGACCGCCTCTGAACCGTCGCGCGGCCCGGGCCAAGGTCCCTTTTTTCCGGACAAAAGACAAAAGCAGTTGACAGGCCGATAAATGACTTTTACATTTTGCAAAACGTAAAGGACGTTTCCGTTCCCCCGCGATGATGAGGTGGGTCTGGGCTTTGTCGGCAGACGGCGCGGAGCGTTATCGTGTGACTGCCGCGGACATGTATATCTCTATCGCGGCAGACGGTGTTGGGTCGTTGGAGTGGGAGAGCATGCAGGAAGTAGCGCGTCTCGAAATCCTTAACGGGTTTGATGCAAGGCACGGAGGTATGAGTATGGGTGGCAACAGAGGCGTCTCTTCTGCGGTGCGCCTTTCCGCCGGCAGCAAATGGGACAGAACGGTCTCTGCAAAGCTGTCCCATGTCCCCGGCTCAGCCTCGATCGGATGTGCCCTGACTCCATTAACAAGGCTTTAGCATGAACTGGGAGAAGTCTAGTCGCCGTTTGCAGGTTCCGGCCAAGCGCTATCGCATTGGCGAGCTGGTTCGCTACAGCCCGTTCTCCCGACAGACGATTCACAACTACACCATCATGGGGCTCATTCGTGAAGCCGAGTGGACCGAAGGCGGACACCGGCTCTACGACGAAACCGTGTTCGAGCGGCTCTCCCGGATCATGGAATTGAAAGAGAGCATGAGCCTGACGGAAATCCGTCGCGTCCTGAGCGAAGAAGAACGCGCAGCCGGCAACGAGCCCACGCGCGGCCGAGCCCAACCACGTAGCGCCGCCCGGGGCGATGGCTTCCTGTCGTCTGAAGCCCCCTAGCAACCAAATGGATTGAGCAGCTTTGACAATGCGAGTGTCCGCTTGAATTGTTCGCCAGGCGGACAGACGAAGAAGACCGAAAGGATCAAGGATGATACGCACGGCTTCGTTACCAGAACCCTTCTCTGACGATCGGTATGTTCACCTGCCGCGAGGGGCGTCGCTGACGTCCCGGGCGCTCTGCCTGGGCAAACGTTCGTCGTCGGCCCTCACGTTCCTGTCGCCTCGGTCCGACGCGTCTGTGAATCCCTGCGGTGTCCAGTAAGATCTCGCTGAAGGAGTCCCCATGGAGCTGTCACCTCCTGTTTCCGATAATCTAAGTGAGCTGCTGGTGAAAATTATCCAATTCACAGAGCGCCGGCGCGATGTCCTCTACGAGAACATCCACAATACGCGGACGCCGGGATACATCCCGCGTGACATGCCCGTGCTGGAGTTCGTCCAGATTCTCAACGGCGCGATCGCCGAGCATTTGCAACACCAGCGTCTGTTGTTCTGCGACAGCGGCCATATTCGCTTCGGCAAGAACAACATCATGGCCATTGCTCCGGTTCCCGACGATCCGGCCCGCACCTTGCTCGAAACCGATCGCGACCAATACATGGAACTCCAGGTCGGCAAGCTGTTGGAGAATTCGCTGAACCGCAAAGTCGCCAAGGAATTGCTGCGTGTCAAGTGCGGCGCGTCTTCGGCCTTCGCCGGCATACCGATTGACGAAATCACCATGGAAGACCCCCTGGAGGGTCCTTCCGAACCTGAAGACGCACGCGAATAGCTCATGAGTCCATCCGAACCTATGGGAAACCACGCGATCAATTTGCGACAAGTGTCCGGCGGCCGTCGGTCGTCCTGTCGCGTTCTGGCCGTCACCAGCGGCAAAGGGGGCGTCGGCAAGACCAACATCAGCACCAATTTGGCGCTGTGTATGGCGGCCTCCAAGAAACGTGTGCTCCTGCTGGATGCGGATATCTCGCTGGGCAACCTCGATCTCGTGATGAACATCCGCAGCAAGTACAACATCTCGCATGTTCTCAGTGGCTACAAGCGTCTGGAGGAGGTGATTCAGGCAGGCCCCGAGGGACTGCGCATCATCTGCGGCGCCTCGGGACTGGATCAGTTGGCCGATATCAGTGAATTCGAACAACACCGCCTGCTGGAGCACCTCGCGGGCCTCCAGGATGAAACCGATGTCATCCTCGTCGACACGGCCGCCGGCATTGCCAGTTCCGTCGTCAGCTTCTGCCTGGCGGCCGATCAGGTGCTCGTCGTCACGACGCCCGAGGCGGCGGCCATCACCGATGCCTACGGTATGATCAAGGTCTTGGTCCGAAAAGGTTACCGGGGGCCGATAAGTGTGGTTGTCAATATGGCACAGAGTATCGCCGAAGGAAAACGCACCTACCAGCGTTTGGCCGACGTGGCCGGGCGATTCCTCCAAGCCAACCTGTACTATGCCGGCACGCTGCTCAAAGATGAGCGGCTCTGTCGGGCCGTTCGAGCCCGTACGCCGGTCGTATTGGCCTATCCCAAATCCCAGATCACCTCTTCTTTTACGGCCCTGGCGGCTCGACTGGGAGGACTCGAGTGGGGCAAAGATGGACAGAATGGCTTTTTCCGCCGTGTGATTCGCTGGTGGAGCTAAAGTTTCCGGGCAGGAGGCCGATAATGAACTCAGCAGTGTACTCTTTCTGACTGGCGGGTGATGCAAAGCAGGCAGAGGATGATTGTGCAAGATAGCACGGCACAACCGATTGGAGCCGCGACACGTAACGGAGACGACCTGTGAAGACGCAAACAGCCGCGCACACCGATGAAAAGCTTTCCATAGACCAGATCTGGGATCAGTTTCACAAAGGACACGATGACTGTTACCGCAACATGCTGATGGAACACTATCGGGATCTGGTTCGCTACGCGGCCGAGCGCTTACACAGCAAATTGCCGGACAAGGTGGAGTTGGATGACCTGATCAGTGCGGGTATCTTCGGTTTGATGGACGCCATCGATGCCTACGATCCGGAACGCGGTGTCAAATTCGAAACCTACTGTGCCCCGCGCATCAAAGGGTCGATCCTCGACGAACTGCGCAGCATGGACTGGGTACCCCGCCTGGTGCGGGCCCGCGCCCATCAGTTGTCCAAGGCCACCCACGCCTTAGAGATGCACCTGGGCCGCAAGCCCGATGAGAACGAGCTGGCCGAAGAGTTGCAGATGGACATGGACGAATTCTCCCGGCTCCAGCGTGACGCCAACGCTGCCAGCCTCGTGTCGCTGAACACCAAGTGCGGGGAAGGCGACGGCGAGAAGGATGTCTACGAAATCGACGTCATCAAAGACAACCGCAGTGAAGACCCCCTGCTCGAAGCCCAGAAGCGCGACCTGAAGAATCTGCTGACCAAGGGACTGACCCGGGCCGAGCGGCTCATCATCGTCCTCTACTATTACGAAGAGATGACGATGAAAGAGATCGGTGCCACACTGGATCTATCCGAATCCCGCGTCTCCCAAATGCACTCGTCCATCGTGGCCCGCCTGAAGGCCCAGATGAACACGCGCAAGAAAGAATTCGCCGTCGAGTAAGAATGCCCCCCCACCGCAATGCCCAGTGTTTCACGTGACACACTGGGCTGGTATCACCTCGATTAGGCGATCACCATTTCTTATCGGATCATGGAGCGGGCGTAAACATAGCCACGAATCCCCCACCGGCATTCATCCGTACCACCAGCGATGAAGACGCTTGCACCATCGCCTC
>Ga0272443_10007325_pt1 | contig 10573 bp, 8 predicted proteins | sample SSMAcet12_FD_193581 | JGI IMG/M metagenome (GOLD analysis project Ga0272443, IMG submission 193581) | Marine sediment archaeal communities from Little Sippewissett salt marsh, Falmouth, MA, United States - SSM-Acet-12 | ecosystem: Environmental > Aquatic > Marine > Wetlands > Sediment ... | reverse complement strand
ATACTCAAAAGGTATCAAGCACTACACATGTGCAAAAGGTGTAAATGTAAAAGCTGCCCGTACACGTATTGCTGATAAAATGATTGAAGAGAATAAGTACTGTTATTAAAGCTAAGAGCACTGAGCTATTATGATATTGAAGCCACTCTGTTTTGGGTGGCTTTTTTTATTATAACTAAGATTTAAACATTGATAAAGTAACTGGCAAACTCACTGCACCACCGGTAAAGTAACTCAGGACGAATCTTTAACTCATTTGCCAATTATACAATGTTTTCTCTTGAGTAACTCAATTCCACTGCATTTAGCTTAAATTCTCCTGTAAGTTCTTCTTGTTCTACTCATAATTCTAAGATACAATCTTAAAGCAATCATATCTTAACCTACTGTCCGATCAAATGCAGCAATCTCAAATAAAAAAAAGCCTTGTTAAATTAATACTTAAGCTAAATGACGTGTAAATGGCGGGTGAAATATCACTAATGCATTTTGATAAAATTTACCGATACAGTAACATTGTTTAAACTTTTAAACCGGAGACAATGAAACAACCGGAACTTGGCAGAAAAATATCGGAACTGAGAAAGGCAAAAGGACTCACTCAGGAAGAACTTGTTGAAAGGTGTAATATAAGTGTCCGGACCATTCAACGTATCGAAGCAGGAGAAGTGACGCCCCGCTCGTATACCGTAAAAACAATAATGGCAGCGTTGGAGTGCGACATGAGACTTATTGCTGACAAAAAACAAAACAGTATTGAAAGTCTTATTTCCTGGGTAAAACAAGCCTTGTTACTTGATATTGATGAAAACAAACCGGCAGAATTTCTAACCAAACAACTTAATCTGGCCTGGATCTTTGGTATTCTATATTTTATTCTTGGTTTTTTTGAAGCTGCAGCTGACTATTTTCGATCGGAAAGTGAGGAGATGATTTTTGGAGTTACAGGTTATGTTATAATAAAGTTATCGGTATTAATAACATTCGTTATATTTCAACGAGGATTTATTCTAATAGGAGGTTTGTATAAAAATTATTTACTAAAAATTATTTCCGTAATCTGGATTTTTGGAATAAGCATGCTACTGGTTTATGATGTAGCAACTGTTTTTTACGATGCGATAGAACAAAAATTTGTGTTGGGAGCCGCAGCTGTAACCTTCGGAGCAATTGGTATTGTTTACGGTTTTTCATTGGCCCGGCTCGAACCTGCTATTGGAATTATTGCAAAATGGGCAGGTATTTTTGAAGCAATTGCCGGATGTTTTTTTATAACCATAGTGTTATTTTTTATTGGTCATATATTGTTAATACCTGCAGAATTACTGGAAATAATAATACTTTTTAAAGTCATTGAAATTGTAAAGCTGAAGCAAACAGAATACAATTAAACAAAAAACAGGTCAGACTTAGGGAATTGATATGCTTTTAAAAGCACTATCACTCCCTTCTCTGTTTTGTTTTTAGTTAGAAAATCCGTTTTAAAACAGGAATGTGTTTTACCGTTATACCTGCCAGGAAACTTAATAACAGAGCAAGCGGGGTTAAAGACAGAAATTTAATCAGAAGCATTACTTCCCAGTTTATAAACAACATACTTAAGCCGACTAAAATCGGTGGATGCAATACATAAACTGCAAATGAACTTTTTGATAATAATGCTGAAAGTTTACTCTGTTTATTCCATTTCAATTTTGTTATTCCCAATAATGCTACTATTATTGAAAATCCTGTTACCTGTTCCCAAACTGCGTAAGCCAGAGAGTGCCAGTTACCACGGCCAGCAAAAGCCTTAATTCCATTTGAATGTGCATTTCCAAGAAAAAATAACAGCGGAAAAACTACCAGGATCATAAAAACCACAAACCATTTTAATATTCTCGCCTCGGAGTAGGAGATAAATTCATCTGAATCATACCTGGCCGCAGCAATACCAAGAGCAAAAAGAAATATGTATTGCGGAAAATGTCCAAGATCGAAAGGAAACCATGACATTCCACTTCCTTTAAACAACGGATACTTTATTCGTACTAAAAAAGTGATAACACCAATTATTACAGCGCCGAGAATAATATGAACTATTGAAAATTCAGGAAGTGACTTTTGGCTCTTGCTTTTAACGGACGGGCAAAATATGCTTACCAGTAAAAATACAGCTGTAAAATAACCGAGTGCCAGAACAAACCAGGTCACACCAAAACCATTTGCCCAGCCACTTGTAAGTAGCTCTGAAAAAGACATATCAGCATGTTCAGGGTGTTTTACCGGCCAGGAAAGGTAGACGGTAAATACACTTATAAAAAAATAGGTAAGAGCCAATGGTATTCCAAGCCGGATAACACGATCTTTGGTAAATCGCAGATAACCTTTACGAGCAAGTGACTTTTGAGTAAAATATGCTCCAAAGAAAAAGAACATACCCATAAAGAACGATTGACTGGTAGCGTTTAATATGGTTAAAGGAAGAATAGTGGCAATGCCGGCACCCTTTTCCATGTAAGACCAACCTCCCGGGCCTCCGTAGGTGCATGATACATGCACAATTACAACCAGTGCCGACAACAGAATACGCAGATTTTCGACATAATATAGTTTTTTCTCTTTGGTATTTATTGTTTTTTGCCGGTTCAACTTGCAAAGGATTTAATTAATTAAAAATCTGTATTATTCAAGTATACTAAATCTAACTTTTACATTTCTGAAAGATTTTCCTACATAGTATGATTTGGTATAAAATGCAGTTATTTGGGGTAACTGGGTGTGAATATTGTTGACAACCATATGTTATCTTCTTGCCTTTTACAGGTTTACTAACTTTGGTTTAGTAGTCATCTCGATTCCACCAGTACAATCTACCCAATAATTCATCTATCCGGTAGCCCGGTTTAGTCGTTTTTAAAACTAATTTGGCTGATAAAGTATAATCTATTCCATACCTATAGATTGGTTGAAATATGTTTTCCCGGGTAACCAGTTGTTTTTACTTTCACAGTGATGTGCTGAAAATTGATAATATTTATTAATAGAATGCTGTTTATCAAGGGTAGTACTGAGGGAAAATGTGAAATTTTGTAAGTACGATAGTGTTTTTTTGGGGTATATTTGCCACATCGTAAAAATAAAATGCTGTTGTTTATTGATTGTTTAATGTAAAATGTTTGTCAAATGTTATTTTATTTAGAGGAATGTCAAAAATAATTTTGAGATATTGACAAACTGATTATTTTTGGAGAAATAAATAACAGATTAAAAGATTTAAAACATGTGTGGAATAGTTGGTGCATTCGATTTAAAAATTAAAGCACAGGACTTACGTCCCCAGGTGCTGATGATGTCAAAAAAAGTACGTCATCGTGGCCCGGATTGGTCGGGGATTTATTGTGGAGATAAAGCAATTATCGCTCATGAACGACTTTCTATCGTTGACCCTGAATCGGGAGGTCAACCATTGTATAGTAAAGACAAAAAACTGATTTTGGGTGTAAATGGCGAAATTTATAATCATCAGGAAATCCGCAAACAGTATGAGGGGAAATATGAATTCCAAACCGGTTCTGACTGTGAGGTCATTCTGGCTTTATACAACGATAAAAAAGAAAATTTCCTGGATGATATGAATGGCATTTTTGCCTTTGCAATTTATGATGAGAATGAAGATGCTTATCTGATTGCGCGTGATCATATTGGTATAGTACCGCTTTACCAGGGTTGGGATAAATGGGGTAACTATTATGTTGCTTCAGAATTAAAATCACTGGAAGGGGTTTGTAAAAAGATTGAGGAATTCCCTCCCGGACATTATTTGTATAGTAAAGAAGGAGAATATAAAAAATGGCACATTAGGGAATGGGATGAATATGAAAATGTAAAAGATAATCCGGCAAGTGTGGAAGAATTGGCACAGTCGCTGGAAGATGCCGTTCATCGTCAGTTAATGTCCGATGTCCCATATGGTGTGTTGCTGTCGGGAGGACTGGATTCATCAATTACTTCAGCTCTGGCCAAAAAATTCTCAGGAAAGCGTGTTGAAGATGGAGATAAAAATGATGCCTGGTGGCCCCGGTTACACTCGTTTGTAATTGGTTTAGAAGGATCTCCTGATTTGGCAGCAGCCAGAAAAGTTGCAGATCATATTGGTACGGTTCACCATGAGATTCACTATACCATTGAGGAAGGTCTGGATGCTATACGCGATGTAATATATCATATTGAAACCTATGATGTAACCACGGTTCGTGCATCAACACCAATGTATATGATTGCCCGCGTAATAAAATCGATGGGGATTAAAATGGTGCTCACTGGTGAAGGTGCTGATGAGATTTTTGGTGGCTATTTGTATTTTCACAAAGCTCCAAATGCAGAGGAATTTCATAAAGAGAGCGTAAGAAAAGTAAGGCGTTTAAACCTGTACGACTGTTTACGAGCCAATAAATCACTTGCATCATGGGGTGTTGAGGGGCGCGTTCCTTTTCTCGATAAAGAATTTCTTGATGTGGCCATGCGTTTTAATCCGGAAGCAAAAATGGCGAAGGATGGCAAAATGGAGAAACACTGTTTACGTGAAGGATTTGCAAAATATCTTCCGGATGAAGTTACCTGGCGACAAAAGGAACAGTTTTCGGATGGTGTAGGTTATGGATGGATCGATACACTGAAAAAAATTGCCAACGAAAAGGTAACCGATGAAATGATGGAGAATGCAAGATACCGTTTCCCTGTAAATACTCCGATGAATAAAGAAGAATATGTTTACCGTGAGATTTACAGTGAACATTTCCCTTCCGATGCAGCAGCTGCTTGTGTACCTTCTGAAGCATCAATAGCATGCAGTACAGCAGCAGCTTTGGAATGGGACAAGGCTTTCCAGAATAATGCTGACCCATCAGGACGTGCGGTAAGCACGGTTCACGAAAAAGGGGCCAAGTTTGATGATATTAAAAAGAGGAATTTTAAAAAATAATGTCTTAAATCAAATAGAACCATCTGTAGTTTGGCAGATGGTTTTTTATTTTCTCGAATTTGAATTCTTCACACTGTGGGCGTAAGATATTTAGCCCGGTGTTTTCCCCGTGGTTAATTATTGGCAGGAAGATCGACTGTAAAGAATGTTGCTCAAATAGCTGTGGTTGTTCCCGACAAAAGAGTAACAAAAATTAAAGTACCTGAAACCTGTCATAAATTTAAACAGTTTTGTATATATCTCATTCAAACTTAAACTCAACTCAACTAACTTTCATCTTTCTTACAAAAAAATTCAAAAAAACAGTTATTAAAAGAATGGTAGCAGAAATAACTGTTAATGAGATTGCGATTCCATAAATGTCAGCAATTACTCCAAAGCCAAAAGCAAAAAGAGCAGTTAAAATGGTTTTAAATAATGATTGTACCGAAATTACAGATGTTAAAATTTCGTTAGGAACATTATCTGCAATATAGCCGGTTAAAATTGGCTTTCTGATATTTTCTATGATATACATTCCGATGAAAGCAATCAGTGAAACAATCATTAATTCATATTTCATTAGTAAACCACAAAAAATGCCTAATAATAATCCGGAAAGTAAAGTAACATTAGCAATGTTAATACCCCTTATTTGTGCTACTTTGGCCGCATGTTTTGATGCAAATGAGTTAAGCACGAAAATAAGAAAGTAAATAAGACCAATAACTACGCCTGATTTTTTCTCGTCATCCACAGTCAACATGACCGGTAAAGCAATTGAAATACTTAACATTAAAGGTTGAATATAATCTTTCACAGCTTTGAGGTATGCAGTATGGGTTGCTGTCGTGTTTGTTATTCTTAAGACCACTGGTCGCTTAATGGTCTGGAAAAAAGCCTTTAGAATTCTTGTCAGGCTTCTTTTCTCTTTTGTTGAATTTCTGTTGTTCGCATGCCCCAGACTTTTAGGATAAGATAATATTAACAACAGGTTAAATACATACGGGATAATTGAATACAAAAAAATTGTGTCGTATGTGCCGGAATAAAAAACAATAATCCCGGCAATAAGAGATGATAAGGCAGAACCTTTGTGTGACCATGAACGTGTGTGCCCGTAATAATTTATTTTTTGGTTTTCCAGGTTTATTAAGACCAGGTAATCCATTATCATTCCTTTGTGCGTTCCCGACCTGAAAGCATCTGCAATACCATAGAAAATGAGAGCTGTCAAAAATGCCAAAAATCCGTCTCCCAGATAAAAAACCGAGAAGGAAATGATGTAAATAATAAACGAGGTAACCAACGATTTTTTTCTTCCGTATGTATCTGCAATAATTCCGGACGGGATCTCAGATATATTTATAGTAATCTCTCTGGTTGCATATAGAATACCAATTTGTGTAAATGACATTCCTCTTTCAATAAGAAACAATACAAAAAAGGCATCAAAAAAACGCAGGTTTTTTAGAAAACCATACATGCTGAATTTATAGTACTGTCTGTTTTTTATAATTCCATCCATTTGAATGACAGTTTATTGACACAACTGAATAAAATTCCGAATCAAATCGTGGTTGTAAAATTCAGGATGAAACTGGCAGGTATAAAATGGTTTTCGTTTATGTTTCATAAGCTGATTTTTACAGGTTTTGGATGTTGCCAACAGTTCAAATTTTTTGGGTAAAGTGATGGAATCATTATGCATTTGTTTTACAGTGAACGAGACTGGCATTCCATTAAAAATTGAATCTTGCTTTACGATCTCAACTTCAAAATCACCTGTTTCCGGTTCTTCACTTCTGAGCAAAGCAGAGCCATACATAAAACCTGTTACATGATGGCCTGCGCAGATTCCCAGGATCGGCTTTTCAAACTGCTGAATCCAAAGGAAATAGGGCAGATGGTGTTCTACAATGTCATCCCCCTGTGGAGAACCGGTCAAAATTGCTCCATCATATTCATCAAACTTAAAGTTGTAACAATCCGCATATTCAATAAAAACAGATGTTGATCCGGCTTCAGAAATTATTTTTTCAATAGGTTCTGCAAACTCAGTAAATCCTGGTTCAGCATTATTTACAATAAGTATTTTGGGCATAAGCTATTGTTTTATTTTATCGAGGGTGGTTACTGCGGCATAACGGCCAATTTCAATAAGCTCATTTGCTTTATAAAAATCATAAGTTCCACAGGCATCATGGGAAACGTTGATTAAGATGTCAGGTTTTCCTTTTTCTATGGCAAGCTGAGCCAGTTTTAACATGCCTGTTGTAATGGTTTTGTCGATTAGGGAAAAATATCCCAGTTTTTCCTTTTTTTCTTTTTGATGGTTTAGATTAAGGTGTTCGTAAAATTCAGCGATTTTTTTCAGATAAACCGATTGATTCTTTTTTTCGTCCTTTTCTAACGCAGCAGGCTTTCGCACCGGAATATCAGCATTCACATAAACCGCAATTAAAATATCTCCTTCGGTTCTTTCTATGTTGGTTATTGGAATATTATTCATAACACCTCCGTCCACAAGGACTGCACCGTCTTTTCTTACAGGAGTTATCACTGTTGGAATTGCAATGGATGCACGTATGGCATCGTAAAGACTGCCTTTGCGAAATACAACTTCCTTGTGTTTTACAATATCAACAGCTGTTGCAGAATAGCTAATTTTTAAATCTTCAATATTGATGTCAGGAATAAATTCTTTCATAGCATTTAATACTTTATCTCCTTTAATGATTCCCTGGGCACTAAGCGTAAAATCAATCAATCGGAATACTTTCCCTCTGTCGAGAGAAATCATCCAATTTTTGAATTCCTGTAGTTTCCCCTGTGCATAAACACCACCAACCAGTGCCCCCATTGAAGTGCCGGCTATTGAAGTAATCTCATAACCTCTTTCTTCGAGTTCTTCAATAACGCCAACGTGTGCCATTCCCCTGGCTCCACCACCTGATAGTACCAATGCTACTTTTTTGCTCATATTGACTTTTGGGTTTTAAAGTTATTTATAATAAAGTTAAGTATTGTAACCAAAAACCTTTGGGTTTGTTGAATTATAGCATATAAAAATCAGATTGTTACGTTGTTATTTTATTATAAAATCTGAATGACTATATTCGTGCTGTAAATTAAGAATCAAGTAAAAATAAAACTATTTAACATGAAAAAATTCCTTCTTATAATTTTGGGTATTGTCTTTTTTGCCTGTACCCAGCAAAAGGGTTTTAAAATTAATGTAAATCTTGAAGGCGCTGACGGAGAAATTTTATTGGAACAACGTATTTCCGGGGAATGGATTTCGGTAGATACTGCTGATATTGTAGATGGTATTGCTGTGCTTGAGGGCGAAGTTGATCACCCGGGAGTTTATTATATCTCTGTGGCAGGAGAACGCACCAAGACAATGGTTTTTGTTGAAAACACAATCATGAATGTCTCCGGGAAAGCAGACTCAATTTATCTGGCTACAGTTACCGGTTCTGCAACTCATGATGAATATACTGCGGTTAGTAACAAAATACAGGAAATTAGTGAAGAGTATATGGCTCTTTATCAGGAATCGCGAAGTGCCACGGCTGCTGGTGATACCACCAAAGCTAAAGAGCTGATGGATAAAGTAAATGAGTTATATGAAAGTACAACAACACTGCAAGAGGAATTTATTAAAGAAAACCCGGCATCATATGTAACTCCTTATTTATTGTCGATAACCCAGCACGGCAAGGAGGCTGATGAGTTGGAAGCCATAATTGGCAGACTTGATCCAAAACTGGATTCGGTGCAATCCATAATTGATTTAAAAGTAAAAATTGAAAAATTAAAAAGGGTGGCAGTTGGTCAGATAGCTCCTGACTTTATGCAAAACGATACTGAAGGAAATTCCGTTAAGTTTTCTGATATTTACTCAAAGAATGAACTAACGCTGCTCGACTTTTGGGCTGCGTGGTGTGGACCGTGTCGCAGGGAAAATCCAAATGTTGTGGCAGTATACAACGATTTTAAAGACAAAGGTTTTAGTGTTTTTGGCGTTTCACTTGACAGAGATAAAGATGCCTGGTTAAAAGCCATCGAAGATGATCAGTTGACCTGGGATCATGTTTCTGATTTGGCTTATTGGCAAAATGCTGCTGCACAATTGTACGCTGTTAGCAGTATTCCACATAGTTTATTGGTGGATAAAACCGGAAAAATTATAGCTAAAGATAAACGTGAAGATGAATTAAGGGAAGCAGTTTCTGGATATTTTGAGTCAAAACCTTAATGCTTTCAAAAATAAATTTTAAAGCCTCTTTGCCCTGCCGACAGAGAGGCTTTTTTATTGGTCATTAATGTTACATTTGTCTTCTCAATTATGCAAGATCACTTTGGAGAAATAGCTGGTGTTCTCACCGCAGTCTTCTGGACAATTACTGCTCTCGCCTTTGAGTCGGCAGGGAAAAAAGTAGGCTCTTTGGCAGTGAATCTCATCCGTCTGGTGATGGCCTTCTTTCTAATTGGTTTTTACAGCTGGATTACCCGAGGTTTTTTCTTCCCGACAGATGCAACTTTGTTTAACTGGCAATGGCTGGCACTTTCAGGTTTAATTGGATTTGTAATTGGTGATTTACTGCTTTTTCAGTCATACCTTGTAATTGGTGCCCGGGTAGCCATGTTGCTTATGGCACTGGCTCCACCTTTTGCTGCTTTAATTGGTTGGATTCTTCTGGATGAGGTGCTTTCTGCTCAAAGCTGGCTGGGGATGGCAATTACTATGTCAGGGATCGTAATTGTAATCTTAAAACGGGAAAAAACGGAAGAAAATGGGGAGGTGATAAAAAAGATAAAATCAAATTATTCGGTCCCGGGAATTTTACTTGCTTTGGGAGGAGCCTTGGGACAGGCTGCTGGCTTGGTAATAAGTAAAAAAGGAATGGGAGATTATGATGCTTTTTCTGCAACACAGATACGTGTACTAACTGGAATTGCAGGATTTTCAATACTGTTTTTTTTTATTAAACGTTGGCATAGAGTGGGAGTTGCTTTAAAAAATGGTTCGGCCATGAAACGCATTTCACTTGGTGCTTTTTTTGGTCCTTTTCTTGGGGTTTCTTTCTCTCTTCTGGCAGTTCAACATACGCAAACCGGAATTGCTGCCACATTAATGGCCATTGTACCGGTTTTGATTATACCTCCTTCAATTATTCTGTTTAAAGAAAAAGTGAACTGGAAAGAAATTTTAGGAGCAATAATCACGGTTGGTGGAGTTGCCATGTTTTTTTTATAGAACTCCATTTCTCAATTTAAATACTTCTTCAATTCAGCAAGCTTCATCTGCCGGTCCATTGAAAACGAAACACTTTCGCGTTCAACTTTTTCAAGAAGAAAATAGGATTTACTAAAGAAATTTAGTTTGTACTGATCTGATTCAGACAGTTCACCTTGTTCTTTTAAAACAAAAGCAACCATCTCTATTTGTTCCCTGTTCAGATTTTTGTCTTTTTCAAGAAACTCAATCAGTTCTTCAATTTCCATCGTTTGAATCTCAGTTTCTATTTTCAGGTACTCATAAAAGTATCGAATTTCCTTTTCTGCTTCTTCTTTTTCTCCCTTTTTTCGGTGGCGAAATATTTTCTGAATCACTTCAAAAAG
>Ga0272443_10007323_pt1 | contig 10575 bp, 9 predicted proteins | sample SSMAcet12_FD_193581 | JGI IMG/M metagenome (GOLD analysis project Ga0272443, IMG submission 193581) | Marine sediment archaeal communities from Little Sippewissett salt marsh, Falmouth, MA, United States - SSM-Acet-12 | ecosystem: Environmental > Aquatic > Marine > Wetlands > Sediment ... | reverse complement strand
TGGATTATGAGGAACTGCCTGTTGTTTGCACTATTGAGGAATCCATGGCAAAGGAGGCACCTCAGCTGCACGAGGACTATCCAGGGAATATCTGCGCAGAGGTCCACCAAGAGTTCGGGGATGTTGCAGCGGCTTTGGCAGATAGCCATCTGGTCAGGACAGACACCTTCAAAAGCAAACGTCAGGACGGAGGCTTTATAGAGCCCCAGGGCTGTATTGCCGATTATGACGAGAAAGGGTACCTCACGCTCCACACATCAACACAGGTCCCCCATTATGTCCAGAGAACCCTTGCCATGGTACTGAGACTGCCAGTGGGCAGGGTCAGGGTGGTCAAGCCTTATGTTGGGGGAGGATTCGGTCCCAAGGCAGAGGCCAATCCAATGGAAATGAGTGCCTGCCTTCTCTCCATGAAAACGCGCAAACCTGTCAAGATGAATTATACAAGGGAACAGGTGTTTTTACACTGCCGGGCCAGACATCAATTTTTTCATACGTTGACAACGGGGGTAAAGAAAGATGGCACCCTTATGGCCCTTAAGAACGAAGTCTATCTGGATGGCGGAGCTTATAGCAGTTTTGGCATTGCCACTATTTACTATTCCGGATCGCTGCTCGGTGGGCCCTATAAGCTTCCGAACATGAAATTTGACGGCTACAGAGTCTATACAAACAAGCCTGCATGCGGCGCCCAGAGAGGGCACGGAGGCGTCATCGCTAGGGCAGCTTGGGAACAACAATTAGATGCCATTGCTGAAGAACTGGGAATGGATCCCATCGACCTGAGGCTAAAGAACATGATGAGTACAGGAGACATCACATGCAACGAACTCAGGATGAACAGTCTCGGTATGAGGGAATGTATCGAGGCGGTAAGGGACGGTTCCGGCTGGAAAAAGAAGAAAGGTAAACTACCTAAGGGTAAAGGCATCGGCATGGCCTGTGGTTTTTTTGTGTCAGGGGCCGGGTATCCTATCTACCGTTCCGATACCTATCACTGCACTGTCACTACCAAACTGAGCGAAGACGGTGGAACAGTACATGTATATACCGGTTCAGCGGAGATAGGGCAGGGATCGGACACCACCTTTGCCATGATTACCGCCGAGACCCTCGGAATACCTCTGGAATGGGTACGGGTCTCCTCGGGGGATACGGATTTCGGCGTAGACTTGGGGGCCTATTCCAGCAGGCAGACACTGATGACCGGTCACGCGACCAAGGAAGCCGCTGTTGATGTAAGACGGCAGGTCCTGGGCGTCCTTGCCCGGGAGCTAAAGATCGATATTGCAGAGCTCGATATCAAGGACGGGTATATCGTATTCATGCACAGTGGCGTAGACTTCAGCGAATTGAGGCAACGCTATATCAATGAACACGTCGGCTGGACCGACCATCCTGAAGGCAATAAACTGACCTTCAGGGAGGCGGCGCGAATCACCTATCTGGTCAGGGGTACTGTTGTTGGCAAAGGCAAGTACAAGCCCATGAACCTCGGGGGGTCTTATAAAGGGGCCACCGTTGGAACATCGCCTGCTTATGGTTGTTCCGCTCAGGTGGTGGAAGTAGGTGCGGACCTGGAAACCGGGCAGATCACGGTTGAGAAGATGACCGACGCCCATGACTGCGGGTTCGCCATCAACCGGACCTCCGTGGAGGGGCAGATGCAGGGGGCCCTCCTGATGGGACTGGGTGAGGCCCTGTTTGAGGAGGTTAAATTTGATGAAAAGGGCAGGATTCTTAATCCCAATTTCGGTGAATACAAGATCCCTACGGCCCTTGATATGCCCAATGTTGACCCCATCATCGTTGAATCCCATGAACCATATGGCCCTTATGGCGCCAAAGAGGTAGGAGAGGGTGCCATTATCCCCACCATTCCTGCCATATTGAACGCGGTCTATGACGCAACCGGTGTGAGAATCCATGAATTGCCGCTGACACCGGAGCGGGTCTATATGGCGTTGAAGCAAAAGGAAAAGAAAAAGGGGAAAAATTGAGTATTGAGGCTCTGAACCTGTGCAACGTTTTTCTTTTTTCATGAACAGGGCAAAAGCCAGATGATTAGAATTTGGTTTTTAAATGATCGCGGGGACTCGCTTATGACGACAGAATTAGTCGACGTATTTGAAGAGATAGATTGCCCCAGGGAGTTTTTAACTCATCATAAGCAGCGTGCAGCACATGAAGAATGCACTATCCGAATATGGAAGGAGTATTTGGGTAGATGGAAATGAACATATGCCAATATCCGGCCATTCGTGTGAATAATTGCGGGATATCAGAGATAGACGATAACATCTCTGTTGAAGAACTTTTTCGAATATATCTAAACGATGAATTCATAGAGGAGTTGACCGCAAGCCCCAGCCAGCTTGAAGCACTGGGAGCAGGCCACATCGTCTGTGAAGGGCTTGCAGGCAGTCTTTCTGGGGTGCACGTGTCAGGAACTAGTATAGATATATATGCAGAGCCTTGCGGAAAAATAAAGACCCCCCCACCAAGATATGTGACCGTCAAGAAAGAAGATGTTTTTCATATTATGAATGCGACAAATTCAGAAACATGGAGAAAAACCGGGGGGGTGCACTGCTCTGTTCTTTTTTCTGATGGAAAACTGGTTGCCGGAAGTGAGGACGTAGGAAGGCATAATACGGTTGATAAGGTCGTTGGATTGGCTGTTTTGAATAATATTGATTTATCCTACTGCGTACTTGCTTGCACGGGCAGACAGCCCGCGACGATGGTATTCAAGGCCGCCAATGCTCGCATTCCGATTGTGATAGCAAGATCTGCGTCAACGGATAAAGGAATTCGTATGGCGGATCAAGCAGGAGTCACACTTGTATGCTTTGCAAGAGAGAGGCGGTTCACTGTATATACCCATCCCGATCGAATTCTGATTTGAAAAGATACCAAAGGCAGATCATAGGGATCTGGTTTTGCTGTATAAGTTGTAAAGAGTATTTTGAAAGCCCCGTGTTTTATCGGTAGGTAAATTAAGGGAGCCTTTGCACATTATAGCTGCTTTGCAGGCAGGGGAATAAAAATAAACAATTTTAGGAGGTGTTAAGATGTTTGATGTGAAGACTGCTCAAGATGTTGAATCAGGTAACGGGAAAACAACGGTTATTGATACGGGCACATATCTAAATGATGTTGAGCTCGCCAAGACCGTTCTCGAAAATGCGAACCAAAATGGCGGAAAACTCAGCAACACGGACATCGTGTTTAGCCTGCGGAATTTTTTGAAAATGAAGTATTACCCTGTCGCGGTTAAATACTTTTTCTCGGAAGACGAATTGGAAGATTTCAAGAAAAATGTAGACTACAAAGTCGCGTTTCACCCGTATACGTTTTGTCATTTTATAGCTGCATCCAGGCAGCGGGGGGACATTCTGCTCGGAACCCCGGATAAGGCCGGTTGCACAAATGCAAAGTATGTCATGGGGTGGAAAGAACTTGATGATGGTGAAGTGAAAAGCCATCTGAAATATACTAAGGACTGGGATCAAGCCGAACGATTTGTGAGGACCAAGAAAAGACTTCCCGAAGGTCTGTTGGCGTTTGCGACTTCTCCGTTGCACAAGGCACCCTATGAGCCCGATCTGATCCACGGTATGAGCGACGTTTTGCAGGCCTACCATTTGGGAAATGATTGGTGTGCCGCTCATGATTCCCACCCCTTCAAAATGGTCATGACCATGAATTCCTCAGTATGCCACGGGTGTGTTCAGTGCTATGTGACAAAAAAGCCAAACATCACGCCAATGTGCAGCAGCAGTAAAACCGCCGGCAAAACAGAACAGGGTGAAATTAACTGGATCTGGCCCGGCGACCAGATTGAACCTACGGTTCACTGGATGATGGAAAGGATCGTGAGGGATGGCGGTGTTTCCTTTCCGCGCACAGGGGAAACCTATCCTGGTTTTGATATCTGCAAGCTTTGCAGTTTCCTGGTCTTCAAAAAACCGAAGGATGGGGACAAGTAAACGAATAAGGGTTTCAGTATGGCGTCAATTGCTGCCAAAGATGATGTTGAGGAGACAGCAAAAATTTTGAGGGATTTCAATTGCCTTCTTGAAGATGTCTCCTCAACCAATAGTCTGAATGAAGAATACCTTGAACAGAAGGTCAGTGAACTTGAGGAGATCGGTCCCATCAATGGAGAGCTCTATTGGCTGACCCAAGCCCGGGTTAATGAACTCACGCTTTTGTGTGCCGGGAATTATGCAAATAACCTTGAGTTCACTGCAGCAGGGGACCTTTTGGTGAATCCCAAATGTATCCGGATCCATATTAAAAACCGGATTCGGCCGATGATAAAAAAGAGACATTCAAAACTAACAGATCAGTTCAGGCGTGTTGCAAGGACAAGAGGCGGGGTTATCCAATGGCTGAAGGAACAAACCGTGCTTGAGATTAAGAAACAGCCACTTTTGCCCTATTTATATGAAAGACTAAAAAATTCAGGAACCCTGTCCCAGGAATATCTGCTTTCAATTGATAGGAGGATGAAGAGAATAGCTGATGTTATTGTGCTCCTTTGGTCCCTGCATTTACCCGATAGCCGCGATTTTCAGGAGTGGCTTCACTGTAAGGCTCAATCGGAAAAGGAATTTATTAACTCCAGACTTTGCAATTTCGATACGCGGATATTTTATGAATTAGGTCATGATATTCAAAAATTAATCCAATACGACGACTATAAAAGCAAGTTCCTTTTAACGAACTCCTGAGGAGTGCTTCGATAGCCCTGTTATCTCAATGACAGGAATGTAATTCACGGAACTGCTGTTCACGCGCCCAAAAAATGATTTTGGTAATAAAATGATACAAATCCTTCGAAAAATATGCCATCCCCCTTGATGGTTAAAGATAGGCAAAGCTTTTTTTAATTTAGGTGAAGAAAAATTTAAGTTAGATTTGAAAAAAATCCGTGATGTAGAGGAGAAAACGAATGAAAAAAATGAAAAAGAACATTTTTCTGGTCCTGTTGATCCTGCTGGTATCTTCATCTCCCGCATTGTGTGGCGAACCGACATACGTGCAGGGGAAGAATATTTTTATTGAAACAGGGGTTGATCAGCCCGATCGCGTTCCCACTTGGTATGCCCCACAGGTGGCAAAACCATATGCCCCTGTCTTTGAAATTCTCGCCACAAGAGGGACTCAGGGACGATATTATCCTTACACATATGCAGTGACCCTGAAAGACATAGCCAAAATGCACGGCCATGATTGTGAGGGGCTTACCCATGCGGCCAATTGCTGCTATGTCGCCTTTAAGATCCTTTTCCCTGACGGTATCATCGACAGGAGCGTGCTCTGGGGAATAACCGGGAAGTCGCCATGCTGGAGCGATGTCACGGCCTTTCTTACGGGTGCCCGTATGCAATATGGGAATCTTGGATTTTTCAAGGACAAGCGATATGGACACTGCATTATTTTATACCGTGAGGATACCGAACAGGCCGTACTGGTTACATGGAAAGAGGGAATAAACAACATCCCCTGGGAGACGGTGATGCTCCCGGAAAAGATCGAATGGAAAACGAGGGTGGACATGGAAGAGGTTAAGGCCCTCAAAAATGTCGTCAAAAAGGCGGGTGGCAAGCCGACGCCCTATCAGGTGGATTTGATGCGTTACTATCAGTATTTGCATATCAACGACATTTTATGCCACCCTCTGGAGGAGAGTTATCAAACCAGAATCCTTACAGATTTTAAATGGGAAGACTGGGTTGATCCGGCAAAGTCTATAGCAAATCCACATAAACGTGCTGATATTCGTTTAAAAAATTACCCATACAGGGAAAAGCCTATTTCCGGTACAAAATAAGGGATATCCGAGAAACTCAAATTCTTAAAGGAGAAGAAAATGAAAAGAAAATCTATTCGTTCCATTATGCTGGTGGCTATTTTTGTCCTATGGGGTTTAAGCCTTCAAGCTACAGGTGCAGAAAAACAGAAATTTAATGGGGTTTACGGAACGGGTGACCAGAGTATAACCCTTGCGACAGGGAGTCCTGGCGCATTAGGGCTCTTGAAGGCATTGGCAGACCCCTTTTGCCAGGCAAACCAGTGTCAAATCAATTGGACCAAGAAAGGCAGTGGCGCCTCCTTAAAGGCGATGAAAGCGGGCAAGGTGGATCTGGTTATGGTGCATGCGCCTGCAGCGGAGAAGAACGCAGTCAAAGAGGGGTGGGCGACCATGAGAACATTGTTGGGCAGCAATGAATTTTATATTGTCGGCCCGGCGTCGGATCCTGCAGGCATAAAGACGGCGGGATGCGCAAAGGAAGCCTATGCCTTGATCGCCAAGGCCCAGGCAAAATTCTATTCACGGGGGGATAACTCCGGTACCCATAAAAAGGAAATGAAAATCTGGAAGCTGGCTGGAATTAGTCCCGCAGGAAAATGGTACATCATCACCAAGGATTTTATGACTCCAACACTTATGCGGGCTGACAAGGAAATGGGCTATTTTATGACCGATTCGAGCACCTTTTTTGCCAAGAAATCCAAGATAAAGAATCTCCAGATTTTATTTAAAGGCGATCCAATCCTGGTAAATGTTTATCATGCGTTGGCGGCTTCTCCGGATAAGTACCCTCAGGCGAACTATCCCCTTGCGGCTAAATTCATTGAGTTTGTCGCGTCGACTGAAGGACAAAAGATATTCAGAGAGTATGGAAAAGCCGAATTTGGATCCCCCTTATATAGTGACGTAGAATACGCCAAAAAGTGGGAAAAATAAAAAAATTTTCAAGCGATAATAAATTTGGTTCGAGAATTAAATGGACATTGCATAAATACATCCGGGCTGCATCGTTTATATGGCGGACCCAGAAAAAGTTATTATTGGTATGTTTAAATTTTTTTATATTTTTAAATGAGATATATATTGACTTATAATTACAAAAATGCTCTTTTCAGTCCCCAATACCCCAATAGAGGTGGATTTAGATGGAGAAAAAAAACCTGCTTAACACCAAGGAAGCTGCGGAGCTTTTGAACATCAATGAAAAAATGATCTATACCCTTGTTGCCGAGAAGGGACTACCGGCGACCAAGATCACAGGCAAATGGCTTTTTCCGCGTCATCTGGTGGAGCAGTGGTTGGAAAACCACACCATCAATTACCCCGAACCGTCAGGTTCTTTGCCCCCGTATCACGGTCTCCTTATTATTGTGGGGAGTAATGATATTCTTTTGGACAGGATTATTTCCCTGTTCAATCGTACCCGTAAGGACCATGTGGCCGTTTTTGGCAATGTGGGTAGTATGGGTGGAATAAAGGCATTGTCTCAAGATCTCTGTCACATGGCAGCCAGTCATCTTCTGCAGGAAGATGAACAGGAATATAATTTTGAATTTATTGCCGATAAATTTGGCGGTAAAGCGCCGGTGCTGGTGAATTTTTGTCAAAGAGAGCAGGGGCTAATCGTGGCTAAGGGAAATCCAAAGGGAATTTCCTCCATTTCTGATCTTGGCCAGGCGGGTGTTAAGATTGCCAACCGGCCTGATGGCACAGGTACGCGTCTACTCCTTGACAGGGAACTTGACAAAGCCGGGCTCAAGGGATCGAAAATAGAAGGTTACCGGGCGGAATTTAGAAGCCACCTGGATGTGGCTATGGAAGTTTTTTCAGGGAGAGTTGATACGGCGCTCGCCATTCGGCCTGTTGCCAACCTGTTGGGCCTCGGCTTCGTCCCTATCCGGTGGGAACGATATGATTTTCTCATTTCAAAATCGCATTTTTTTGAAAAAGGTGTCCAGCTTCTACTGGGGCTTCTCCATGAGCCCCAATTTCGTGAGATGGCTGAACAGGTAGAGGGGTATGATCTGAGTTCATGCGGTAAAATGGTTTTTCCAAAACAAACTAAATTGAATTATTGAATTAAGGAGGAATAAATTATGAAGAAGTTTGAGAATCAGGTTAAATGGTTTGGGGTTTTTTTGCTGTCACTGGTGGTTCTTTTCCCGTTTTGTGCTGGCGCTGAACCTCAGGGCAAACTTGTTATCTTTCACGCCGGGAGTCTGACGGTCCCCTTTGCAAAGATGGAAAAGGTCTTTGAGACGAAATACCCCAAACTGGACATCCAGAGAACCCCCGGCGGAAGTACAAAAATGGCGAGAATGATATCAGAGCTTCACAAGCCTGCCGATATAATGGGTTCTGCTGATTTCAAGGTTATCGACAAAACCTTGATTCCAGAATATGCAGAGTGGAATGTTCGTTTTGCAACCAACCAATTGGTCCTCTGCTATACGGACAAGAGCCGGTTTGCAAACGAAGTGAATGCCGATAACTGGTATAATATACTGGGGCGAAAAGGGGTCATCTGGGGGCACTCGGACCCGAACCTGGATCCGTGTGGCTACCGCAGTCTCATGGTGCTGCAGCTCGCAGAAAAATACTATAAATCGCCCGGGCTTTATGACAAGTTAATTGCAAACAGACCCAAAAAAAATGTGCGGCCCAAATCGGTAGAACTGGTGTCCTTGCTTAAGACAGGGAATATGGACTATGCCTGGGAATATCTTTCTGTTGCCGTACAACACGGTTTGAAATTTATTAAACTTCCCGATGACATTAATCTGGGGAACTACAAATACGATGCATCTTACAAACAGGCAAAGGTAAAAGTAACCGGAAAGAAACCCGGTACATGGATGACTCGAACCGGAAAATCGTGTACCTATGGCATTACCCTGCTGAAAGACGCGAAGAACCCGGAAGCAGCGGTCGCGTTCCTGGAATACTTGATGAGCGCAGACGGCGGGCTGAAGGTCTTAAGTGATATGGGGCAGCCGCCTTTTATTCCGTGTCGTGTTCCCACTGAAAAGGAGAAATCTCTGTTACCAACCGCTTTACAAGGCCTGGTTGAGGTGAAAAATTGAGCATTTTGATGAGACCATGAAAATTGAAAAAAAGAATTGATCCGTTTTTCTGGATAGCTGTTTTTTCTACGGCTACCATTGTCGTTTTTATTCTCTTTCCTTTGATTGAGATGGTCATTCAACCTTCTTTCCAGGATTTGAAGGAGACCCTTAAAGATCCTGATGTCCTTCATTCGATAGGGTTGAGTATTTACACTTCCGGGTTGGCGGGTATTATTTCCTTGATAATCGGCACTCCTTTCGCTTATCTGCTTGCCCGGAAGTCCTTTTTTGGAAAGAAGCTTGTTGAAAGTATCATCGATCTGCCCATTATGATACCCCATCCGGTTGTGGGGATTGCGATCCTTGGTCTGGCCGGTAAGAATCACTGGATAGGTCAGATCATGCAGCAGGTTGGAATACAAATTATGGGAACGGTCACTGGGATTGTAACGGTGTTGACCTTTGTGGGTCTGCCTTTTTATGTAAACACGGTCAAGACAGGGTTTGAGACCATCCCAGTGAGACTGGAAAATGTATCCAGAAGCCTGGGGGCCTCCCTTACAAAAACCTTTTTTCGAGTTACCTTTCCACTTGCCTGGCGTGCCATGCTGGTGGGGATTATTATGTGTTGCGCCCGGGCGATTAGTGAATTTGGGGCCATCGTTATCGTGGCCTATCATCCTATGATTGCACCGGTGATGATCTATGAACGCTTCACCGCATACGGTCTTAAATACTCTCAGCCTGTGGCGGTATGGCTTATCCTGGTCTGTCTTGTGTTATTCCTGCTCTTAAGGGTCTTTTCTTTGCCAAAAGAGAAAAAAGCATGATCAAAATTGAGACCTTACGTATTGAACTCCCGGGTTTTACACTCCAAAATGTTGATTTGTCCATAAAGGACGGGGAATTTTTTGTGCTCTTGGGTCCGACAGGGTCTGGCAAGACCCTAATGCTGGAGGCAATAGCGGGCGTGGCGCCCATCACCAGTGGCCGAATTTTGGTGAAGGGGCGGGATGTTACCTATTTTCCTCCGGAGAAGCGGGGCATCGGGATTGTGTATCAGGATTATGCTCTTTTTCCCCATCTGTCTGTTTTAGATAATATCACATATGGATTGCGGTACCATAAAGCCGACGCCCAGGCATCCAGAAGAAGAGTCAATGATCTTATTGAGCAACTTGGACTTCAAAGGCTCTCGCAACGCTCGATAAGGTATCTTAGCGGCGGGGAGAGACAGCGGGTGTCGCTTGCGCGTGCATTGGCCGTGAATCCCTCTGTTTTGCTCTTGGATGAACCTCTTTCGGCTCTGGATCCCAATTTCCGTGAAGACATTCGCGATGTTCTAAAAAAGCTCCACCGGGAGGTGAAGATCACCTTTTTAATGGTGACGCACGATTTTGTGGACCCCCTGTTTCTGGGACAGCGAACGGCGATTCTTAATCACGGCAAGATTGAACAGACAGGTCCCGTCTCTGATGTGTTCGAACGACCCGCCACTCCTTTTGTGGCTGAATTTCTGGGTATGAAAAATGTCTTTCCCGCAACCTTTAAAGGCCCCATGGCCAATTTGGATGGGATCAAATTGCCTCTGGAAAAGACTCCCGGAAACCACGAAAGTTATGTGGCCATTCGGTCTGAGGATATTATCATCAGGAAAGACAAAATTTCAGAAAACGGCATTAGTAT
>Ga0272443_10007321_pt1 | contig 10575 bp, 8 predicted proteins | sample SSMAcet12_FD_193581 | JGI IMG/M metagenome (GOLD analysis project Ga0272443, IMG submission 193581) | Marine sediment archaeal communities from Little Sippewissett salt marsh, Falmouth, MA, United States - SSM-Acet-12 | ecosystem: Environmental > Aquatic > Marine > Wetlands > Sediment ... | reverse complement strand
GAAAAAACGGTCAGTGAAGAGACGATCATTACTTCCAATACAAGTTCAATCCCTGCCGACAGAATCTTTTCAAAAATGAAAAAACCCGAAAGGACCACCATTACGCATTTTTTTGCGCCTGCATGGCGGAGTCTCCCCGTGGAGGTGATCTCATGGCAAGGGGCAAGCCAGGACACCATAGATTACCTTTGCTGGTTTTTTGCGAGTACAGGGAAGGCCCCCATCATGACGGACAACGCCATTTGCTTTATGCTGGACCGGATCTTTGATAACTGGTGCAATGAGGCTGTCTTTTTATTGGACACCGCCTCGGCCAGTCAGGTTGACAAGGTGGTTGAAGAATTTGTATTTGCAGGACCCTTCTTTGTCTTAAATATGGCAAATGGGAACCCAATTATCATTGAGACCAACACCCTCCAAATGGAAGAAGGGGCCCATTACAAACCCGCACCCATCCTGGGCTCGGTGGACAGATGGCTGACCCATCGACCCGGCACCAAAGTTGAGATTCCGGGGCAAACAAAAGATACCATCAGGGATCGGATGCTGGGTATTTTCTTTTCCCAGTCATACGATATTATTGATCGCGGCATTGGCACAACAGCGGACCTGAACTTTGGTTGTCAGATTGCTCTGGGATTCAGAAAGGGACCCCTTGATGTGATGCGGGATCTGGGTGAGGCAGAAGTGAACCGGATCATGAAAAAATTTCAGGCGGAAAGACCGGGCTTCCCCCAGGCAAAGGAATCCTTCTCTTTTTATCAGGATTTCAAACGGTTTGTCCTGGTGGATGAGATAGACGGTGTGATCATTATCACCATCCGCCGGCCCCAGGCAATGAATGCCCTCAGTGATGATATTACCAATGAAATCCTGGCCGTACTAAAGGAGAACGTGGACAATCCTTCTGTCAAAGGATTTGTCATTACCGGATATGGAAATGCCGCTTTTTCAGCGGGTGCGGACATTGGCAAATTCCCAAAAATGCTGGGTGACAGTGGTGCCTCGGTTCAGTATTCAAGGGATTGCGCCGGGGTGCAGCTGTTTATGGATCAGATGGATAAACCCGTTGTGGCTGCCATAAACGGTATGGCCTTGGGCGGAGGACTGGAGGTGGCCATCCGGTGCCACAGCCTTGTAGCCACAAAAAATGCGCGACTCCAGTTTCCTGAAATTACCCTGGGGATCCTGCCTGGAATTGGTGGGTGTATTGTCCCGTATCGAAGATGGCCTGAGGGGGCATCCCTATTTAACGAAATGATCTGTTTTGGCAAACCGATCAAGGCGAAAGAGGCCGCAGAGATCGGTATGGTGAAGAGGCTAACCGACGATTATTTCGAGCTGATCCAGGCGGCAGTGGAAGAGGTTAAAACCCTTCAGGGCAAAATAAGACGTATTCCCGATGCAAAGGTGGACATTCCTGAAATCAACATTCCTGATGAACCCATGGCCGGCAAACAGCCGTTGAGCAAAGAGGCCGTTTCCATCATCAAAAAGACCGTTAAAGAAGGGGCTGCTGCTGACAGTTTCGCCGAGGCCCTTGAGATCGGTTATAAAGGATTTGGCGAGATTGCCTGCACGGATGCCGCAAAAGAGGGAATTTCAGCATTTCTGGGGAAAAGAAAGCCGGAATTTAAGAAATAAAAATGCGTAAGAAATCCCTTGAGCAACAGCTCCAATATCAAAAGAACCTGAACAGCATTACCAACAGGATTCATTCAGCGAACGATACAAATGAGATCCTGCTGAACCTTCAGGGTGAGATCCTGAGTCTTTTTGACGCTGACAGGATTACGATCTATGTGGTTGATGGCACCAAAAAACAGATTGTTTCAAGAATTAAGACCGGGGATGAAATCAGCGAAATCAGAGTCCCCATTGATAAGCAAAGTATCGCGGGGTATTGTGCTGCCGCCGGTAAGGTGTTGAACGTCCTTGATGTCTATGATGCGGATGAACTCGAACGGATCAACCCGAAATTGAAATTTGACAAGAGCTGGGATCAAAAGACAGGGTATAAAACGATACAAATACTTGCGGCCCCTGTCACATACAATAAATATCTTTTAGGCGTTATCCAGCTGATTAATAAAAAGAAAGGAATACGCTTTACCGAGGAGGACCAGACGTCTGTTCTGGATATTGCAAAGGTCCTGGGAGTGGCTTTCTTTAAAAATCAGCAGGTGGCTCAAAAGGTAAAACCCACAAAATTTGATTATCTCATTACAAACCACATTATCAGCAGCAAGGACCTGAACGAGGCTATTTCGAGGGCGAGAAAGGCCAAGAGATCGGTGCCCTCCGTCCTGATGACGGATTTTCATGTCTCCAGGGATGCTATTGGAAAATCGCTGGAAGATTTTTTCAAAACCCGTTTCATTCCCTACGACGAAAAGATGGTGATCCCGGGTGAGTTGCTGAAAGGTCTCAGAGTGAGCTATCTGAAACACAACGCCTTTGTCCCGATTGTTAAATCGGACGGGAAAGTGGTCGTGGCCATGGAGAATCCCAACTCCCTGCCGGCAAGGGATGCCATTAAAAGACTCATTCCGTCTCGGAGATTTGAATACTGTGTGGCCCTTAAAGAGGATATCTATGACATGATCAATCTGTTCTTTGATGTCAAAAGGACGGAACTATTGAATGATTCTGACAGTATTGAGGATATCCTGGGCCAATTGGCATCTGATGATGACGAATACGATGAAGAAATGGCTAGTATGACTGAAGAGGACAGTGCTATTGTCCAAATTGTCAACAAAATCATTATTGATGCCTACAATCGCGGGGCTTCAGATATCCACATTGAACCCCGCCAGGGAAAGGCCAATGCCTTAATCAGGGTCAGGATAGATGGGGCGTGCCAGGTTTACCAGACGCTCCCTTACACCTATAAAAGAGCCATTGTTTCACGGATTAAGATCATGTCAGACCTGGATATTGCCGAAAGACGTCTTCCTCAGGATGGAAAGATCAAATTCAGACGGTTTGCCCCATTGGATATTGAACTTCGGGTAGCGACCGTTCCCACAGCAGGACAAAACGAAGATGTGGTTCTGCGGCTCTTATCGACCGGCAAACCCATGCCGCTGGATGAGATGGGAATGAGCGAGAGAAATCACAGCGCCTTTTTAGAAATGATCGAAAAGCCCTACGGTATCGTATTGGTCGTGGGGCCTACCGGGAGCGGAAAAACCACCACCCTTCACGCGGCTCTGTCTTACATTAACAGACCGGAAACCAAAATATGGACGGCCGAGGATCCGGTGGAGATTACGCAGGAAGATCTTCGTCAGGTTCAGGTCAGGCCCAAGATCGGGTTTGATTTTGCCAGGGCCATGAGATCTTTTTTAAGAGCGGATCCGGATGTGATCATGGTGGGGGAAATGCGTGACCGTGAGACCGTTTCCACAGGTATCGAAGCCTCTTTAACGGGTCATCTGGTTCTCAGTACACTTCATACCAACAGTGCTCCGGAGACGCTCACGCGGCTGTTGGACATGGGAATGGATCCCTTTAATTTTGCAGATGCCCTCTTAGGGGTCCTTGCCCAGCGTCTGGTGAGAACCTTTTGTAAAAATTGCAGAGAGAAGTATCATCCTGCCCGGGATGAATTTGACGCACTGGTAAGGGCCTATGAAGGTGATTTTGATTCCCTTGGCTTTGAATATAATGATGATTTTTTTCTTTACCGACCCAAAGGGTGCCCGATGTGCGGTAACAGTGGATACCGGGGCAGGACCGCGATCCATGAACTCCTTGTTGGGACAGACAGTCTGAAGTCCTTGATCCAAAACAGGGCAAAGATGGAGGCGCTGAGGAAACAGGCCCTAAAAGACGGTATGACGACCCTGATGCAGGATGGTATTCGAAAGGTCTGCCTCGGTCTTACGGATTTTATCCAGGTGAGGAAGGTTTGTATTAAGTAGTTGACTGTTTTCGGTTCACCGTTCACCGATGGAGAAATGCCATAGCATTAAATGAAAAAAACGAAAAACGGATCAAGGAAAACTTCCGGGATGCAACAGCCCCTCTGTTTCGTCCAGTCCAAACATAATGTTCATATTTTGAACGGCACTTCCGGCCTGCCCTTTCATCAGGTTATCGATAAGGCTCACAACAATGAGCTTCCCGGTCCTTTCGTCCACGTTTACCGAGATATTGCAGAAATTGCTCCCTCTTACAGTCGTGCTGACCTGAGGGCTTTCAGGCCCGAATACTCTGACAAATGTATCCTTTTTATAAAATGATCGATAAGCCTCTTCTGCGGTTTTGAGGGTCTGCCCTTCGGTTAATTGCGCATAGATGGTGGTCAGGATCCCCCGACTGAGGGGCACCACATGGGGCGTAAAGGTGACCTTGATGTCCTGACCGGCAACGAGGCTCAGCTCTCTTTCTACTTCGTATACGTGCTGGTGGCCTGATATCTTATAGGCGTTCATGGCCTCATACCGTGCCGGATAGTGAAATGCGGGATTGGGGGTTTTCCCGGCTCCCGATACGCCTGTTTTTGCATCGAAGATGATAGAGTCCGGTTCAATGAGATGGGACATTAAGGCAGGGGACAAACCCAGAATGCAGCTCACTGCAAAGCAACCCGGGTTCCCAACCAGGTTGGCCGCTGAGATTTCATTTCTGTGCAATTCTGCCAGGCCGTAAACCGATTGCGATAGCAGCTCAGGAGAAGCGTGATCCTGGGGACGCCCGATCCGCGCGGCATATCCCTTGTAAATGTCCAGGTCGTTAAAGCGGAAATCACCACTGTAGTCAATGACCTTTATCCCTTTTTTTATCCAGGCAGGGGCTGCACGCTGTCCAACACCATCGGGGGTTGCAAAAAAGACCACCTGAAAGTCATCGGGACAGTTCGGGTCATCCGGGGCGAACACCGGCAAATCACAAAAGCCTGTTAGATGCGGGTACAATTCGCTTATGGGTCTACCAACATCCTGTTTGGCAACAAGCCCTCTGATTTCCGCATAGGGGTGATTCAATAGAAGCTCTATGGCACCACAGCCTCCATAGCCCCCGGCGCCAACAATACCCACTTTAATTTTGTCCATGATTATCTCGCAGTTGATTGTTGATATTTTTAGGAAATCATTTGGCTTTTCATCTTTCTTTAACGGACAACGGACAACGATCAACGGGCATCACGTATAAGTCCGTCGGAATGATTTACCCTGTTAAATCGGCTTCGCCGTCTCGCATAGCGAGAATTTAACAGGGCGAGGATGATGTGCAACGCAGCAGATGGGCTTTTTACGAAGCCGTCAAATATTAAACCGGAAATTGATGATATCCCCATCCTTCACTTCATACCCTTTCCCCTCGAGACGCACCCGGCCCGCCTTCTTGGCTTCCTGAAATGTTCCACAGGTCTTCAGGTCTTCAAATGCCAGGGTTTCTGCGCGGATAAACCCTTTTTGCATATCGGAGTGCACTGTTCCCGCAGCTTCAAGGGCCGGTGTCCCTTCCGGTATGGACCAGGCCCTTACCTCATCAGAGATAACCGTGAAAAAAGAGATACGATTTAAAAGCCTATAGGAGTTTCTTATCACCCGGTCAAGGGCGGTTTCCTGAATATGATAGGCCTCGCGAAATTCTTCGGACTCATCAGGTGTCATGGAAGATAGGTCCATTTCAAGACGGCCCCGAACGACCATCATTTCAACGTTCTCGGGTCTGTTATCCCAACCCGGCATTTCTTCATCTTCATCGTCGTTGTTAATAATAATAAGCATGGGTTTTGCTGAAAGAAAAGTGAAGCCTTTAAGAGCCGGGTTTGATGCCAGATCCGGTATCCGGCGAAGCGGGTGGCCCTTCTCCAGGTGTTCGCAACAGGTTTTGAGAAGCGAGAACTCTTCTCCTTCCGGTTTTTTACCTCTTTTTTTGTCAAGCTCTATCCTTTCGATCCTCTTTTCGGCGACCTCCAGATCCGAAAGGACCATATCCTCTTCAAGCTGCCAGAAGTCCTTCTCTGGTTCAGCGGAAAGGCCCGCTGCACCCTCAAAATTTCTGACCACGTGTAAAAGTGCATCGCATGGGCGCACCTGGTTCCAGACACCCCCCTCGGACTTTAGTGCTGAAGTCGGTAATTCGGAAGGGAGAAGGTATTCTATTTTTGCATAGGTTGTCTTTTTGGGGGTGTATATTTTTGTCAGGAAGTCAAGGCGTTCATCAGCAACTGTAATCGTGGCGATTCTCTGATCGCCGCGAGGGGACCCGTAGTCTTTTTTTTCACCCCTTACACCGGTGAGCGCTGCAAAAACCGTTGATTTCCCAGATTGGGGAAGACCTATGAGACCCAGTTTCATTGCTTTAATAAATTCCCTGTTTTATTTTGACCTAAGATCATTTATGACCGCATTGAAAATCAATAAATAGATCCAAAGCTTTTGGTTTTGCCCTTTTGCCTCAGGCGAAAAAATCCTTCAAACCGCGCCTCTACGCTTTCTCAACAAGATATAAATTGCCCCAGTTCCCCCATCATATGGCATGGCCGTGGAAAAAGCCAGAACGAATCTTTTTACAGGGCCCCGGTTTAACCAGACGGGCAGCCGCTCTTTCAATACCGGAATATTATCTCGAGAATTGAGCCCCCTCCCGTGTACCACAAGCACACATCTCAATCCAAAACGGTGACTTTGAAGCAAAAAATCCCGCATTCTGATTTCCGCCTCCTGCTTTGTCAGGCCATGGAGATCCACATAATCCTGCACGGGAAATTGACCTTTTTTGATTTTTTGCATTAATTTTTGGTCAAATCCCTGAACACACCCCTCAATGTATTCGTCGCTGAATCGTATATCCATTTCCGCTGCGCCACTGACCAGGTCCGATAGGTGGGCCATAGCCTCCAGCTCATCGTCCGGGGCCGGATGGGAGGGACGGAGATTGACGTCGGGTGTACGGGCAACGATATCCCTTGAACGATTCAGTGGTGTTACATCGGCCATCGCCTCAAAGAAAACCCGTGTCTCATCAGGTTTTTTTTGGGGTTCAGTTGGTTTGGGGGTCTCGGGTTCCTGGACCGTTTTGGCTTTTTCCCTGTCCAATGAAGACAGTCCGTCAAAAGCGGGATTGAAGATTTCGGGCTCATTTTTTCGGGCCTTCTGATTTTGGGAGGGTCTTTTCCTTTTTTTTCTGCGGGCCATTTTCAATCCCCTTGCATATAAGAAACTGGTGGGGCAGAAATTAGGCTTGAAATGCTAACGTATTTCCTATTATAACCATATCTGACTGAGTCGTAAATTGTCAAATAAGGATTAATTATGCCGAGAATTGATGACTACAAAAAAGCGGTTGAACTTGGAAAAAAGGAACTCAAAGATAAGAATCAAAAACGTATTGCAGGCCTCAGTGGGGCTGGGTTTGAGACAAATTCTGATGGCAATGCCGTACTGACTCTGAATTTTTTAGGCAGACAGGTGTCCATCACCTGGCCTGACCTTGATCTTGTCTTTACGGACTCAGGTGAAGAGATGCCTATTCAGCAGCAGGTTTTACTTCTTCACTATTTGAACGGGTCAAAAGGATCGCAGGTAACGGGGCAGTGGATTGCCTACCAGGAAGTGCCGGATGGGAGATTTTATCTGGATGCTTTTCTTCGTAGGGCCAAAATCCCTATGGTCCAGGGCTTTGGAGAGCAGCCTGAGTTACTTGTAAAACTGGCAACAGAGGCTTATGATGCAAGGCCACTGGACCAGGGCGACATATCAGTGGTGGTCCAGGCCTTTCCGATGGTACCGGTGGCATTGATTCTCTGGAAAGGAGACGATGAATTCCCTCCGGAAGGGACCATCCTATTTGACCGGAACATCTCTCACATTCTTTCCGCAGAGGATATTGCCTGGCTGGCCGGGATGATTATTTATCCGCTTTTAGGAATGGCAAGAGCAAAGGGTTAACTGTTTGGGATTACCTTGAAAACGTTTCGAACGACAAAGGGAGAAAGCTATGTCAGATGATAATAAGCCATTAGTTGGTGTAATCATGGGGAGCACCTCCGATTCTGATGTGATGAAGGGTTGCGTGGAGGTTCTTCGAGAATTGGATATCCCTCACGAAGTAAAGGTGCTCTCGGCGCACAGGACACCGGATCTCTCGAGAGAGTATGCAGTATCGGCCGCCGATCGCGGGATTGAGGTGATCATTGCCGGGGCAGGCTGGGCCGCTCACCTGGCCGGATTCATGGCCGCGCATACCACTCTGCCGGTCATAGGGATTCCCATTGATTCATCGCCATTCAAAGGGCTGGATGCCCTGTTATCGACAGTTCAAATGCCGCCGGGAATACCCGTGGCCACGGTGGCCGTGGGAAGCGGGGGGGCAAGGAATGCCGGTGTTCTTGCAGCCCAGATCCTGGCCTTGAAATACCCTCCCATTGCCGAAAAGCTAAAGGATTATCGCCGGGGGATTACAAATAAAGCCAAAGAAAAAACGGATGCCTGGATGGAATGAACTACCCCGCCGCAGAGCAGCGGGGTATCTATAAAGGCAATGAAACGCCGCAAGCGGCGGGCAATTAACCCTTGTTCGCCGGTATTGTGGCGGACTCGTCCGCCTCTGGCGGATTAAAGAAAGATAGAGGTTAGCAAATGCCCCCTATCCCCGTTATCAGAGTGGACCCCTCCGGGGATTTCCAAGATGCTGTGAAAAAGGCCTCGGACATTTTGCTGGCCGGTGGCCTCGTTGTCTATCCGACCGAGTCTTTCTACGGGTTTGCTGCGGATTCTACCAATGAAAATGCGATCAGGCGGCTTTTTCTGGTAAAAAAAAGGAGTCCGGGTCGCCCTTTATTGATTCTGATACCGTCCGTGGAGGCGCTTGACCCGTTTGTAGCTCACATTCCAACAATTGCCCGCGAACTCATTCATGAATTCTGGCCAGGCGGCCTTACCCTTGTCTTTGAGGCCGGCCAGAAAGTCTCACCATTGCTCACGGCCGGTACCGATAAAATCGGAATCCGGCTTTCACCCCACCCCATAGCGACTGCATTGGCCCGGACTTTAGGAGCCCCCATTACCGGAACAAGCGCAAATATCTCAGGGAAGCCCGCTTGCAAGAATGCAGGAGAGGTTTTGAGCGCATTCAAGGAATGGGTGGATTTGATTCTGGATGGGGGGGTGACCCCAGGCGAGGTCGGCTCCACGGTCCTTGACATCACGGTTGACCCTCCTGAAATCCTAAGAGAAGGCATAATTCAGAAAAAGGATCTCGAAAAATACATATCTGTGTGACCCAAGTCCGTAGAATGAGTAAAGTGAATAATGGCCAGGTGCAGGGTGTATTCGGTAAAAAACCGGAAAGAGTATTCCTATCCTTTTAAACTTGACATTACACCCAAAGTGTATCAAATTTTACACCAAAGGGAGTAACCATTAGGGTGTAATAAATAATACACCAAACAGGATAATCCCGGGAATGAAAGACAGAAAATCAATTTGCCTATGTACAGAAAGCCTTTTTCAGATATTTTCGTATGCTTTGCTCTTCATGACCGCCGATGTAAGGCTATAACCTACTATTGTCACATCAATATTGGGTTGTGGCTAAATATTGTCAGAAATAGCCATCCTCAGACAGCCTCTTAGCGACCCTCGAAAGCGGGCATTCCTTTGCCGACACTGCTCAGACCGGTCAGGGCATCGGCGGTGGAGAAGATCTCATTCAGATGGGTCAGTTCCTCCTTCATGCCCTCCGATAGCGGCAGTTCATAACCCGTATCAATAATCTGATTGGCAAGCCTAAGCGCGATGGGTGCCTTGCCGGCTATGATCTTGGCGGTCTTGGCTGTCAGGGGATCGTCACTGTCCATATTTTTGCCGGTTATCCAGGCGTCTATATTTTCATCCGCGAAAAGCGCTTTGATCTTTCGCCACTGTGCAGGCAGCTCTTCAGAGGACCTGCCCTTCCTGGGAACCAGTTTTTCTTTGGCAATCAGCTCAAGCAGCCTGGCCTCAATTTCATCGGGTGCAAAGACATAGTCCACAAGACCGATGGAGAGGGCATCTTCAGCAGAGATCAGCCGGCCTGTAAAGATAAGGTATTTGGCCAGCTCTTTCCCGATAAATCGGGCGGTTCGCTGGGTACCGCCGAGTCCGGGATAGATGCCGATTCCTGTCTCGGGAAACCCCATACGCGCCTTTGGCGTGGCTGCTATCACGTCGGTGGAAAGGGCCAGTTCCAATCCGCCGCCAAGGGCGATGCCCCCCACCCGGGCGACCACTAACTTATGGCTCTCATCAATACGCTTCAGGACGTCCTGCCCGTATTGCGTGAAGGCGTAGTTATCATCCAGCCGGTCGTTTTTAATGCATTTAATAAAAAATCCGATGTCAGCCCCTGCAACAAATGCCTTTCCAGCGCCACTCAGGACAATGGCCCGGGTCCGCGGATCTGATTCAGCCTCTTGGAAAGACTCATCCAGTTGTTTAACAACGGTCTGGTTCAGGGCATTGAGGGCTTCGGGCCGTGAAATGATCACCTGGCCGACGTCATCAACCCGATTGTATCTCACATAACGGATGTCCCACGGTTATTTCCTGACGTTCTGGTTGTGGAGTCGCTCCG
>Ga0272443_10007320_pt1 | contig 10584 bp, 8 predicted proteins | sample SSMAcet12_FD_193581 | JGI IMG/M metagenome (GOLD analysis project Ga0272443, IMG submission 193581) | Marine sediment archaeal communities from Little Sippewissett salt marsh, Falmouth, MA, United States - SSM-Acet-12 | ecosystem: Environmental > Aquatic > Marine > Wetlands > Sediment ... | reverse complement strand
CGAGATGCCACGGGCCGGGTCTTTTCTTAAATATTTTCCGCGCATTCCACAAGAACAGACAATGCAGCCGCGACTCGTCCCGGCAGTAATGGGGACAGTGCGTGCACAAGAATCGATAAATGATAATCTGCATGACGAGAACAGTCAGGACATAGGCGGCCAGCCAGAACGGTGATGACCGCACGATTGACGCACACGCCACAATGATGGGCACAAGGACCATCGATCCCCAGTACAGGCAGTCCGTTCGTGTGTGCTCCAGCTTCAAACCCATGATGTCTTTCGTCTCCATAGTCAAACCTTTCGATTTTTCTTTATCGGGGCGCAATGTGAGAACTTTATTGCCTCACAGGCTCCTCCGTTACCAGTATATTATGCCGCTTATCGTACCAGTATTGCCACGACGGTCACCATACCGACTGCAAAGGCAGCACCGGCGTAAAAAACAGACCCGATGCCCCCGGCAACAAATATCATTCCCATCAGCAGCGGACCGATGGTCTGTCCGATCCTCAAAACCATGCCGTTAATGGACATGAAGGCTGCCCTGTATTCAATAGGCGCAATGCCCGCCAGCAGCGTCTGAATGCTGGGAATTGTCATGCCGTGGGCGATGCCGAAGACAATCGTCGGGATGACAAGCATCCACAGCGTGGACATGAGCGGTATGAGACAGAGCGCTACGGCGTACAGGCTGAATGACGCCATCAGCAGAATTCGCTTTTCAAACGTGCGCGACAACCTGCCGAGCTGGGATGCGGTAAGTGCCGTGGTGAGAGACATACCGGAAAGAAGAAAACCGATGACCACGGGCGGCGCTTCGAAAGTCAAACCGATAAGTACAGGGAAATAGGTCAGGTATGCTCCATAGAGAATAACGAAGGTGACAACACCGGCGGCGAACAGTCCATAGACACGACGGTCATTGATACATCTCCACACGCTTCTCAGATAATCCACAATGTGTTGGTTGTTCCGCGGCTCGGGACTGTGTAATGAGAACAGGACAAAAAATCCCACGGGAACGGCAATAAGCGCCAGGAGAAACGGATAGTGCCATCCCACCATGGTCAGGGCTCCTCCGATGGCAGGGTAACTTGCCGTACCCATGCTGAGGACACTGGCATTATAGCCCATGGCCACGTCGCGGTCCCGTCCCGAATAGAGATCGCCGATAATGGCAATGTTCAGAGAACCAAGGGCGGACGCGCCGATACCCTGGAGAAAACGCACTGCGAGCAACACGTTAAAATCACGGACGAGGGCACAGGCACTACCGGCAATACCGAAAAGCATCAGCGAAGGAACGAGTATTTTCTTCCGCCCTATCCTGTCAGCGAAGATTCCCATGAGGGGTGCTAAAATAACGCCCGGAAAGGTAAAAACGGTAATCAGGAGCCCGATCTCCCGGGATGAAATGGCGAGTTCGCGAATGATCGTGGGAAAGGCAGGAGTAATACTGGACACACCGAGAACAGCCATCAGGGTCACACCAAAAATGATGCGCAAGTTGGGATCGCGGTAGAGAGTCTTTCTCCCGTTTCGGCAGGTCGTTTGTCGATCCTGTATCGGGGCAATACTCATTAACATCTTCTTTCATGCGAAGGCCGTCACATGCCCTGCATCATTTCGCGGGATCGTTCACGTTCCGTCGCCATTACCAGCTACTCCATCAGAAAGTGGAGACGTACATCACGTTGTGCCAAACTCTCCGAACAGATTCAATCGTATTTTCACGATCCCGCTGATTTTCTGCATTGTGACACGCAAACGACATGACGAAAACAACTTGACCGCCGACTTCCTATTCGATAGAAAAGCCACTGCACAGCACGAAATTCAGCGATTTACGTAACGGATTTTATGACGCCCTCTAAATAGTGGCGCTTGTTCCGCTGATTCGCTTGAGCATTTCCCGCCATGAGCGGCTTGGTCGTTATGTTGCCCATAGGTATTATTCTGGTTTATTCACACGATAAACCATTAAAAAAGAGATAACAGGAAGAATAACATTACTGGAGCACATCTCATGATTCCTTTGCTTGCATTTATTCCCATATTACTGACCATTATCGCCATGGTCGGACTGAATGTACGTGCCCACAGAGCACTTCCTCTTGCGTGGCTCGTGGCGGTTCTTATTGCCTGGACAGTATGGAAATTGAAAATTCATCACATTCTGGCCTTTTCACTTTTCGGGGTATTCAAGGCATGGGATATCCTCGTCATCATCCTGGGAGCCATTCTTATCCTGAATACACTCAAATATTCAGGAGCAATGGCGACCATCAATCACGGATTCAACGGTATCACGACGGACCGCCGTATTCAGGTCATTATTATTGGTTTCATGTTCGGCGCCTTTATCGAAGGGGCTGCCGGTTTCGGCACACCCGCGGCCCTCGCGGGACCACTCCTCGTTGGACTCGGGTTTCCACCGCTTGCCGCGGCGATGGTAGCACTCATTTATAACAGCGTTCCCGTTGTTTTCGGAGTAGTAGGAACACCCTTTTTCGGCGCCACCGGCACCCTGTCGCAGAACCTTCAAATGATAAACGCCGACGCTTCACTCTTTTCAGCGGCACTGGCGAAATGGGCCGCCCTGCCGAACGCCGTTGCGGGAACGTTTCTGCCCCTTATCGGGCTCTGTATGCTGACCTTCTTTTTCGGTAAAGACCGCACCATCAAACCGGCACTGGAGGCGGCACCCTTTGCCCTCTTTGCCGGCCTTTCTTTTACCGTACCCTACACACTGATCGCCTTTTTCTTCGGTCCCGAACTGCCGTCACTGCTCGGTTCGCTTATCGGTCTCGTTCTGGTGGTAGTCGCGGCGAAAAAGGGTTTTCTCGTTCCGGAGAGGCCGTGGGATTTCCCCGAGCGGGCGGACTGGGAGAGCAACTGGATGTCAACCGTCAACGTGGGGGATACGGGAGAGGCGAAAATGCCTCTCATCAAGGCATGGACACCGTACATCGTGATCGCCCTCATTCTCGTCATATCCCGTATCCCTGGATTCGGCATTAAAGGCGTCCTCGCCTCTCAAACGATCGGCTTGTCAACGATACTTGGCGTGAATGGGCTCGATTATTGCTTCAGCTGGGCCTATAACCCGGGAACGATACCCTTCATCGTCGTCGCCCTTCTGTCACAGGTGTTCTTTCGCATGCCGAAAGCGGCGATTGCTCGGGCATGGAAGACCACGTACAGTCAAACCAAAGTGGCGACGATTGCTCTGATTTCTGGCGTCGCCCTCGTTCAGCTTATGCTCCACACGGCGCAAAACCCCGCCGGGCTGGACGGTATGCTGACGGAGATGGCCAAGGCTGTCGCGAACGTCTCCGGCGGCTTATACCCCCTCGTGGCTGTGCCCATTGGCGTTCTCGGATCCTTCATGGCGGGGTCCGCCACGGTGTCCAACATACTCTTCTCATCATTTCAATTCGAAACGGCGACTTTCCTGGGCATCTCACCCGTCCTGATCTGCGCCCTTCAGTGTACGGGAGGCGCATTGGGAAATATGATCTGCATCAACAATATCGTTGCCGTGTCGGCGACTGTGGGATGTGTCGGTGTGACGGGCATGCTCATCAGACGAAACATCATCCCCGTTATCATGTACTACGTCATTGCGACGACCGTCATCGCAACACTCATCTTCGCTGGCTTTGACCCCTTTAAATTGTAGCCACAGCAACAGTCGTCGGAAATACAAAGGGGCCTCTTTCACGCCATGGTTACGGGATGAATAACCGGAACATGAGTTGGAATAGGTGGCCTTGTTGTCATGTTTCCGTCAGGAAAACAATAAGAATTTTCACAATACTCTTTTAAAGAAAATTATACTAAAGTTTCTAAGATATCGAGACGATTAAGCGGTTATAATTTGTACCTCTTGACCGGTTGTGCTTTTTGGAGCTCATTATTTCTCATACACATAAAAGGAATGCTGTATGGCTAGTAAAATTCGTGCTCAGATTATTGACGGAGGCGGACATGAGCAACTCTCTTTTGAAAAAGCCCTTGGACTTGATCCAACAATAATAAAAAGAACGACGGTCAACCATGGTGTTACGTCCGGGCGTGGAAAAGCTGAAGGTCATATCTACGAAAACTGGGAACCCGGCGAGGCGTTCTATGAAATCACGGACGACATTATTTTCGCCATCGATCTGAAATGGACTATTATATCCTTAAACCCCGCCGCGGAAAGAATCTTTGGTTACAACGCCGACGGTATTATCGGTAAAAGCATCCTTAAATTCATTCGTTCAGACTTCATTCCCGTCATAACGGATCTTCTTGATACAAAACTGAGATGTCTCGATTCAGACACTGAATCTATAGAACTAGTTGTCTTTGCGAAAGACGGCCATGAAAGATGGCTCGATGTCATCGCAACCGTGCTATATTCCCCGGAAGGCACGCCGTTCATAATTCAGGGAATCGCTCGCGACATAACTGACCGAAAACGGGCGGAAGAAAATCTTTTGGAGAGCGAGCAGAAATATCGTTCCATCTTCGAAAACACGAACTCCGCCATGGTCATTATCGAAAAGAACGATATCCCCTCTCTCGTAAACTGCGAATTCGAAAAGATGACCGGGTATACAAGGGAGGAAGTCGAGGGCTGCAGAACGTGGATGTCTTTTGTCGATCCCCGCGATATAGACCGGTTGACGACCTACCACATGGCCCGGATGAGCGGTGGTGAGGCTCCGAGAAACTACGAAGTCAATCTCGTATGCAAAAATGGCGTAATAAAGCATGTCTACATCACCGTGGCCTTCATTGGCGAATCCTTCCGGCGTGTTGTATCCATCACCGACCTGACGGAACAGGATACAGCTGAGGTGTCATTGTCGATAAGTGAGGCGCGATATCGGGCCTTCATGAATGCAACATCGGATGCTGCATTTATGAAAGACGAGAATTTTCGGTATATTCTTGTCAACAAGACATTCCTGGATAATATCGGTCTGCAGAACGAATCCGACGCACTCGGTAAACATTCCATCGACATTCTGTCCCCCGAAACAGCCGAATTTGATAGAAAATCAGACGAACTGGCACTGACGGCCGGCAGTGTTGTTGTCGTTGAGGAATGTGTTCATGATCGAATATTCGAAATCCGCAAATTCCCCGTTCCACTGGAAAACGAGGCAACGGGAATCGGCGCCCTTGTCAGAAATGTTACGGACATACGACGGGCGGAAGAGAAAAACAAAAAATTGGAGCTTGAACTTGACCAGGCACGAAAAATGGAAGTGTTAGGCACACTCGCCGGCGGCATCGCCCACGATCTCAACAACGTGCTCGGGGGCATGGTAAGCCTGCCGGAATTGCTCATGATGCAGTTTCCCGACGACAACCCGATCAAAAAACAACTCGCCCAGATAAAAAAATCGGGTGAGAAAACCACTCGCATCGTGCAGGACATGCTCACATTGACTCGGCGGGGCATCATAAGCCCTAAGGTTGTAAATCTTAATGATATCATATCATCCCAGTTCGAAACGCCGGAGTACGGGAAGCTGGAATTTCATCATCCGCAAGTGCGGTTCATGACGCAACTGGACGATCAGTTGCTCAATATCATGGGTTCCCCCGTGCATCTTTCCACGGCCGTGATGAATCTTCTTTCCAACGCAGCCGAATCCATGCCGTATGGAGGATCCGTCACTATAAAAACGAAAAATCGATACATAGGCAAACCTGTACAAGGATATGGTGAGATCCGAGAGGGAGATTACGCCGTACTGACAGTCAAAGACACGGGGAGCGGCATTGCACCGGATGATATCGAAAAGATTTTCGAACCGTTCTTCACCAAAAAGGTCATGGGCAGGAGCGGAACAGGACTCGGGATGACCGTCGTCTGGAGCACTGTCAAGGACCACAATGGTTATATCGACGTCAAAAGTAAAGAGGGTATCGGAACAACTATCCGCCTTTATTTTCCTGCCACAAGGAGACCGATAAAACAGGGACAGAAGTCTATTCCCATTGAAGAATACATGGGCACCGGACAGGCGATTCTCGTCGTTGACGACATTCCCGAACAATTGGAACTCGCTTCATCAATATTGTCCCGGCTTGGATATAAACCCGTGACCGCCTTAAGCGGCGAGGAGGCTATAGATTATCTCCGCAATCATTCCGTTGATCTCGTTCTGCTTGACATGATCATGGCACCCGGCATCGATGGCCTGGAAACGTATAAGAGAATACTCCAGATTCACCCGAATCAGAAAGCAATTATCACCAGCGGCTACAATGAAAACGACCGTATTAAGCAGGCCAGAAAACTGGGAGTAGGCGCTTTCATCAAGAAGCCGTACTTTATAGAAGGAATAGGAATCGCTATTCGGAAAGAGCTGGACGGCTAACAGATGGATAATTGTCCCTTTACATCCCGTATTTCTTGTCAGTCTCAACAACATCATGTCCACCTTTTCTCCGCCTGGCATCGTCCATACCCTTCTCGGGATATTGATCGTTTTGGATCCTGTTTTCTTATACACGTTGATTACCCTGGTATTCTCAGGGGATAGGATCAGACCCATGACCAGCAGATGCAATGTATTGAACACACTGTCCGTCACAAGGGACAGCACTCACTATATTGCATTTTCTTTCAATATGGTGAGAGAACGTTTCTCATTCACCCATTGTTTCGTGTCAGGTAGATCGCCTCAGGATGTGGTCGATTTTTTCCACTATCCATATAAACAGTAAAAGGAAGGCGTCTCAGGCATACAAACCCGGTTTCATCGAGCCATTTCATTATCTGAAAGGCACTGTGGCGGTACACCGTCACCCATTTTTCCGTTTTTGTATACTCCGGTCCCACGGAAAACGCGGCATCTTCACCATCTTTCCTGTCACCCACGGCAAAAACGAAAATACCGCCTCTTCTGAGAATCCGCGCTATTTCAGCAAAAATGGAGGACAGTTCGCTGAAGAAGTCCAACACACCGACACATACGGCGTGATCCATGCTTCCTGTGGAAAAGGGATACGGCATGACCGTGAGGTCGTGGCGGACAACATCTGTTATACCTTTAAATCGACAGGCATCGAGCATATCCTGTGCGATATCCATCCCGTGAACACGCAACCCCGCCATGCGAAAAAGCCGGGACCCCAGCCCGGTCCCGATTCCGATATCCAGGATACATTGCCCCGGCATAACATGCTCGTATGCCAGACCGAAAGCCATCTCGGGCGCGTACCACCCCGTCGCCTCTGCTTCATCCTCATATGCTTTAATCAGCGTCGCGATCTTTGTTGTCTTCTTGACCATCTTCTCCGATAGCACCTTCCACATCCTTCGAATCGTCTATAATACTTTTGCCTCGCACCGCTCACGTCATCCGTCACAATAAAGAACCGTATATCTTTTGTAACTGATATTTCTACACACTGTACCGCCATAATATTCTGCGCAGTTATATTACATCACGCCACAATGGCATGCTCACGGTGGTTTCCCATCAAATACTCTCCCTTTTACACTGTCTCATGGGCATTAACAGGGTTTACATCGATAACGGTAATCTCGTTTCTCGATCCCAGACGCATGGGCGGACCCCATGTCCCCGTTCCCTGAGAAACATAGATTTTCATTCCCTTATAGTCATACAAACCTTTGAAGTACGGGTATGCAAGCCGCGTCACGTAGTTCCACGGGAAAATCTGGCCCCCATGGGCGTGACCGCAGAGCATGAGATCGATCCCGGCATCCCGGGCAATGTGAGCATCTTTCGGTTCGTGATACAGAAGAATATTGTAATATTCTCTGTCACATTCGATATTGCGGAAGGCCTTTTTCAAGATATCACGTCCGTCGCCATAGTGGATGCCGGTAATACACAACCCGTCATTGGTATGTGTTCCGCCGTCCAGAACAGTGATTTTGGTTCCGCGTAATAATCTTTCCATTTCACCGTTTTGGTTATGCCATACCTCGTGGTTGCCCATTACCATATATATAGTGCGTATTCCGTTGATTCCGCCACCCCAATCCGATTGATTCCGCCACTCTGATTCGATGCAAAGCGCCATGGCGATACGACTGATTCCGCCACTCCCGCCGGAGCGAAGCGACGCTGGTTTATGTTTTTTTCATATAATGCTTTTCACGTTACTGCACCATATTTTTTTCTCATGGATTCACCCGTCATGGACAGATTGATTTTATGTGCATTGTGAACAACCCTGTCGAGGATTGCGTCGGCGATGGAGGGGTCGCCGATTTGTTCGTGCCAGTGATCGATGGGAAGCTGGCTGGCGATGATGGTTGAGGCGCGGCCATGCCGATCCTCAACAACCTCGAGGAGGTCCCTCCGTTCCGTATCGGTCATGGACGCAAGACCAAGATCGTCAATCACCAGCAGATGTGTTCTGGCCATTTTTCTCATGGTTTTGCCGTAACTGCCGTCTCCCCTGGCAAGGGTCATCCGGTAGGCGAAGGCCGGTGCCCGCAGGTAAAGGGCCCGATATCCTTCCCGACAGGCCTTGTGAGCGAGGGCGCAGGCCAGGAAGGTTTTGCCCGCTCCCGTGGGGCCGGTAATAATAACGTTGTGACACCGCCGAACCCACTCGCAGGAGATAAGTGACATCATGACGGACTGATCGATGCCCCGCGGGGTCTTGTAATCAATGTCCTCGACGCAGGCAGCGATCTTCAGGTGTGCGTTCTTCAGGTATCGTTCCAGCCGGGTGTTCTCCTTCCAGGTCCACTGTCTGTCAACGATCAAACCGAAGCGTTCCATGAATGAGAGACTGTCCATGTCCGGCTGATTGAGCTGATCGGAAAGGGCCTCCGCCATGCCGTTGAGTTTCAGTGCGTAAAGCATGTGTATGGTCTGCTGATTAAGCATGGGCTTCCTCCTTGCTCCGGTAATAGTCCCGGCCGCGGAGATTGTAGTGGATTACCGGATGGTCCGGGACGGCTGGTGATTCGGCTGCCTGCGAGTCCAGGTTGTGCTTGAGGATCGATTCAACACTCTTGTAGGTGTAGGCCTTAAGATGCAGTGCGCGGCCGCAGGCGGCTTCAACACGCACCGGTGAATAGCGTTTGACCAGTCGCATAATGCCCAGGCAGGAACGGAAGCCCTGCTCCGGATGCCGGCGGGTTTCCATGATACGCCTGACCAGGTCGCGTGTGTTGGGCCCGTTCTGGCCCGCCCAGCGGATAATGCGGGACGGTGTCCATTCCCGGTATTTCCGGTGTGCCTTGGGCATGTGGTCCGTCACCGTGGTGTAGCGATACTGGGTATAACTGCGCGCATGGCTGGCAACGCGACGGTTTTTGAAGAGTATCTCCACAGTGGCCGTCGTCAGCCACACCTCGACCTGTTTCTTCACAAGCTGATAGGGAACACTGTAGTAATGACGATCGATTTCGACATGGTAATCGATGTTGACCCGTACCTTCTTGCACTCGGCATATTCATAGGGCGTGGACGGAAGCGGCTTTAAGGCCGGGCGGTCGACGCTGTCGTACAGGCTTTGTCGCGTTGCCGTCATCTTCTGGAACGGCCGGTTGTTCAGGTCATGGAGCTTCTGAATGATGGCGTGATTGAGTTCATCGATACTGAAGAAGGTGTGATTGCGCAATGCCGCCAGGATCCATCGCTCCGCCAGGAGAACCGCCGATTCCACCGTAGCCTTGTCCTTCGGCTTGGCGGTCCGCGCGGGGATGATGACCGTCCCGTAGTGACAGGCCATTCTGTGATACGTCGGATTGATATCCGGCTCGTAATAGCAGGGTTTCTTTACGCCGGTCTTCAGGTTGTCGGGCACGATGATCTCCGGAACGCCGCCGAAAAACTGCAGCGCCCGGACATTGGCCTCGATCCAGGAGGGAAGGCTCTGAGAGAGCGACGCCCAGGCAAAGGTGTAGCTGCTGGCACCCAGGGCGGCTACAAAAAGATAGGCATCCCTGATCTCGCCCGTCACGGGGTCTGTGACGGGGATTGTCTGCCCGGCGTAATCGACAAAAAGCTTTTCCCCGGCACGATGCGTGTGACGCAGTACAACGTCCAGCGTGCGACGCCACCGGCGGTACAAAAGACAATACTGGCTGTATTGATAGCCGTCCGGGTTGGCCGCTTTGTACTCCAGCCACAAAAGCCGGAGCGTCACGGATTTGCGAGACAGCTCATGGTGAATATACTCCATATCAAGCACGCCGCGATGAGAAGACTCCTCCTGTACCGGCGCGGGGAAGAGACGGTCTTCAAGGCGACCGTCATCGAGCTCGGATACCTCTGACCATGAAAGACCGGATCTCTCGGCACGAAACACGTACTCCCTGACGGTGCTGCGGGCAATGTTGCAACTTTGGGCAACCTGTTTGTTCGAAAATCCTTTCTCCCATTTCAATCGTAATACCTCTTTGATGGTCCGCATGGATAACCTTTCCGCCGCCACAGTGACCTCCCGTTTTTGCCGGAGGTTGTAACGGCTTTTGTGAAGTTTATCCAGCGTCGCTCATACCCGCGTCAGGGGTGGTGGAATGGATCATATTCGGGTGGCGGCTTCCATCATATTCCGGTGGCGGAATGAATCATATTCGGG
>Ga0272443_10007319_pt1 | contig 10584 bp, 11 predicted proteins | sample SSMAcet12_FD_193581 | JGI IMG/M metagenome (GOLD analysis project Ga0272443, IMG submission 193581) | Marine sediment archaeal communities from Little Sippewissett salt marsh, Falmouth, MA, United States - SSM-Acet-12 | ecosystem: Environmental > Aquatic > Marine > Wetlands > Sediment ... | reverse complement strand
ATAACATCATCGACACTGTCACCGGCACTGTAAACATGTGTGGTATTTCCGCCGCTGCTGTGCAGTTCCATTCTTTACCCTCTCATTTCTCATGCTTATCACAAACCATTCAAAACTTTTTGTACTGAAACTGCTGGTGAAAAACCATCCAAGAAAAAAACACATAAACACTGAGGAAGGACCTCTTCACAGGGAAGGTCCTTCCTCTTTCAGAAAATCCGCTTAATAAAACCGCAGGAAATCTCCGACGAAGCGATCCGCCCGGGCCGGGCACTCAAATCCTCTATATCAAGCAGGCACTGCCCTCTCACAATCTCACGCGACGCTAAGGGTTTTTACCGCCACATTCGACCAAGCGTGATGATGGCAATTCTCTTATAGAGGGTTCTCCTCCGCCGGTCAATTAACTGCCTTACACCTTATCTGTGAAAGATCTCACTCTATTTTAAATCCGGGCACGCCGTCGAAGTCGCGCCACATCGATAATAAACGTTTTGCCCGCCCGCATGGCGATTATGCCGTCTTTCTTTAGCAGTGCCATTTCCTTGTTGACACTCTCACGTGTAGCACCTACCATACTGGCAAGGTCTGTTTGTGTCAACTTCAAATCAATGAGTACACCCTCTTTCTCGGGAACACCCCACGCTTCAGCCAATTCTGCAAACCTCTTTGCCAGCCGAGACGCTACGGGCAGGAAACAGGCGTCTCCGAGGAGATCGTCCGTCCGTCGTAAACGTAACGACAGGTAGGTCAGAAACGACTCTACCGCCTTGTCCTTTCCCCGGATAAACCGGAGAAAGTCGGCCCGGTTCAGGGCGAGGAGTTCCGTGTCTTCAACGGCAATGACATCGGCCGAGCGGGGCATCCCGTCAAAGAGGGCCATTTCCCCGAAGAAGTCGCCCTCTGACAGTATTGCCGGTGCCATTTCATCCCCCCACCGCGACGGCAGAATGATTTTCACACTGCCCTTTGTAATAACGTAGAGCGTGCTGCCCTCATCGCCTTTGCGGAATAGTACTTCCCCCCTTTTGAGGGGACGTCTCCGCAAAGAGGCGGCAAGATGATGAATATCATCGTCATCGAGTGTCTGAAACAGCGGTATCTGTGCAATACACTTTTCAGGGTTCATGGAACCTCACACACTGATTTTTATGCCGTATATGGCAATCAGGATAACGGCGGCAATCCACACAGACATAACATCCGAAACACGCCGCAGAGGGTTCTCGACAACGGAAAAGACCGCCCGCTCGATACGATCGTCAGCCACACCATCAATGAGATCCTCAGCGAGAGATACGAAATGGCCCAGAGAATTTTGTAGGACATGGTAGCCTTTCGTCGTCGTCAGGAGAAGGTACTCCTTTTTCCCCACGGCCAGGGCATCCAAATTTGTAATGGCATCCCAGTGAAGATCGACCGTTCTGAAGAGCGACAAGACACGGCATCCCTCCCGGCTGATATAAACGCGGCGGCGCAATGATGCAGCGAGAATGAACACAAAGGGAATCAGGATGATGACGAGGATGACCGGCTCGGCGCCGAAAGTCCTTTTCACCAGTGAGAAAACAACGAGACCCGCGATAAGGATGGTATCGAGCACGAGTCCGACCAGAAAAGCCCTTTTAACCGTATAGCACGTCATGATGATGGCTGAGTTCCTTATCTCTTCACTGACGACTCTTCTCGTTCAAAGAGGCCGCTCTTGCCTCCGTCCTTCTTCATCAACTTGACATCAGTAATGACAATGGCCCTGTCCGCCGATTTGCACATATCGTAAACGGTCAATGCCGCAACGGAAACGGCCGTCATCGCCTCCATTTCCACACCCGTCCGTCCAATATTTGTAACACGCGCCTCAATCACCACCGTTCCCGACGGTGCATTGGACACAAAATCGACATCGATCCCCGTCAATTCCAGGGGATGACACATGGGTATCATGTCTGCAGTCTTTTTAGCCGCCATGATGCCGGCTACTTTGGCAACATCGAACACATTGCCCTTTGCCACTGATCCCCCTTCTATGGCGGCAACCGTTTCGGGACGCATCACCACGGTACCGCGCGCCACGGCTACTCTCGGGGTCGGCTCTTTTTTAGTAACATCGACCATGCGCGGTCGTTTTTCTTCGTCGAGATGAGAAAACTCCATTAGAACCACTCCTTTGTTCGCCGTGCCTTTTCATGTCACGGACAGATCCCGAAAAACATCGGAATAAAATGTATCATAGTATGAAATACGCAAAACTCGTTTGTTCGATAATGTGGAAATCGTCGCGTACATAAAAACGATCTTCGGATTTCAATATATCAGAATTTTATATGTAGCACAGCTCGAATAACATCGTCAAGAAACGGCACCCGGCTCGAAAAAAACTTTTTGAGACTGCACCGGCTCGCCGAAGAAACGGCTTGCCAATCGATCAAAGCGTTCCGATGTATCGGTCGTCCAGAACAGTCGTGTTCCGCCTTTCGGAAGACGCTCTTCGATCTCCGGATGACGGCTCAGGTAATGCTGAAAACGGCGCGCTACCAAAGGACCCTGCGCAAGGACCGCCACATCCGGCGGTACGGCCATCCGGATTTTTTCATGAAGGAGGGGATAGTGGGTGCAGGCGAGAAGGACCGTATTGATTCTTGTCTCCTGAGAGAACAGCCTGGTAACATATTTGTCAATGATCAACGCAGTTCCCTTCCAATCTTCCTCTCCCGCTTCAATAATCGGTACGAGCAGGGGACACGGTTCATGAAACACTGTAATATGCGGATTGATCGCTCCTATCTCCCGTTCATAGGCACGTGACTGCACCACGCCTTCAGTCGCGAGGATGCCCACGGCACGGGATGGCCCCCCGGCAATCTCTTCCGCCGAGGGACGAACAACGCCAAGAACACGCCGCTCCGGATACCGGCCGGGCAGAAAAGTCCTCTGAATGTCTCTCAGCGCGAAGGCGGTGGCCGTATTACAGGCAATGATAATGATGCCGCATCCCCGTCGGAACAAATAATCGACGGCCTCTTCCGTGTACCGTGTTATGATTGCCTGAGACCGCGTCCCGTATGGCACGCGGGCGTTATCTCCCAGAAAGACGTAGTCGTACTCCGGCAACATGTCCACCACGTGTCTCATCACGGTCAACCCGCCGAAGCCTGAATCAAAGAAACCGATCACGTTACAGCCTTTCACAGATTAGAACATGCACATTACCGGGTACCTGTCTGCATCCGCCACAGCGGCAGACCACCAACGGGAGCGACCCCATCTTCCCATAGTGATGCGCAGGATACCATTCATTAAGATGAATGACCCATATCGCGTTTTTTTCTGAAAAACAAGTGTACTCAGAAAAAATCTTGCACAGTGTCGTTCATTCGATTAATATCTTAAATCTCTGTATGATTCCCGTACAGCGTACTCTCGTTTCACCGTACCACACAGCAGTATGGTCTTTTTTTTATGACCGAGTCTCTACTGTATATCGGTGTCCGACGGACAGGCCTATGACGACAGGACCTGTCCCGAACGCGGTAACGCAGTTGGTGAAAGGAACGTCCCTGAATCAGGAGAATCACCCGCGAAACATAACGGACCGACAATGATCGCCAAAACCTTCGGAAGCACACTGATCGGAATTGATGCGCACGGTATTACCGTTGAGGTCGACGTATCCTTGGGACTGCCTCAATTTTCTCTCGTGGGGCTTCCCGATACGACCGTCAAGGAGAGCAAGGATAGAATCAAATCGGCCATAAAAAACTCCGGATATGATTTTCCCCGTCACCGGGTGACAGTCAATCTCGCGCCAGCGGATATAAAAAAGGAGGGGGCGGGATTCGACCTCCCCATCGCCATGGCGATACTCGCCGCCAACGAAACAATCACCCGGGAGTCGCTCACGAGATACCTCTTTCTCGGAGAACTCTCTCTCGACGGCTCCGTCACCGGCGTCCACGGCGCCCTTTCCGCCGCACTTACCGCGAATAAACTCTCTCTCACGGGTATAATTCTTGCGCGCGGTGACGCAGAGGAAGCGTCACTCGTCGACAACATCAACATCATAGCCGTCGATTATCTCTCCGATGCGGTGGAATACGTCGAGGGACGCAGGAATATCCCGCCGATAACGGCAAAAAGCACGGGCGATTTCCGTCATCCTCCTCCGTATGCCTTCGATCTTGCCGATGTACGAGGACAGGAACAAGCGAAACGTGCCTTGGAAATCGCTGCGGCGGGCAACCACAACCTGTTGTTCATCGGCCCGCCCGGTTCAGGCAAGACCATGCTGGCGAAACGTCTCATTACCATCCTGCCTCAACCATCATTCGAGGAATCGCTGGAGATCACTAAGATCTTTTCCGCCGCCGGCATGCTTACAGAGAAGGAACTGCTTGTCGGAACTCGACCGTTCCGGGCACCCCATCATTCCATATCGGACGCGGGGCTCGTGGGTGGCGGCACCACACCCCGCCCGGGAGAAATCAGTCTTGCCCATAACGGTGTGCTCTTTCTGGACGAACTGCCCGAATTCAAGCGAAACGTTCTCGAGGTACTCCGACAGCCTCTGGAAGACGGCCACATTACGATCGCCCGTTCCTCCATGACGGTCACCTATCCCGCCTCCTTCATGTTGGTGGCCGCCATGAACCCCTGTCCCTGCGGCAATCTGACGGACCCGCGGAAACAGTGTCGCTGCACCTACACCCAGATCCTCCACTACCGCAACAGAATTTCCGGGCCCCTTCTCGACCGCATCGACATGCATGTGGAAGTACCCTCCCTCCGATACCGGGAACTGAGCGGCCGGCAAACGGGCTCATCGTCGGAGACCGTCCGCGAACTCGTCCGAAAGGCCCGGCACATCCAGAAAGACCGTTTTTCCTCACCGACAAAGACAAACGCGCGCATGTCAAACAGGGAAACAAACAGTTACTGCCCTCTCGACGGAGAATCACGCACCCTTATGGAAATGGCCGTCGAAAAACTCGGGCTGAGCGCCCGGGCATATCACCGGGTTCTTAAGATCGCCCGCACCATCGCCGATTGTGACGGCGGCGGTTCCATCACCGTATCCCATATATCCGAAGCGATCCAGTACCGTTCCCTCGACAGAAATATCGTCTGACAGGAAAGTAATGCCCTCACATGTCTCCCCCGGGCGTGTCACAAAGGGACGGAAACCGATCAAGCGACCGTGCCGGTGACAGTATCAGGGTTGTGTCGGCACCCTTGTTGTCCTGCACTGTAACGGAAACGGAACAGCTGAATGTATATCGTGCCACAGAACGCTTGATAGATCGACTTTTTAGTGCTAATGTTCTTCACACCATGCGCCAAAAGACACTGATAAATGGATGACATGTACTGTTGCAAACGGGACGTGACACTGGTAATGGCGGAAACGTCTCAGCGGAAGCGACAATGTCAGTGCGCGAAAAAGATCTGACAAGGGGACATGACACATGGAAATCACGATTACGGAAGCGACTCCAACACAGAAAAATGCCATACCGGCAGATGATTCTCAGCTGGGATTCGGCAAAATATTTACCGATCACATGTTTCTCATGCACTACACCGAGGGACGGGGATGGCACGACGCATCCATTGAACCCTACCGGGACTTCGCCCTCGATCCGGCATGCATGTGCTTCCATTACGGACAGGAATTCTTTGAAGGCATGAAGGCATACCGGGGCGAAAGCGGGTCGATTTACCTGTTCCGCCCGAAGGAAAATATCCGCCGCATGAATATGTCCGCTGAGCGACTCTGTGCACCGCATATCGATGAGAAGGTTTTCCTCGACGCCCTGTTGAAACTGATTTGCCTGGACAAGAAGTGGATACCGACAAGCGAAGGCTCGTCACTCTATATCCGGCCGACGGTAATCGCCACAGAACGGGCTCTGGGAGTCCACCCATCGTCTGAATTCATCTTCTACATCATTCTCTGTCCCGTGGGCGCTTACTATCCCGAAGGATTCAGTCCGACGAAGATCTACGTGACAGAAGATTATGTCAGGGCGGTACGCGGCGGCGTGGGCGACTGCAAGGCAGCGGGCAATTACGCGGCAAGCCTCTATGCGGCGAAGAAGGCGAGCGAGATGGGATACACGCAGGTCCTTTGGCTCGATGCCGTCGAAAGAAAATATGTGGAAGAAGTCGGTACCAGTAATATCTTCTTCGTCATAGACAACACCCTGGTCACACCGCCCCTTTCGGGCAGCATCCTGCCCGGTGTGACCCGTGATTCCGTCATACACCTGGCAAAATCATGGGGCCTCCCCGTGGCGGAACGACCCATTGATATCGACAACCTCATCACGAAGCAAAAGGAAGGTCGCCTCACAGAAGCCTTCGCCTCGGGGACGGCGGCTATTGTGTCCCCCATCGGTCATATCTACTATCAGGATACGGAATACGCCATCGGCGACGGCGGGGTGGGAACGTTGACGGATCGCCTGTATCACGAGATCCTCCATATCCAATACGGGAAGACGGAAGATCCCTTCGGCTGGCGCGTGGAAATTTGCGGCTGACGGAGGAATACCGTCGGAGTCAATCTCTCATGACAAAATGGGCATGGACATTCCGGTGGATGATCATTATCACCGCCGTTGCGGCGGCGATTGCGTTGCCGAGGGTGTACGTGTTCGCCGCCGATGCAACACTGGATGAACTGACAGAGTTCATTCAGAAAAGCTACGACGGTATTCGGGATTTCTCCGCGGAATTCACACAGACGGCAACGATGCAGTCTGTGAGGAAAGCCGTGACGGAATCGGGGATTGTCTACATCAAAAAACCGAAACGGATGTACTGGGATTATCACGTCCCTGCCCGAAAGAAACTGATCATCAATCCGGAGACGGCTTGGATGTATGTACCCGAAGACAACATGGTCTACATCTACGACGCCGATACAGTTTTTTCTTCCAAGCTAACGCTCCGCTTCCTCACCGGCGTCTGGAACATGGACACCGATTTCACCATCAGTTTTTCACCGGCTGGTCGCAGGGATGCAAAAGGCAACTACCGCCTCGCCCTGACGCCCAGGGGTGACGACACGGGGATCAAGGCGCTTACGGTAACCATCGACCACGAAACGTACCGGGTTGTAACGGCAGAATTCATCGATCTTTACGACAACAGGACACTTCTCGCCTTCGACAATATCACCATAAACAACGATATACCCGACGCCCTCTTTACCTTTGAACCGCCGCCGGGCGCCGACGTCTACCGGCAGGCACCGTGATAGAATATCCTTTCAAGGTACGCCACGACACCCCGGTTCCGTAACCCGTCACGGGCTATTTACGAAATAAGGAAAAAATCAGTGTCAGAACAACACTGATAATGATGCAGGTTGTTATGGGGAAATAGAAACTGCTTTTTTCTCCCTTGATAAAAATATCCCCGGGAAGTCGTCCCAACCACGGCAGTTTTCCGACCACACACAAGAGGATTCCCACGGCAATCGCGCCGATACCCGCGATGATCAGCACCTTCCCGATATGAGACAGATCCGGCATACTATTACCTCTCGTCCATGCACCACGCGTCCCGCATCAGAGCATTCCTTCCGCCGGCCCCCACCGTTGTTTCAAAGGGATCGTCCCGCGAAAAATCGGGGAGTTCGCGGACGGTGTCGTTCACATCCTGGACGAAGAGATATTCAAAGCCCATTTCACAGGCGGCGTCCACGACGCGCCGGTACTCTGTTTCCGTCACCGTGCGTCCCAGATGGGGATGTGTTCTCACACGCGGCGTGGGCGTGTACTGTGCCATGATACTGAGAGGTACGGTCACGGGAATGTTCTCCGCGAGGAGACGGAGAACGGCAAGACTGTTCTCCACCATGCCCGGCAGAACGAGGTGCCGTATTATAACACCCCGCACTGCCACGTTTTCCCGCATCACGAGCGTGGCACCCACATGGGAGACCATTTTCCGAAGCGCCGCAAAGGCAGTGCTCACATAATCATCCACCCCCGACAGGGCACTCCCCAGGTGGTCATTGCCATACTTGCAATCAGGCAGATAAATATCCACCACACCGTCCAGCATATCGATCACCTCGGCTGACTCGTACCCACTCGAATTATACACGACAGGAAGCTGAACACCCTTGTCACAGGCCGAAGCGAGCGCGTGGAGGAAGGGCGCCAGGTGCGATGTCGGCGTAACGGCTTCGATATTATGACATCCCTGCCGCGCGAGACGGACTATTACGTTCGTAAGTTCATCTGACGAGACATTAACACCGTTGCGGGCGTGACTGATCTCGTGGTTTTGACAATATGCACACCGGAGGGTACAGGAGGAGAAGAAGATTGTTCCTGCACCGGACAAGGCTGAAAGAGGGGGTTCTTCCCCATGATGGGGGAGAGCGCAGGCAATCCGGGGGGCGGTGGACATACCGCAAAAGCCCTTCTCCCCCGCTGTTCTGTCCACGCAGCATCGCCGGGGACAGAGGGTACACCGCCTCAGCATGGCATCAAAAGCGTGGGCCCGTTCTCTGAGTCTATCGCCCGTCATGAGTACTCTTTACGATATTTTCTCCACATGTTTCTTCACCGCCCCGCTTTCAACGGCCTCGATGAAACGTTCTCCAAGGTGCCGGGACTTTTCCACTACTGTCTTCCAGGCAGCATGTCGTTCCGCGGAATTCGCAGCATGTTTCCTGAAGTCTTTTCGCTCGGGGACACGGCCGCCCGGCAGTGTTGCAACAAATTCATCGGAAGGATGGACTAGGAGAACATGGCGGGTCAACTCCTCCGACAGTTTTCTGTACCGCAGCCACTTATCGAACCATACCGGCACGAGCCGCCTGTCGTGGTTAAAAACAAGCGTGACATCATCATCGGTCGTTTCGTACCGTTGATTCAAATGATAATCGACGAGACATCCATCGCGGTATTTACCATTCGGGGCCCCGTAAATATTCCTCACACCGGCAACGGAGAGAGGAATGGCCGATGACGCCAAAAGCGCGTATCTGAAATTTGCCTCGTCCAGGGCATAGGCCTCGCCGCGGAAACCCGGCGAGAAACAGAAACGCGGACGAATCGGACCGCTGTGGAAAACGATTCGCCGAAAAAACGCGTAGAGCCACGCGTGACTGCACAGATTGGCGAGAAAGGCCCCCGCAAGAACAGGTCTTTGAATGAAAGACATATCGAACGCGGCGACGTGACGCGCCCGGGCCGTTACAATGGCGAGACGGAACCGTTTGTTCGTTAATGCGAAGGACAGGGCATCGTCTTCGATATAGGCATTGATGACCGCACTAACTGCCTCCCGGATACTCTCGCGAGTATCCTGGGCCGTCAGGTGCATGGCGACGTAGGCGTCGATCAGCCGATCATACTGTGTCAGCGGGTCCGGCTGCACCCAGGCGGCGAATCGCAGGGCACCCGCCGATGCCCCGGCGAGAAGCACGGGATGGGACCGGGCAAGAACGTCATGCTCCAGGAGACCCCGGTCGAAACCGCTTGCCACGAGCCACCGTGGACCTGTTGCCGGTCCGACGAAGGTGGTTATTGCGTCGAAATTAAAACCACCGTCCTGTATCATATCATAAACACGGGACCCTGCCTTTATACAAAGATCTTTCATCCTCTAATCTCAGCTCTCTCGGTTTTTTCTTTCACTATATCAGCATGAGCTATCCCTCAAAAGTAATGCCTTTTGTCAACCCATTTTTCCCAATACCGGGATGAAAAGCTCAGTACCCGTCCGTTTCCTGCCGCGAACCGGCTTGACACAAATATAGTAATATAATAGATTGTATCACCATAAGTAAATATTTTTTATGACAAAATGTTATATTGAAGGAAAAATGAGGGGATAGTAACGGGCCCCATGAAATGGAAGGGGAATCCTCGGTTGTTTTTGAAAAAAATTTCAGCAGCGTGAAAGTACCCGCCGTTCACGCCACAGAAAGGCACCATTGAATGGATGTAACCCATGAAATAAAAGAGATTACTCACGCCGCGCGGCAAAGCGCGGGCATTCTGGCCGCACTATCCTCTGACATCAAGAATAAGGTACTGGCCGCTATGGCCGAACAAATACTCACGCACAAAGACTACCTCTTCGAAGAAAACAGGAAGGATTGTGACAGTGCCCGGGAAAAGGGTATTCCACCGGCTATGCTCGATCGCCTGACACTGACAGATGCGGTCATTCATACGATGGCACAGGGTATTCAGGATGTCATCGCCCTTCCCGATCCCGTGGGAACAGTAACGTCCATGTGGAAACGTCCCAATGGTCTCCTCGTCGGCAGACAACGTATCCCCCTCGGCGTTATTGGGATCATCTACGAATCTCGTCCCAACGTGACCGCCGACGCCGCCGCCCTGTGCCTGAAGTCAGGCAACGCCGTCATTCTCAGGGGCGGATCCGAGGCGATCCATTCGAATGTGGCCATCGCCTCGCTCCTCAGAACGGCCATCCGTGAGAACGGTATCCCCGAGACAGTGGTCCAGGTTATCCCCACCACGGACAGGGAAGCCGTCACAGCACTCCTCTCCATGGAAGACGACGTGGATCTCATCATCCCCCGCGGAGGAGAGG
>Ga0272443_10007317_pt1 | contig 10585 bp, 9 predicted proteins | sample SSMAcet12_FD_193581 | JGI IMG/M metagenome (GOLD analysis project Ga0272443, IMG submission 193581) | Marine sediment archaeal communities from Little Sippewissett salt marsh, Falmouth, MA, United States - SSM-Acet-12 | ecosystem: Environmental > Aquatic > Marine > Wetlands > Sediment ... | reverse complement strand
TCAAGCGGGCGGTTGGCTTGTTTTGCTTTTTAAGGATGGAACTGCAAGGAGAAGCACCGGTCATGAAGGAAACTGAGCAGACATCGCCGGCACGCATCCTGGTCGTGGACGACGATCGGGCGCACCGGACCATGCTCCGCACCCTGGTTGCCGGATGGGGCTACGAGATCTTCGAGGCAGACGACGGACAGGGCGCCGTCGATGCGGTCTCCGGGCGGCCGTTCGACTTGATCCTCATGGACATCCGGATGATCAAGGTGTCGGGCCTGGAGGCCCTGGAAAAGATCCGGGTCATGAATCCGGCCATTCCGGTGATTCTCATGACCGCCTACTCTTCGGTGGAAACTGCGGTGGCGGCCCTGAAAAAAGGCGCCTACGATTACCTGACCAAGCCCCTCGATTTTGAAAAACTCCGGGTGACCCTCCAGCGGGCCGCCGAGCATCGCAGGTTAAAGGAGGAAAACCAAGAGCTGCGGCAGCGTCTGGGCGAGCATTTCGATCCGGGGCGGATCATCGGTCGGTCCCCGGCCATGGTCCGGCTTTTGGAGACGGTGTCCCAGGTGGCCCCCTCAGAAGCGACGGTGCTGATCTCCGGGGAGTCGGGCACCGGCAAGGAGCTCATCGCCGGCGCAATCCACTACAACAGCCCCCGCAGCGGCGGGCCGTTCGTCAAGATAAACTGCGCCGCGATCACTGAAACCCTGCTCGAGTCCGAACTCTTCGGCCACGAAAAAGGCGCCTTTACCGGCGCCGACCGACGCAAAGAGGGAAAGTTTTTTCAAGCCCACGGCGGCAGTCTTTTTTTGGACGAGGTCAGCGAAATGTCCATGCAGATGCAGGTCAAACTGCTCCGGGTCCTGCAGGAGCGCGAGTTTACCAGAGTTGGCGGAGAAGAGGTGCTCGAGGTCGACGTGCGGGTCGTTGCGGCAACCAATCGAGACCTGGCAGAAGCCATTGCGGCCGGGGCTTTCCGGGAGGATCTGTACTACCGGCTCAACGTGGTCGGTCTGCCGGTGCCCCCGCTGCGGGAGCGTCGGGAGGACATTCCGCTGTTGTGCCAGCATTTTCTGGAGCGGTTCGCGGAAAAAAACCGGAAGACGATCAAGGGGTTCACCCCCGGCGCCATGGACGGCCTGATCCGCTACTCATGGCCGGGCAACGTCCGGGAACTGATGAACGCCGTGGAGCGGGCCGTTGTCCTGGCCCGGGAACAATACCTGAGGGCCGCCGAATTTCCGATGATTCCACAGGTGGAGGGGGCGCCGGCTGCGGGCCTGTATCCTGCGGCCGGCGGCGCACAAGAGGCCCTGACCCTTGACAACGTCGAGCGGGCGACCATCTTACAGACCATGGAAGATGTCGGCGGCAACAAAAGCGAGGCGGCCCGGCGGCTCGGCATCACCCGAAAGACGCTTCACTCGAAGCTGAAAAAATACGGGGTCCGGTAGCGCCGGCCGCGCAATGATTGTTTTTGGATCCAAGGCACCGTCCCGCCGCAGGCCGGAATGTAGATGGCGGCGGGCTTTTCACTGGTGTGGGAGCGACGATATTTTGCAGGAGAATTCAAAACCGCCCACTTATACGGGCGGGGAGGAACGCCTTCAACAGGAAGAACCAAGAAAGCAGACCGAAGATGAACCAGGAAGAGTCGACCATTGTCCGGTGCGCCCATTGCGGCGCCAAGAACCGAATCGCATCCGCGCGCGCTCTTGACGAGGCCCTGTGCGGAAAGTGCAAGCACCCGCTGAAACCCGATGGCGCCAAAACGGGGCCGGCGGAGGTCTACACGCTTCGGTGCAACGGCTGCGGGGCAAAGAACCGGGTTCGGTCCGACCGGATCGATGCCGGTGCCAAATGCGGCCGCTGCGGCGGGGCGCTCAAGACCGACGCGCTGTTCGAGCCCCAGCCGCTGATGGTCACCGACGTCAATTTTGACGAAAAGGTGCTGGGCTCCCCGCTGCCGGTGCTGCTCTACGCCATGTCGCCCACCTGCCCGGGATGTGCGCAGGTCGGTCCCGTAGTGGACCGCTTTGCTGCAGAAGCCCGGAAAAAGATCCGGGTGGCCAAGCTCAACATCAACACGAGCCCGCGGACGGCGGACCGTCTTTCCATCATGGGGGTCCCGTTTTTGTTCATCTACGAAAACGGCACCCTGAAAGAAAGCCTGCCGGGGATCGGCGATATCCATCAACTGCGGATGCGGCTGGGAAAGTACATATAAAACACGCATGGCGCATCCGACTTTGCCCAGGCTTCCCGCTTCGCTCTTCCCCCTTCGTTCTTCGAACTTCGGAGGACAGGTCGGGCTACGCCGGACAGGTCGCTGGGCAAGTAGGGCAAAGGGCATGGGGAAAAAGCCCGGGTCCTGGGATGAATTTGAGCACGTCTAAGAAAGCAACGATCATCGATCGGATTGAAGACACGATTCGGAGCCGATTTGCCGAAGGGATAGAACAGACCCCGGAGATCCGGCACTTTATCGAATCAACCTTCGGTGCATTTTCCTCGTCGGCTCTGGCGGAATGGCTTGCCCAAGAAGGCGGCGAAAAAGAGGTGCTGGTCGACCTGCTCTTTTCGGCGGACGAGTTGCTTCAAAGCCGGATTGAGCCCCTTTTGGGGCCGGAGGGCATCTGCAAGGCAGAGCGGGACGCCCTTTGCGCCCGCTTGGAGCAAAATCCGATCCGGGCAGCGATTCGAATCGGCGGTGAAGGCTTTCTGGATCTTTTTTTGCCGGCGGAGATGGTTGAAGGGTTCGTGGGCCGGCTCAGCATCGACCGCCCGGTGGATGCGTCCCTGGCCGCCGCCCTCATGGAACGATACCCAGAAAAAGAGGCGCTGGCCGTGCGGGCCCGGCTCCGAGAGGTGCGGCTATCTGCGGCCGACTCCGAAAAAGTGGCGTTGCGTCGGTTTTTTTCCGCCCGAAGCCCCGACCGGGAGAATTTCTGGCCCCTGTTGAACTATTTGATCGGATTTCTTGAATCGACTGCCGGAGGCGGGGATTTGTTCTCCGCCCTGGCCGCCCGCAAGAGAAGCTGCCTGCGCCACCTCCGGGAGTCTGCCGGCCTGCAAAAGACCATGGCGCGGCACAACATCGAAACCATCATGATGGGCGGCACGCGGATTCCCTATGTGGACAACGATGCCCTGGTAGAGGAAATCGTTTCCATCGACGATCTAAGCGATATTTTATTCGGTGAAGTTCCGCCCGGACCAAGCGGCGCCGCAGCCCTGGACCTGGGAGAGGTCTCCAGCCGCGAAGACTTGGACCGGCTGGTGCGCTTTTTCTTGTCCTGAAAACGCTTGGGACGTTTTCAGGACCTTCGTTTACAAACCAGGTAGAATCCGATACAGAAAGCCTTCTTCGAGCGAAGTTTCAAACGAGCCCCGCTGTCCCGTTTTAAACGGAATTTGATCCACGATGAAAATTCTCCCGAAGATAGGCCATAAAATACCCTCGGGCGAGCCCATCGTCCCGCGCCGAGCATCGCAGAAACGGGCGGATCAGCCCTTCAAGCTGTCTGAGGCCCCCGTTGTTTGGGGGCCGAGTTCTTGAAGGGCCCGCCCGTGTCTGCGACGCGCAGGAAGAAGCGGGGCGCAGGGCGCCTTTTCTTTTGGTTACTTTTCTTTGGGCGAGCAAAGAAAAGTAACGATAAAAACATCAATATTTCATAGTATTATATAGACAATAGTTTTATTCTTGATCAAAATGGTCGGTCTTGCCGGCCGGCGCCACAGCTCATTTGAGGGAATGGCAATGCGTTTGATGCGACAGTTATCGATACTGGCGGCTATTTGCCTGCTGCTGACGGCCGGGATGCCGGCCGCGGCGGCGGATCTTTCCGTGGACGAGATCCTGGCCGGCGTCGAGGCCCGGTACAAGGGGCCGGGGTTTTCGGCGCGCTTTTTTCAGGAGTCGACCCTGAAGGCCATGGATATCAGGGACACCGCCGAAGGCACCATTCTGATCAAGCGGCCCGACATGATGCGCTGGGAGTACGAGAAGCCCGAGTATCAGCTCATCGTCACCGACGGCGAGGTCCTGTGGATCTACCGTCCGGAGGACCGGCAGGTGATGATCGGAGACGCCCCGGACTACTTCGGGGGCGGAAAGGGCGCGGGGTTTCTTTCCGACATCCGCAGCGTCCGGGAGAATTTTGTCGTCGTCCCCGGCGAATCCGACGCGGCCCACCATGTGCTCAAACTGCTCCCCAGGGAAGACAAGTACAACGTCGAATCGATTCGGCTGTTCATCACCCGGGACCGATTCGAGATCGTCAGGGTCGTCACTGAAAACCGGTTCGGCGATGAAACCCGGCTGACCTTCAGCGATCTTATTTTCGGACTCTATCCGGAAGACGGCCTCTTTCGATTCAAGGTTCCTGCCGGGACAGATGTGCTGCAGCTCGGCGAATAAATGCGCTGCGCGCATTTATAAGCGGCGGCTTCGCCGCCGGGGTTCAATAAGTCTGGGGCCGAAGCATTTCTCTGAAAAAGTACCGTCATCCCCGCGAAAGCGGGAATCCAGGCATCTTTTCGAAGAAAAAGACTGACAATCCCTATAAAGGGGTACCGGCAATGAAAGAAGCGATCGAAAAGCTGAAAAGAGAGCGAAACGCGATCATTCTGGCCCACAACTACCAGCCGCCGGAAATTCAGGACTTGGCCGACCTGTGCGGAGACTCGCTGGAACTGAGTATCCGTGCCGCAAAGACCGACGCCGAGATCATCGTTTTTTGCGGCGTCCGGTTCATGGCGGAAACGGCCTCGATTCTCTCGCCGAAAAAGAAGGTACTGCTGCCCCGGGACGACGCCGGCTGTCCCATGGCCGACATGGTCACCGCCGAAGCGCTGTCGGCGAAAAAGGCCCAGCTTCCTCCCATGCCGGTGGTCACCTATGTCAACTCCACCGCCGAGGTAAAGGCCCTTTCGACCATTTGCTGCACCTCGGCCAACGCGGTGGCAGTGCTCCAGAGCCTGGAGGAAGAAGAGGTGCTCATGGTGCCGGACCGGAACCTGGCCCGCTACGCTGCGGCCGAGGCCGGGAAAAAGGTCCACGCCTGGCAGGGGTTTTGCCCCTACCATGACGGTCTTACCATCGACGATGTCCGCCGTGCCCGGTCCGCCCATCCGGAGGCGGTCTTCATTGCCCACCCGGAATGCAGGCCCGAGGTCCTGGCTGAAGCCGACGTCGTGGCCAGCACCTCGGGGATGCTGCGCCATGCCCGAACTTCCGACGCCGAAGCCTTCATCGTCGGCACCGAGGTCGGCCTCCTGTACTCCCTGTCAAAGGATAACCCGGAAAAGCGGTTTTATCCGGCCTCGGAGAAAATGGTCTGCACGGACATGAAAAAGATCACCGAAGCGGACGTCGTTCGCAGCCTGGAGCAGATGAGCGGCGAGGTGAAGGTGGTCGAAGAAATCCGCGTCCCGGCCTACCGGTCCGTCAAGAGAATGCTGGATCTATCGGCGTAGATGCCGACAGTTTCGCCAGTTAGGCCAGTTGAGCCGGTTTGCCAGTTAGGGGCGCTTCGCACCGCCGGAGCTACAAACTCAAGCCGAAAGCACACAGCAGGGCGTTTAATGAAAGGGCCGCAAGCACAAAGTAGCGGGTGAAGATTCCACTACCCCTTTCTTCCTGCTTGCGACCCTCTATTCGTGCGTGTTCTTGCCGGCCCCGATTTTTTCCCGGGTTGCGTATCGGCAGGCAAACTGGCTAAGCTGGCATAACCGGCCAAACCGGCTAACTGACTATCCCATCGCCTCGACCACGTCTTCGGGGATGTCAGCGTTGGTGTAGACTTTCTGGACGTCTTCGCAGTCGTCGAGCATTTCCATGAGCCGGTACATCTGCTCGGCCTGCTTTCCTTCCAGATTGGCGAAGGTTTCCGGAAGCTTGGTGACCTCCGCGTCTTCAAAGGGAATTTTTGCCGCTTCCAGGGCCTCCTTGACGGCTTCGAAGTCTCCCGGAGCGGTGATGACCTCGAAATTGCTTTCGTCTTCCCGCACGTCTTCTGCGCCGGCCTCCAGGGCGGCTTCCATGAGTTTGTCCTCGTTCACGGCGGTTTTTTCCACGACGAAGTAGCCCTTTTTATTGAACATCCAGGACACGCAGCCGGTTTCGCCCAGGTTCCCGCCGTTTTTGGAGAAGATGTGCCGGATTTCTGAAACGGCCCGGTTCTTGTTGTCCGTGAGGGACTCGACCAGGACCGCGGCGCCGCCGGGGCCGTATCCTTCGTACACGCTTTCTTCGTAGTTGACCCCCTCCAGCTCTCCGGTTCCCTTTTTGATGGCCCGCTCGATGTTGTCCTTGGGCATGTTCTCGGACTTGGCAGCCGCCACTGCCGTCCGCAGGCGCGGGTTGGCGTTGATGTCGCCGCCGCCCATCCGGGCGGCGACGGTGATTTCCTTGATCAGCTTGGTAAAGATCTTGCCCCGCTTGGCGTCGGCGGCGCCCTTCTTATGCCTGATCGTCGACCATTTGCTGTGCCCCGACATTGTCGTCTTCCTCCTTTTTTCTTCCCGCGGCGATGATGTAGATTTCCTTGCTCGCCTTTCGGCTGCTTTTCGGTTTGTAGATGTTCACGTCGTCAAAAGCCGTTTGGACGTGTTCGACGAACTGGGTAAAATCCTCCCCGGTGAAGATCTTGCAGCAGAACCGCCCCCCGGCGCGCAGCCGGCTTCGGGCGGTGGCCAGCGCGGCCATGCAAAGCGCAAAAGACCTTGCGGTGTCGACCTCCTTTCGGCCGGTGGTGGCCGGGGCCATGTCGCTGAGCACCACGTCGAAGCGCCCGTCGATCTGCGCAAAGACCGGCGAATCCGGTGCGAGGGCGTCTCCGGTCAGTGCCCGGGCGTTTTCCGGCAGGTTCACCGTGACCTTCTTTTTGTCCACGCCCGTCACCTGTCCGGTCGGCCCGGCCTTTTTGGCCGCATACAGCAGCCAGGAGCCCGGCGCGCAGCCCAGGTCCAAAACCCGGTCCCCGGGGCGGATCAGCCGGTGCTTTTTCTGGATTTCTTCCAGCTTGTACACCGACCGGGCCGGATATTTTTCCTTTTTCGCCTTTCGGGTCAAGTGGTCTGCCCAGGGATTCTGGCCGCCTTTTTTTTTCCCCATATAAATTCACTTCGCGTATCTATGGAAAGCGGCTCCGCCGCTCCAAGCTGCTAATAATAAAACATACAATCCAAAAGCGAAACAATCGAACCGCCCGCTGTCAGTCAAAAATACTCTCCACCGCTTCTGCAATGGTGCGCACCCCGATCCGCTCGATGCCGGACATGGCCGGCAGCCGCTTCAGGTTGCTTTCAGGCACGATGCACCGCTTGAAGCCGAGCTTGCGGGCCTCGGCGACCCGGGTTTCCACCTGGCCCACGGCCCGGATTTCGCCGGTGAGTCCGACTTCGCCGAAGACCACGGTCCCTTCGGCCACCGGCCGGTCCAGGAAGCTGGAGGCCACGGCCGTGACGATGCCAAGATCCACAGCCGGTTCGTCTATCTTGACGCCGCCGGCCACGTTCATGAAGATGTCGTGGCCCATGAGGTGCATGCCGAGTTTTTTTTCCATGACCGCCGCCAGCAGGGCGACGCGGTTGCCGTCCAGCCCTAATATCGTCCGCCGGGGCGTGCCGAAGCTCGTGCTGCTGGCCAGGGCCTGGATTTCCACCAGGATCGGCCTGGTGCCCTCCATGGAAGGAATCACCACCGACCCTGGCGTCCCGGCGGACCGCTCGGAAAGAAACACGGCAGAGGGATTGGCCACCTCGGCCAGACCAGTGTCCTTCATTTCGAAGACGCCGATTTCGTTGGTCGACCCGAAGCGGTTCTTGACGGCCCGCAGGATCCGGTACACGTGGCTGCGCTCGCCCTCGAAATAGAGGACCGTGTCCACCATGTGCTCCAGCAGACGGGGGCCCGCGATGGCGCCCTCCTTGGTTACGTGGCCCACCAAAAACGTGGGAATGCCGGAGCGCTTGGCCATGAGCATCAGCCGCATGGCCGACTCCCGCACCTGGCTGACGCTGCCCGGCGCCGAAGTGAGCTCCGGGTGGAACATGGTCTGGATCGAGTCGACCACGAGCACGTCCGGTTTGAGCCGATCGACCATGGCCAGAATTTCAGAGACATCCACCTCCGACACCGCGTACAGAGAAGAGGCCATGGCCGAAAGCCTTCGGCTGCGGATCCTAAGCTGGCGCACCGATTCTTCGCCCGATACATACAGCGCGGTCCGGCCGTCTGCGGCAAGTCCGGAAAGGGCCTGGAGCATCAGAGTCGATTTGCCGATTCCCGGATCGCCGCCGATCAGGATCATGGTGCCGGCCACCAGGCCGCCGCCCAGCACCCGGTCGAGTTCGGCGATGCCGGTCAGCCGGCGCTCCTCGTCGTCGACCTCCATCGCGTCGATGGGCACCGGCGTGGATTTGTCCGCGGAAATTGCGCCCTTTGCCGCGGCAGAAGACCCGGAAGACAGGGTCTCTTCCAGCAGGCTGTCCCACTTGCCGCAGTCGGGGCACCTGCCCATCCACTTGGCCGCCTGGTATCCGCAGCTCTGGCAGGTGTAGATGGTTTTAGGAGCTTTTACAGACAATTTGTTGACGTCTTTCTGCCGCAAATTAAAGCGCGAAGCGCTTTCTACGAAATACGCGAAGCGAATTTCGTTTGACACCGCCGTTCATACCATGCCACTTACACTCTTTCAAATTTGATGATTCTTCGCTGCAGGCAGCGGAGAATCATCAAATTTGGATTAAACTCATTGGTAAATCAAAATCCCAATATATCAGATCGTTGGGGATGAACAACATTGAATATGAGTTTGCGAACGACAATCGGATTCTGGCTGCCGATCATACTGACGGCCTTGGTGTTCTCCGGCGAAGTGTTGGCCGAGAACCGGTTCGACGGGCTTCGGGCGCGTCTTTCCCGGGACGGATTCGAGGCCGGCTGGATTGAAGACATATACGGCCGAAACGGGGTGGCCTTCGACCTTCGAAGCGCCGTAAGCTATTTCCGCCATCGGGAGGCGAGCCTGGACTACGGTCAGTTCACCGACGCGGCATCGATCAAAAAGGCCCGCGCTTACATTGAGACGCACGAAGGGGCACTTTCCCGGGCCGAAAAAAAGTACGGCGTGGACCGGGAAGTGATCACCGCCATATTGCTGGTGGAAACCCGGCTGGGGACCTACGTGGGAAATCGACCCACCTTAAACATCCTGTCGAGCCTGGCGGCATTGCGCGAGGAATGGGTGCGGGACGCAGCCTGGACGGAGATGGAAAAAACCCCGCAATTGAGCCGGGACCGGTTCGACGCCTGGGCCAAGAACAAGTCCGGCTGGGCCTACCACGAACTCAAGGCATTTTTGACCTATTCGGCCCGGGAGGATCTGGAACCGGTCGAGGTCATGGGCTCCTATGCCGGGGCTTTCGGGATCGCCCAGTTCATGCCGACCAGCGTCCTGGACTACGCGGCAGACGGCAACGGCGACGGCCGGGTGAACCTCTTTCACCACGAAGACGCCATCGCCAGCGTGGCAAAGTATTTGAAGAAAAACGGCTGGCGGGAAAAGATGAACCGGGATCAGCAAGCCAAGGTCGTCTACCGCTACAACCACAGCGACTACTACGTGGAGGCCATCCTGACCATCGCCGACAAGCTGAAGAACTGAAGGGCGCGTTGCGCCCCGCTGGGATGCTGGGAAGCACGGAAGCTGGGATGCAGATTGCAGTATGAAATACGCAAACGGTTCGAGGTTGATATTGGGTCCACATACTGCCAGCTTCCCGCTGTTCTTGACTTGCTTTTAGCCTCCAAGCCTTCCAGCTTCCCAGCGGATCCAACTCCCACTCACTGGCAAAATGGCAAATCGGCCAAACTGGCAAGCCCTATCATGCTCATAGAGAACATCACCACCGCCATCGTCTTTGTCACCGTCTGCATGCCGTTTCTGGCCGTCACACTCTGGGCCATCGTCGATGCCGCCGGCCGGGAGTTTCCCACCTTCAACCAGAAGCTGGTCTGGATGCTCGTGGCCTCGGTCCCGTTTTTCGGCTTTGTCGTCTACCTGATCTTCGGCCGGTGGAGAGGGAAAAAAGAGGCATAGGCGCCCGCTGGGCGCCGCTGGGAGGCTTGGAGGCTCGGAAGCTGGGATGCAACAGCCTGCAGAGCCCTTTCTCCCGGCAACAGGATCGTAAACTGCACGGGTGCGACGTCGACGGTTTTCTGTTTTTCGCCTCCTGGCCTCCCAGCATCCCAGCGGGCGCGAAGTGCCCAAATACCATTTGACATATTCCAGTGTTTTCAGTATACACCGGCACGCTGGTCCCATCGTCTAGCGGTCTAGGACGCCGGCCTCTCACGCCGGAAACCGGAGTTCGAGTCTCCGTGGGACCACCATAAAATCAACAGGTTAGGCAACCTGCCCTTGGCCGCCTGTGGAGATGACGGCTCCACAGACGGCTTTTTTTTATTCAGACTCGCCCACGGCTTCCTTTCGGCCCGGGGAAAACGGGATGATCTCCGCCCCCTTGTCCTGGGTCAGACCCTCCAGCGCTTCCCGCACCCGTTCCAGCCCGATGCTTCGCAGAT
>Ga0272443_10007314_pt1 | contig 10592 bp, 7 predicted proteins | sample SSMAcet12_FD_193581 | JGI IMG/M metagenome (GOLD analysis project Ga0272443, IMG submission 193581) | Marine sediment archaeal communities from Little Sippewissett salt marsh, Falmouth, MA, United States - SSM-Acet-12 | ecosystem: Environmental > Aquatic > Marine > Wetlands > Sediment ... | reverse complement strand
GCCGGTCCATAGAAGATTTGGCGGATTCTGTCAGGGAAATCACCATGAAACTAATCAAACGGCGATATTAATTATTATGTCTCCCCGTAAGGAAGTATTGGTCGGTCTTTTTTCGGCCCTGGTTATTTTTGTGACGGCGGTGAGCGTCGGTATTTATGTTATGAACGATCCGATGCTTCCCGCGGCACTCAGCTTTTCCATGGCCGCGGCCCAGATTGCCGAAGTTTATCCTCTACCGTTTTCGGAAGAAGATGTTTTCAATTATGCCGAAAGATCGCTTTTCCACAGACTGGATCCCTTCTCCTTTCGCATCGAAAGCAAAGAATTCAACTATATGCTGGAGGAGCTCTCGGGGGCTTATGGCGGAATTGGAATTTCGGTGATTCCGCGCGATACGGCTATTATGGTCATTACCGTGCGTGAAGGCGGTCCCGGTGATGCCGCCGGCATGCGCAGTGGCGATATGATAATCGGAGTAGGCGGACGGCCGGTTCCCCACGATGATCCCGGTTCGATAATAGACGAGATTCGCGGGCCTTCGGGAACGACTATTGAAATGTTGCTCTATCGACCCTCCCTTGATGATACTCTGACGGTCAGGGTCATGCGGGCCGATATCAAGCTCGACCATCTGGTTTTTTACGGTATGACGCATGATCGAGCGGCCTATATTCGCATTGCGGATTTTGAAGCCGGGGCGGCCGAAGATTTACGGATTGCTCTGCTCGGGCTGGAATATCGCTCACCGATTGGATATATAATTGATTTGCGGGGTAATCCCGGTGGCTATCTGAACGAAGGAGTCAACGGGGCTGATTTGTTTCTGGATGAGGGTCAGCTGATTGTCGGCATGGACAGCCGCTCCCGGTGGGATAATCGGCGTTTTTATTCGCAACAAAAGCCGTTGACCACGCGCCCCGTGGTTATGCTGACCGACCGCGGCACGGCTTCGGCGGCCGAGATATTCTGCGGTGCCCTTCGCGGAGCCGATCGCGGAGTGGTGGTGGGAGACACCACTTTCGGCAAGGGCCTGGTGCAATCGGTTTACGGTATATTCGGCGGGGATGCCATGCGGCTGACCACCGCCCGATATTATTTCGCCGATGGCCGCTATCTCAATCCTCCCGACTCCGAGCTGACTTTCAGCGGGCTGGCCCCGGATTTGTTTTTTGAGGAAAAAGGTGAGATAGCCTTCGAGAATTTGATCTTATCCACGTTTATTTTGTATGATTTTATTGACCGGGAATGGGATTTTTTGTCGCAATTACCGGACCGCGAAACCTATCCCGATACGGTCATCGATCTGTTCGAGGATTTCGCCCGACAGGAAGGAATTTTATATCGTTCCTGGACCACGGAAACTTTTGAAGCGGCATTGAATCAACAGGTGACCGGGGAAGGTTTGGCCCGGATTGTGGAAAAACTGGATGAACTGGAAAGGTTGTCGCGCGATGTTGATGGTTTGGTTTATCATCGCATGAATACATTTTTGAAGCTCCATATCCGGCGTATGGTGGTAGAAAGAAAGTACGGCCGGGCCGTGGCCTATCGCGATGTGATAGTCCCGTCCCAGTTAATAGTGAAAACCGCGGCGGATATATTGAACGATGAAAGCCGCTATCAGGATTTGTTGCGCGGTAATCAGGCGACTGCGGCTAAAGAATAGCCGGTATTGAAGAAGAAAGTAAAACATATTTTTCCCGTTAGAGATGTGAGGAAATCAAAATGCGAAAAACGTTTTTAATCGGTTTGATGACAGTATTAATGATGATTGCGGCCGTACCCGCGATGGCTGACAATGATAAGGATAAAGACAAAACTAAAAAATCGAGGCCGGTTATGGTATTATTTGAAACCAGTATGGGCAATATTGTGCTGGAGCTTAATTCCGAAAAAGCTCCTGTAACCGTGAAAAATTTTCTCGATTACGTGGACGGCGGTTTTTATGACAGCACGATTTTCCATCGCGTAATAAAGGATTTTGTCGTGCAGGGCGGCGGTTACACGGTTGATATGAAAAAGAAACCGACCGGGATGGGTATTGAAAACGAATGGAAAAACGGTCTCAAAAACAAGCGCGGTTCCATTTCAATGGCACGCCTGGGCGGCAAAGCCAATTCGGCTACCACCCAGTTTTTCTTGAATACCCAAGATAATAATGCGCTGGATGTCCCGCGCGACGGAGCCGGATATGCGGTTTTCGGTGAAATTATCGAGGGTATGGATGTCCTTGACAAAATCCGCAAAGTAAAAACGGGCGTCATTAAAGGAATGGGCGATGTCCCGGTGGAACCGGTGCTCTTGATTAAAGCCCGACGGATTACTGCGGAAGAACTTAAAAAATAGCGGGTAGCGACAAAACAAGCATGATCAATTTGATAATATTTTGCGATTTCGACGGTACCATTACCAATCGCGACGTGGGTAATCGCCTTTTCCATCATTTCTCCGCAGGTCGAAGCGATGCACCGGTCCAAAAATGGCGCCGGGGTGAAATCGATTCCCGGACCTGCCTGCTTGAAGAAGCGGCCCTGATGCGGGATATCACCGCCAAGGAATTGCATGCCTATCTGGATTCATTTGTGATAGACCACGGTTTGCAGTCCCTTTTAAATCTCGCTTCGGAAAGGGCTTATCCTTTTTATGTTTTATCCGATGGCCTGGATATTTACATAAAATACCTGCTGGATAAAAATGGCTATAATCGCGTTGAGTATATCACCAATCGGGGGCGGCTGGAAAAAGGCCGGATGGTAATAGAAACGCCTTACTTTGAAAATTCCTGCGGATCATGCGCCAATTGCAAAGGTTATCAAATCCGGCGGTTGCGCCGGGACGGGCAAACCGCTATATATATAGGGGACGGCAAGTCGGACCTGTGTGCTCTGGGGGAAGCCGACATAGTTTTTGCCAAAGATTACTTGGCCGAATATTGCCGCCGGGAAAATATCGCTTATATTCCTTATGAGGAACTTAAGGATATAGCAGTTCACCTGATGAAACTACAAACCGTTGAAGATATTTCCGCTTTAGAGAGGAGCCGGCCATGAAAGCGATTATCATGGCAGGGGGATTCGGGACGCGGCTCAGACCGCTGACTATCAATATCCCCAAACCGATGGTGCCGATCGGCAACCTGCCGATGATGGAACACGTTGTCAATTTGCTCAGGAGGCATGGTTTTACCGAAATCATGTCGCTTTTATTTTACCAGTCGGAAGTTATAAAGAATCATTTCAAGGATGGCCGCAAATTCGGCGTCAAAATGGAATATCTGCTCCCCGACCAGGATTTCGGTACGGCCGGGGCGGTTCGTTATGCCGCTGATTTTTGCGATGAGACAGTCATTGTTATTTCCGGCGACGTTCTGACGGATTTTTATCTGAGTCAGGCTTTTGAATTTCACAAGGAAAAACAGGGCGATGCCACTATTCTTTTGACACGCCTTGAAAATCCTCTGGCTTACGGTATTGTCATCACCGATGCCGAGCATCGCATTACAAGATTTCTCGAAAAACCATCATGGGGCGAAGCTTTTTCCGATACCATCAATACCGGCATTTATATCCTGGAACCGGAAACAGTGCGCCTGATCCCGCCGCGCACCAATTTTGATTTTTCCCAGAACCTGTTTCCCGTGATGCTCCAGAAAAAAATGAATCTGCTGGGCAGGATCAGCGACGGCTACTGGCGCGATGTGGGCAATATCGACGAATATGTACAGGCTCATCGCGATATATTAGACGGCAATGTCAAACTCGATTTCCGTTTCGATAAAATAGAAATGAAAGACGCCGTGATTTATCGCGGTAGCGATGCTAAAATCGCCGAGGATGCCAGATTTTCTGGCAAAGTCATGATCGGAGATGGTTGCGAAATCGGAGCTCAGGTCGCCTTGACTAATTCCATTATCGGCAATGGTGTAAAAATCGGTGAAGAATGTGAAATCACTGATTCGGTTATCTGGAGTGACAGCATCATTGAACCGATAACATCGATTTATTCCTCGATTGTTACCAGCCGGGTCAGGATAGGGCGCAAGGCCTCGGTTCTGGATCGGGCGGTTATAGCCGATGATTGCAGTATCGGGGCCGGGGCTACCGTGCGGGCCAATGTTAAAATATGGCCGGGTAAAACCGTTGATGACGGAGCTATTGTATCGTCATCCATCGTCTGGGGTGAAAAATGGAATCGTGAGCTTTTTACCGATTCTAAAGTATCCGGTTTGGGCCTGACTGAAATTACTCCGGAAATGGCAGTCAAACTGGGTGCCGCTTTCGGAGCTTCATTGGGACGAAAACAGCGTATAATAGCCAGCCGTGATGCCTCCGATGCCACTCGTCTGCTCAAAAGATCGCTCGTGTGCGGGATGATGGCCACCGGGGTTGATATCGACGATCTGGAAATAATGCCGGTCCCTATTATGCGACGGGCATTGCGCAATGGTGAATATGCCGCCGGGGTTTACCTGCGCCACAATCCGACCAACTACAATATGGTCGATATTATTTTCTTTGATGATTCGGGGCTGGACCTGCCAACCTCGAAATCCAAGAAAGTGGAACGGTCATTTATCAATGAAGATTTTCCACGGGCGTCCATGTCAGAAACCGGCCATCTGGAACTGGAAGAGCGCGTATTCGAATCATACAAGGAAGATTTTCTGGAAATTATTGACAGCGATCTGGTGCGCAGTAATGATTTCCGACTGGTTATAGATTATTCATACGGTTCGGCCGGGCAGTTTTTCCCGGAGATAACCTCGGCTCTGGATATCGATGTCCTCGGCATCAATGCTTATCCCAATCCGGCCAAAGCTTCCCAGCATTCGGCCCGATTCCGTGAAAAAGTCGATCAGCTTTCTACCATAGTGACGTCGCTCAAAGCCGATCTGGGCGTGATAATAAATCCTGCCGGGGAAAAGATGCAGGCGGTTGATGAAACGGGAGCGGCTATTGATAATCAATTGCTGTTACTGATTTGTACCGAGATGTATCTCAAGACGCGCGGAGCGCGCCGCCTGGCTGTGCCGGTGGATGCTTCGATGGGCGTGGAAAAGCTGGCCGGTGAATATGGCGCGGAAATAATCAGAGTACGCAACGATCATCTGGCCATGATGGATGCTCACATCCGGGGCGGCGTCGATTTTGTAGGTGGTACCCGAGGCGGATTTATTTATCCCGGTTTCCAGGTCGGTTCCGATGCCATGTTTGCTCTGGTCCGCTTGCTGGAAATGATGGCCGAGACGGGAACCCGGCTAAGTGAAGGGCGCAGGCATTTCGCCAATTATATTCGCAAGGAAGTATCGATTCCCTGTCCCTGGGGCAAGAAGGGTCAGGTTATGCGCAATCTGATAACCAGCACGGAAGACAAGGACCGTCAGCTTATCGATGGTGTGCGAGTATTCGAAAATGGCGGCTGGGTACTGGTAGCGCCGGATCGCCTGCGGGCATCTTTCGGAATCGTTGCCGAAGCCGAGTCGGAAGAAGTGGTCGATAAAATAATAAACAGCTACAGCCGCCTTGTCGAAGATTCACAAAATTAAGATTTTAAAATAAAAAAAACGCCGCCTTTGATGGCGGCGTTTTTTTATTATCTGCAGATCAGTTTCGCGCGACCGGATTCCCGGTTTCCTTCAAGTCACTCTTTTTGGCATCCCGTGCCTTGCGGTATTTAACCGTCGCGCCCACGAAATCGCGGAACAGCGGGTGGGCTTTAATCGGTCTGGATTTCAGTTCGGGATGGAATTGCACGGCCACGAACCAGGGATGGTTGGGTACTTCGACAATTTCCACCAATCTTTTATCCGGTGAAATCCCAACCAGTTTTAATCCGGCGTCGGTCAGCATTTCGCGGTATTCATTGTTGAATTCATAGCGGTGGCGGTGCCGTTCGGAAATATGTTCTTCGCCATAGGCCTTATAACAAAGACTGTCGGTTGTCAGGTCGGCGGGATAGGTTCCCAGGCGCATTGTGCCACCCAGGTTGGTGATATTTTCCTGATCGGCCATTAAGTGAATGACCGGATGTTTCAGGTCGCGATAGAATTCATAGCTGTGAGCGTCTTCCAGTCCGCAGACATTGCGGGCATATTCAATCGTGGCGCAATGCATCCCCAGACAGATGCCCAGGAAAGGAATTTTGTTTTCGCGGATATAGCGGATCGATTCGATCTTACCTTCCACGCCGCGCTCGCCGAAACCGCCGGGAATCAGCAAACCGTCACAATCGGCCAGGAATTTACCGGCCCCGCCTTTCTTGATTTCCTCCGATGATATCCAGACCAGATCGACCCGGGCATTGTTTTCGGCTCCACCATGGGCAAAGGCTTCGATAATGGATTTGTAAGCATCCTTCAGGTAGACATATTTGCCGCAGATAGCGATCTTGACCCGGCTGGAAGGATTTTTTATGGTGTGGACGAAATTTTCCCATTCGGCCAGATCCGGGGCCGGAGCCTGGATATCGAGATGCTTTAGGACCAAATCTGAAAATCCCTGTTCTTCGAAGTTCAAAGGCACGGCATAAATGGTGGAAGCGTCCAGGGCCTCGATAACGTTCTCGCGCGGCACGGAACAGAAAAGAGCAATCTTCTTTTTAATGGAATCATCAAGGGTTTTGGATGTGCGGCAGAGCAGGATATTGGGCTGGATACCGATTTCCCGCAGAGCTTTGACCGAATGCTGAGTGGGTTTGGTTTTTAATTCCCCGGCTGTCTCGATATAAGGTACCAAGGTCAGGTGAATAAAAAGCGTATCGTGGTCGCCGCCTTCCAGACCGATCTGGCGGATAGCCTCCAGGAAGGGAAGGGATTCTATATCTCCGACCGTACCGCCGATTTCGGATATTACCACATCGACTTTACCGTTGATCGTCTCCAGCTTGCGCACGGCTTTCTTGATTTCTTCCGTAACATGGGGAATAACCTGAACGGTTGCGCCCAGATAATCGCCGCGCCTTTCGCGGGTGATAATGGTATGATAAATCTGACCGGCGGTAACGTTGTTATTTGTTGTCATTGATTGATTTAAAAATCGCTCATAATGTCCCAGATCAAGATCGGTTTCGGAACCGTCATCGAGAACATAGACTTCACCGTGCTGGAAAGGATTCATGGTCCCCGGATCCACATTGAGATAGGGGTCCAGTTTCATAATATTGACCGACAGGCCCCGTTTTTTCAAAAGAAGCCCCAGCGAAGCCGACGCAATACCTTTTCCGAGCGCCGAAACCACGCCGCCGGTTATAAAAACATATTTGGTTTTATGATCCGCCACCTTTACCTACCTTTTGCCTTTTACCAATAGATTGAGAGCCTTTTTGCTGTCTACCGAAATAATTCGTGACCGGGTCAAGAAGAGATTGATATCTCGGCCATTTTCCAGAATACGCAATTGTTCCAGCGATTCCGCTTTTTCGGCCCGACCGATCGGCCACCCGGCATAATCGAAAAGAGCCGACAGTTTCATGAAATATACACCGATATGCTCCAGATAATGATATTCTCCGGCCGATTTCTTTTTTACCAGCGGGATCGGTAGACGAGAAAACCATAAAGCCCGACCGCCGTTTTTGCCATCGCCGACCACTTTGACGACGTTTTTATTTTGCAGTTTGTCATTCTGATGCTCGCGCCTGATGGGACAGGCCAGCGTGGCAAATTCGATATTATTGTCCGCGGCCATAGCATTAACCACTCGATCAAGAATTTTGCCGTTCAGGGACAGATTATCCGCCTGGATATTGATGACAATATCGGTCTTAAGGCCGTGCATCGCTTCGGCTACCCGCTCGGTACCGTTGCGCGGTCTGGATGATGTCATTATAACGGCCCCGCCGAAATCATTGACAGCCCGGCCGATATCCTCCGAATCCGTGGCTATGAATATGCGATTAACGGTGTTAGCCTGACAGGCCGCCTTCCAGACATAGTAAATAAGAGGTTTTTTACCCGACCGCCCCAGAGCAAGGGGATAGAGGACTTTACGCGGGAACCGACTGCTGTTCAGCCGGGCCGGTATTATGGCCGTTACATGAGGCATGATTTTTCAAAAAACTTCAAAACAAAATATCCATTATTCTTACAGCCCGTGGTCCGGTCTTATTCGCTTTTCCCCGACAATATTGGCGGGTACCCTTAATAAACGGAATTTGAGACAGATTCGGTGTTAGTTTTTTCACTTGGGCAGTGGTTACATCGGAGCAGACAAACCGGAAAAACCAGAAATTTAAAAACTTTACGACAGGCATAAGCTTAGTTATTAAAAACACCACCAACTGTCAAGTAAAAACAGGTGCGATGGGTGTGACAATTGTCTCAACTGTTTAAATATTTCGCATCGATTTTAATCCTGAAGCAAGGGAAGCGGACAGGATGATTGACTTTGTAATATAATGAATAATACAATAATTGCCAAATCAATGGTTAAGAATAATCGCAGTAATATATTGCGGCCGGGGTGTATTATTGCCTGATCGGATAGGTGGTCATTAATCCGGATTTACCCTCATGGCCCGACTTTTATTTATGGCGGCGGCTAAATTGTTTTTTTCCGATACCGATACAATAAGTATGTTGCAAAATGAAACGATTGGCCTTACGCGCCAAGGAAACTCAATCGCGTCTGCCCAGGGAGCAGAACACCACTCCATCCAAAAGCTATCTCCGGAATTCTTAATAGAAAGAATGGTCCACAAACTCAGAAATCCTCTGAGCGTCATTACCACTGCCGCGAGTCAGCTGGAAGCCGGGGTTAATGAAAAGCTGACCGATGAGGATCTCTATTTCTTCAATGCCATACAGCACGGGGCGGAAAAACTCAATGACATCCTGACCCGGCTGGCCTTTTATGGTTCGTCCGAATGGGGCGATATGGAAGAAATCGATCCGGTCGAACTATTGCGCGCGGCAATCAAAATCACAGAAGAAAAACAACCGGAGAAAAAAGACCTGGTAACCATTGATTTCCAGGATCCCGGAGTAACTCCGCTGATAACCTGCTCTCCCGAACAATCTAAAATTATGTTCGAGGAAATCCTCCTGAATGCTTATGAGAGTATAGCCGGGGCGGGGAGTGTTTCGATTTCCTTTACGGTAAATGGCAACAACCTGAGCATTACCATAACGGACACCGGCGAAGGAGTGAACCCCGATATTATTGATCGAGTGTTTTTACCTTTTGTCACCGATAAGCCGGGTTATACCGGCATGGGCTTAACTCTGGCCGATAAAATTGCCGAGTTAAACGGAGCCGTTTTGGAAATTGTCCCGGGTCAAACCGGGGGGACGGTGGTTACAGTGACGTTCACCTGTCACGATGATTAAAAGAGTGAGTCGCGATGATATCTATCCTGATTGTTGAAGATGATACAATTCTTCGCCAGACGCTGGCAAGGATGTTTTGCAATAAGGGCTATCATATTGAACAGGCCAGCGATGTCCCGGAAGCGACCCTGTTCATGGAGAATGAAATATTCGATTTGATCCTGACCGATTACAGGCTGGGTAAAGGCACCGGTATGGATGTTCTGGAAATCAGTAAAAAGCTGAATCCGGAAACGGGCGTGATAATCATGACCGCTTATGGTACTGTGGATACCGCCGTTAAGGCTATCCAGAATGGAGCCGCCGATTATCTAACCAAGCCATTTAAAAACGATGAACTGATGGTCAAAGTGGAAATGGTGCTGGAGCAGATGAATCTGCGCAGTGAAGTCCGTTATTTGCGTCAGGAAGTAGCACAGAAGTATGGCTTTGATAATATCATAGGCAGTTCCAAAGCCATCAGCGATCTGAAAAAAATAATAGACCGTATTACCGGTACGGATATCGCCGTATTATTAACCGGTGAATCCGGAACCGGTAAGGAATTGGTGGCCAAGGTCCTGCATCATCATTCCCGGCGCCGCTCCAAAGCCTTTATCCCGATCAACTGTACCGCTATTCCGGAAAGCCTCCTTGAATCCGAGTTATTCGGTCATGTCAAAGGTGCCTTCACATCGGCGGTGGCCAATAAGCGCGGCTTGTTCGATGAAGCCGAACAGGGGACTATTTTTCTGGACGAAGTAGGCGATTTACCATATTCCATTCAGGCCAAGCTGTTAAGGGTCTTACAGGAAAAAGAAATTCGACCGGTAGGCGGCAATAAAACTCATTCCATCGATGTCCGGGTTATAGCCGCCACCAACGCCAATCTGAATTATAAAGTGCAACGAGGGGAGTTCCGCGAAGATTTATTCTACCGCTTAAATGTAATGCCGATTCATATTCCGCCGCTTCGGGAACGCCCCGAAGATATTCCTGCCCTGACCGAGTATTTTTTGCGGAGAATTCAGCATGAATATGATATCAGCGGTGTTTCCCTGACGGCCGACAGTCTCGAACTTTTTCTCAAGCATAACTGGCCGGGGAATGTCCGCGAACTGGAAAATACTCTCAAGCGCGCCGTGGCCTTGTCGGGGGGGCATCAGATCGGTTATGAGGATATCATTTTTATCTCCCGTAGCCAGAAAGAACCTGCCAAATCAGACGCGAGACGGAACCCGCGTTCCTTGAAAGAAGCTCAAAAATTGCAAATTCTTAAGTCTCTGGA
>Ga0272443_10007311_pt1 | contig 10596 bp, 3 predicted proteins | sample SSMAcet12_FD_193581 | JGI IMG/M metagenome (GOLD analysis project Ga0272443, IMG submission 193581) | Marine sediment archaeal communities from Little Sippewissett salt marsh, Falmouth, MA, United States - SSM-Acet-12 | ecosystem: Environmental > Aquatic > Marine > Wetlands > Sediment ... | reverse complement strand
CGCCAGGCCACGGAGCGGCGGAACTGCCGCGAGCGGCTGGTGGCGTCAGGGCTTCTTGGTGCCGTACTTGGAGCGTGCCTGGCGGCGGTCCTCGACACCGGCGACGTCAAGCGTGCCACGGACGACGTGGTACTTCACCGAGTTGAGGTCCTTGACACGGCCGCCCCGAACGAGGACGATGCTGTGAGGCGCCACGTTGTGGCCCTCACCGGGGATGTAAGCCGTGACCTCCTGCCGGTTGAACAATCGCACACGGCAGACCTTGCGCAGAGCGGAGTTCGGCTTCTTCGGCGTCTGTGCCCAGACGCGGGTAACAACGCCGCGGCGCTGCGGGGCGCCATCCACGCGGGTGCTCTTGCGCTTGATCGCGTTCCAGTTGAACTTCAGCGCCGGGGCCTTGACCTTCTTCGTCTTCTTTTCGCGGCCCTTGCGCACGAGCTGATTGATCGTAGGCATTCTTTGCTCCCTTTCACCACGCTGCTTTTTGCGGCGATCGCGCTCACCGACGCACGGCTCAGCAAGCTTATCCTCGCACAATAGAGACGAAAAATGCCCCTCACACCAGAGGGGCCATCAGAGAGTCTCGCCGAGTTCAGATACCTGCCGGTGCAGGTATCCCTGGTTCGGTGATATCCTCGTTTTTGGCGTTGCCCCTTTGTGCGATTGGCTGGTCACGAGTGCGTCGCAAGCCAGCCCAAGTTTTCCAGCCCCACCACAATATACGACCGCTTCGGGCAGTTCGAGACCGCGATTCCCTGGATACTCGAAGTGCGACCCGCTTACCCGAGCAGCGAGGAGTCAGTATAGGTGAAACGTGCACCCCTGTCAAGGCGACTCCGGCACGTTTCTCAAATTTTCTTGAATCCCGCCGGAAACGGCGGGTAGATCGTCATCGAAATCGCCCGCAGCGGCCTCTCAGGAGGCCGTTCAGGCGGTGTACGGACTTCTACCAGTTCGCCAAGGTTTTTCGTGGCAGGGGCCGCCGAGCGGGTCTCGGCGGCCCCTGTTTCAGTGTCTGCCTGAGGCCGCTATTCGCCCTCGGCCTGGGCCTCGCGCTTGGCTGCCGCAGCCTCGACGTCGCCGAGGAGCTTCTCCATGCTCTCGGCTTCCTTCGACTTGGCCTCGCCGCCGCGCTTGGCGAGATCCTCGAGCACGTCGCCCGAGAAGCCGACCTCGCGGTCACGGTGCATCGGCATACCCGATCCTGCCGGGATCAGCCGGCCGATGATCACGTTCTCCTTCAGACCGTAGAGCGGATCGTGCCGATTCTCGCACGCCGCCTCGGTGAGAACACGCGTGGTGCGCTGGAAGGACGCTGCCGAAAGGAAGCTGTCGGTCGCCAGCGACGCCTGGGTGATACCAAGCAGGACCGGCTCTGCGGTCGCCTGCTCGCCGCCCAGTTCGGACACGCGGTCGTTCTCTTCCATGAAGTCGAACCGGTCGACGATCTCGCCGGGCAGGAACCTGGTGTCACCGTGATCGATCACCTTGACCTTCAGCAGCATCCGGCGGATGATCGTCTCAATGTGCTTGTCGTTGATGGCGACACCGTGCTCATCGCGGTAGACGCGCTGGATCTCGCGCAGCAGGTAGTCCTGCACGCCCTCGCGGCCCTGCATGGCGAGGAGCTTCTCCGGATCGACCGGACCTGTCGTCAGCGGGTCACCCGCGCGGACCTCCATGCCCTCGGAGACGAGCAGTTCGCCTCTGTGTGGCACAAGGTGCTCGGTGCGGATGGTGACCGTCTCGATGTCGTACTTCTTCAGCCGCTCGCGCAGCTTCTTGAGCAGCTTCTCGCCGGCCTTGGCGATCGGGCCCTCTTCCTTCGAGTTCGGCCCGTAGATGTCCTCGGCCAGGCGCTCGCCACGAATCGCGTCGGTGTCCGTGATCGGGTGGTCGGAGTGGATGGCAACCGTGCGCATACCGCGCTGGTTGACCTCCGCCACGACGCCGTCAACGTCGGCGGTGATGGCCTGTCCCTTCGGAGTCCGAGCCTCGAAAAGCTCCTCGATCCGAAGCAGACCGCCAACCGACGTCTCAAGCACCTTCAGCATGTCCTTGATCGCCTTGCGGCGCGTCCGGCCGCCGCCGGCCATATCCAGTGACACGCGGCCCTGGTCGATGTCCTCCTGGAGGCTGCGCAGCGCCTGCTGCTTGCGCTTCTTCACGTCGGCAACGCCGGTGATGTACTCACCCGCAACACCGCCGGTGTGGAAGGTCCGCATCGTAAGCTGCGTGCCAGGCTCACCGATCGACTGTGCGCCGATGACGCCGACCGCGGTCCCCATCTCGACGAGACGCTGGGTGGCCAGGTCGCGTCCGTAGCAGTGGGCGCAGATGCCGCGCGTGAGTTCGCATGTGAGCGGCGAGCGCACGCGGACCTCCTTGAGCCCTGCCGCCACGATGGCCTCGGCGTCGAGCTCGCCGATCTCGGTGTTGACCTCGACGATGACCTCACCCGTCTCCGGGTTGAAGATGTCCTCGGCCGCGTAGCGACCGACGACCCGGTCGTAGAGGTCCTGGTAGGTCTCGGCGTTCTCGGGCACTTCGGTCTCAGAGCCGCAGTACTGGCAGACGCCCTCTCGGTGATAGTCAACCATCCCGCACTGCGAGCAGTAGACGTCATCGAGATACATTGGCGTGACCGAGATACCCTCCGTCGTGCCGCAGTCTGTAGACTGGATCATCGCGTCCTGCGCGACGTCAACGAGCCTCCGGGTCAGGTAGCCCGCGTCCGCGGTTCGCAGAGCGGTGTCCGCCAGACCCTTCCGTGCGCCGTGCGTGGACACGAAGTACTCGAGCAGGTTAAGACCGTCGTGGAAGTTGTTCTTAACCGGCAGGTCCTCAATCAGGCGACCGAACGGGTCGCTCATCAGACCGCGCATACCGGTGATCTGCGAGAACTGAGTGATCGATGCGCGCGCACCGGAAGTGATCATCATCCAGATCGGGTTGAAGGTGCTTACACCGTCGAGAATCTGATCCGCGATCTCCTGGCGGGCCTGCTCCCAGCGGGACAGGACGGTCCGCTCGCGCTCGTCCTCGGAGATGACGCCTTCGAGGGCGGCGTTGTTGATGCGCTCGACCTCGCGCTCGGCCCGGGCGATGACCTTTTCCTTGTCTGTCGCGATGTTCGTGTCATCGAGACAGATGCTGGTGCCCGAGCGAGTCACGAACTTGAACCCGAGTTCCTTGATGTCATCGATCAGAGCGGCGGTGCGCTTCTGACCGTAGCGCTTGTAGCAGTGAACAACGAGCTCAGAGAGCTCATTCTTCGCGATGTCATGGTTGTAGAACGGCATGTCGAAGGGCAGGTGGCTGTTGAACACCACGCGGCCCACGGTAGTGAGCGTCAGTTCGCGCTTCACGCCGACGGTGAACACGGTGTCCACTGCGCAGCGCCCTTCGAGGCACTGACGCGCGGCCGTGTACTGGAGCGCCGTGCGCAGCGTCTCCTCCACCTCAGCGGTGGTCTCGCCGGCCTGCGACCCCTCGGTCACGGGTCCCGGAGCGAACATCTCGCCGGCCTGCACCGCGTCAACGATCTCCGAGGTCAGCGTGAACTCGAGCGTCCGTTCTCGCACCGGGTGTTCGTGCGTAACGTGCTCGGCGACCGTTCGCTCAAACTCCATCTGAGCGCGCGGATGCAGGTCGAGTTCGTTCCCGTCCTCATCCGCGGACCCGATGACGATCTTCGGCAGACGCACGTCCACCGCCTGGTGCAGGTCGATCTTGCGGTGCTCGTATGCAGCGATAACCGCCTCGCCGGACTCGAAGTACTTCCGCTTTTCCTTCGGCGGCGTCTCACCGCTCTGCTGGGTCATGTAGTAGGCGCCAAGAACGATGTCGTAAACCGGGTGGGCGATCGGCTCGCCGTTGGCCGGCTTGAACAGGTTCATCGACGCGATCATCAGCAGCCGCGCTTCAGCCTGCGCGTGCGCCGACAGCGGCAGATGGACTGCCATCTGGTCGCCGTCGAAGTCCGCGTTGAAGGCCTGGCAGACCAGCGGGTGAAGCTGGATCGCCTTACCGTCGGTCAGCGTCGGCTCGAAAGCCTGGATCCCGAGACGGTGCAGGGTCGGAGCGCGGTTCAGCAGGACTGCCTTGCCCTCGATGACCCGCTCAAGCGAGTCCCAGACGATCGGGTCCACGCGGTCAACCATGCGCTTGGCGGTCTTGATGTTCGTGGTGTGCCCGTGGTCAACCAGGTCATTCATGACGAAGGGCTTGAAAAGCTCGAGTGCCATCACGCGGGGGATACCCGTCTGATGCAGCTTCAGCTCCGGGCCGACCACGATGACCGAGCGGCCGGAGTAGTCCACGCGCTTTCCGAGCAGGTTCTTGCGGAACCGACCCTCTTTGCCCTTGAGCATGTCTGACAGCGACTTGAGCTGTCGGCGGTTGCTCCCCGTGACGGGGCGGCTGCGCCGGTTGTTGTCGATCAATGCATCGACCGACTCCTGCAGCAGGCGCCGCTCGTGATTGACGATTGACTCGGGCGCGTTGATCTCAATGATCCGGCGCAGACGGTTGTTGCGGTTGATCACGCGCCGGTAGAGATCGTTGAGGTCCGAGGTCGCGAAGCGGCCGCCGTCAAGCTGGACCATAGGGCGCAGTTCGGCCGGCAGGACCGGCAGCACGGTCAGGACCATCCACTCCGGGCGGTTCTTCGAGCCGCGGAAGGCCTCAACGACCTTCAGGCGCTTGACCGCGCGCTTGCGGCGGGCGCCACCGCGCTCGTCGATCTCCTTGCGAAGCTCGCGGGCCATCTCGTCGAGGTCGATCTTCTCGAGGAGCGCCTTGATCGCTTCTGCGCCGAGACCGGCGTCGAACAGGTTGCCGAAGTCCTCGCCAAGCTGCTTCTCGAGTACGCCAATCAAGTCGAGCAGGTGGCGCTGGTTGGTCTCGCTGATGAGCTGCTTGGGCGCGAGGTCGAAGAGCACCTCAACGGCCTCATCGAGGTCCTGGATGCGGCGCATCGCGCCGGTCTCTTCGTCCTCGATGGCCTTCGAAAGCTGCTCCTCGGTGGTGATGGCGCGAGTCGCAGAGTAGTCGAATGAGAAGTCCTCAACGAGTTCCCCTTCTTCGTCGTACTCCTCGTCCTCTTCCTCTTCAGGCTCCTCGGGGCCCTTCGCGAGGTGTTCCTCGTAGCTGACGCGAAGCGCTTCGATGTTCTCTTCCTTCTCGGCGCGAATCTCGTCCTTCTCGCGCTCGACGGCATCGAGGATGTCCGCACGCCGCTTGTGCATGCGGCCGGCATCCACGGCGGTCACGATGTAGGAGGCGAAGTAGACGACTTCCTCCAGCGTGCGCCGCGACATGTCCAGCAGCAGGCTCAGCGGGCTCGGAACGCCCTTGAGATACCACGAGTGGCAGACCGGAGCGGCAAGTTCGATGTGTCCCATGCGCTCTCGGCGCACCTTCGACCGCGTAACCTCAACGCCGCAGCGGTCGCAGATGATGCCCTTGAACTTGACCTTCTTGTACTTGCCGCAGTGGCACTCCCAGTCACGCACCGGGCCGAAAATGCGCTCGCAGAACAGTCCGTCACGCTCCGGGCGGTACGTGCGATAGTTGATGGTCTCGGGCTTCTTTACTTCACCCCGCGACCACGACCGTATCTCCTCCGGAGAGGCCAGGCCAATTGTTACGGACTCAAAGTCTGTGGTGGAGACGGGCAAGATCGATCGCCTCCTGTATCTGTTATCCGCCGCTGGACGGCTTGCCCTGCGGCATCATCGCTCTCTCTGCCGAACACCCCCGCGCTTCATTGACCGACCCTTTCAGCGCAGGTCGCTCGTGTTGGAGCTTATGTCCATCGGTTCGCCGTTCTCGTCCTCGATCGCGACATCCAGCGCAAGCGCCTTCATCTCGTTCACGAGGATCTTGAATGCCTCAGGCACGCCCGGCTCCTCGATGTTCTGATTCTTGACGATGGCCTCGTAGGTCGCGACACGGCCTGCCACGTCGTCTGACTTGACCGTCAGCATCTCCTGCAGGCAGTTGGCCGCACCGTAGGCCTCCAGCGCCCAGACCTCCATCTCTCCGAAACGCTGGCCGCCGAACTGGGCCTTACCGCCCAGGGGCTGCTGCGTGATCAGCGAGTACGGGCCGGTCGAGCGGGCGTGGATCTTGTCCTCAACAAGCTGCAGCAGCTTGAGGATATACATGTAGCCCACCATGACCGCCTGGTTGAACGGCTCGCCGGAGCGGCCATCGTAGAGGACGCTCTTGCCCGTCTCCGGGTCAAGCTCCGCCCGCTGATAGGCGTTGTCGAGGGCCGCCTCGACGATCAACTCGTAGGGACGATCGTCGCTGGCCCGAGACCACGCGTAGGGGCTCACGCCAAGCCACTCGGCGAGTTCCTCAAGCTCCTCGGGTCCGTGCTCCGAGAGCTGCTTGATCATCTGCGCCTCGATCTCCTCGGGGGTATCCCCGTCGAGTTGGTCGGCGTCGATGACCTTGCCGAAGTGGTTCAGCTCACACCGCCCGTAGGCGATCAGGGCCTCGCGCTTCTGCTGCATCGAGAGCGCGGCCATGCCCTCCATGATATCCGCGGCTGTGATGCCCTCGAAGATCGGCGTCACATACTCGACGTCGCCGGCCTCCTTGGCGACCATCGCCAGGTGCGTCTCCATGATCTGCCCGATGTTCATACGCGACGGAACCGTCATCGGGTTCAGGACAACATCGATCGGCCGACCGTCGGCAGTGTAGGGCATGTCCTCGACCGAGAGGATCCGCGAGATAACGCCCTTGTTGCCGTGGCGCCCGGTGATCTTGTCACCCACCATGATCTTGCGCCGCTGTGCGATGAACACGCGAACAAGCTGGTTGACGCCGGGCTTGAGTTCGTCGCCCGGCAGCTTCTCAAGCTTGCCGTCGCAGCGCGGGCACCGCTCGTGCTCGGGCTGCTTGCCGAAGTCGTGAACCACGCCGCAGGACTTGCACTCGTACTTGTGCCGTGAGAAGACCTTCGTGTCGATGACGACACCCTTCTCGCCGTGCGACACGCGCAGGGAGACATCCCGCATCTCTTCGGCCTTCTTGCCGAAGATCGCGATGACCAGCTTCTCCTCCGCAGTCAGTTCCGACTTGCCCTTGGGCGCGACCTTGCCGACCAGGATGTCCTCGGCGCGGACCTCCGCGCCGATGCGGATGATGCCGGTCGAGTCCAGGTCGGCGAGTGCGTCGTCGCCGACGTTGGGTATGTCCCGGGTGATCTCCTCCGGGCCAAGCTTGGTGTCGCGCGCCTCACACTCGTACTTCTCAATATGAATTGACGTAAGCTCATCGTCGTGGAGCAGACGCTCACTGACGAGAGCCGAGTCCTCGAAGTTGTAGCCTTCCCACGACAGGAAGCAGACCCGCAGGTCGCGGCCGATGGCCATGTCGCCGTTCTCGGTCGAGGGCCCGTCTGCCAGCGGCTGGCCGGCCGTGACGGTGTCCCCGGCGCGAACGAGGCGGTGGGAAGTGACACATGTGCCCATGTTCGTGCGGACGAAGTTCTCGAGTTCGAAGTCGTCGGTCGTCCCATCATCGTACTCAAGGACGATCCGGTTCGCGCTGGACTCGAGCACCTTGCCATCCTTCTTCGCCAGGGCGACCACGCCAGAGTCGCGGGCGGCTCGGCCCTCGAGGCCAGAGCGCACGCACGGCGCGTCGGTCTTGATCAGCGGAACGGCCTGCCGCTCCATGTTTGAGCCGGCGAGCGCGCGTACCGCGTCGTCGTGCTCGAGGAACGGGATCAGACCGGGTGCGATCGAGAACACCTGCGAGGCGGAGTAGTCGATCCACTCGACTTCCTCAGGCTCGCGGCTGGCGAAATGCCCCTTGTAGCGGCAGTTGATCGGGCCTGCGAGACGGCCGTTCTCATCGCGCGCGGCGGACGCCGAAGCGATGTAGACCTGCTCCTCCTCGTCGGCGGTCATGTATTCGACCTCGTCGGTCGGCATGCCGTCAACGACCTTGCGGTAGGGCGACTGCAGGAAGCCGAACTCATTCAGCCGCGCGTGCAGCGCGAGGTAGCCGGTCAGACCGACAAGCTGTCCCTCAGGGCTCTGAACCGGGCAGATACGTCCGTAGTGAGAGTGGTGAACGTCGCGAACCTCGAGCTTCGCGCTCTGCTTGCTCAAGCCGCCCGGACCAAGCGCCGATACACGCCGTGTATGCGACAGCTCGGCCAGCGGGTTCACCTCGTCCATGAACTGAGAGAGCTGACCCGAGCCGAAGAAGCTGTTGATGGCCGCCGAGATGGGCTTGGTGGAGATGACGTTACCGGGTACCATCTCCTCCGGGTCCATCGACGTCATGCGCTCCTTGGCCACTCGCTCGGTGCGCATGAAGCCGGTGCGAAGCTGGCTCTGCAGCAACTCGCCGACCGCGCGCACGCGCTTGTTCTGGAGGTGGTCGATGTCATCGACGTCACCCAGGTCGCGGGGCAGGCCGAACAGGTAGCGCACCATCGCCACAACGTCCTGGCGCGTGAGCGTCCGCAGGTTCGGGTCAACGTCCACACCGAGCTTGCGGTTGATCTTGTAACGTCCCACGCGGGACAGGTCGTACCGCTTCACGTCGAAGAAGTAGCTGTGCAGCAGTGACTCCGCGCTGTCCACCGTGGGCGGATCGCCCGGGCGGATCTTGCGGTAGACCTCGAGCAGGCCCTGCTCGGCGTCGGAGCTCTCGTCGTCCTCAAGCGTCGCCCGCATCTCAAAGGGCGCCTTGATGACCGTGAGCTTCTTGACGCCCATGCTCTTGAGCGTCTTCAACGCGTCGATCTCCAGCGCTTCCCACGCCTCGACGAGGATGTCGCCGTCCTGGTCCTTCAGATCGCGGACCGCGAAGTATTCGTCGTGAGCCTCGATGCCGGGCAGCGCCTCGGCCTCGCGCTCCTCGATGCGCTTGATGAGGTGGTTGACGTCCGCGCTCTCTTCCTCACCGAACGCCTTGAGGATCTCTTCATCGGTGCCGGTGGGCGGAAGACCCTCGGGGGCCTCCGTCTCGAGCCACTGCAGGGCGCGCAGAAGCGCCGTCACGGGGAACTTGCGCGTCTGCCCCAGCTTGACGCTGATAACGCCCTTGGCGGACGTATCGATCTCCAGCCACGCGCCATCCGAGGGGATGACCTTGGCGGAGAACCGCACGCGGCCCGCCGTGTCGATGGTGTCTGAGAAGTAGACACCGGGCGAGCGGGCGAGCTGACTGATAACGACGCGCTTTGCCCCGTTGATGATGAACTTGCCCCGATCGGTCATGATCGGCAGCTCACCAAGGTAGACCTCGGACTCCTTGATCTCCGGGATCTCCTTATTAATGAGGCGGACCTTCACGTACAGGGGCGCCTCGTACGTGGCGTCGCGCTCGCGGCATTCGGTCATTGACCGCGAGGCCTGTCCTATCGTGTAGTCCAAAAACTCAAGAGCGATGTTGCCTGTGTAGTCCTCGATCGGGCTGAAGCTGTCGAAAAGCTCCTTCAGACCCTCTTCACAGAACCACTTGTACGACTCCGTCTGGATGCTGATAAGATCCGGCAGTGCCGCCGGGTCATACGACAGCGGTCGGGATTCCGGCAGCTTTGGCAGATTCTCGGCCATGGGCAAAAGCCTCCTCGGTCACAGTCAAAGAAGAAGGACGCCCGTGCGTACATGCAAAAACGGGCATGCGCGCGGCGCATGCGCACTCCGCGTTTAGCGAGGGTTATGGGCCCGACAGAAAGTTACTATGGGATGAGCACCCACAGAACGCACGAAATGACGATTGACGCAGGCTCGGATTAGTGACTATACCCCCGATAGCACCCGGTGTCAAGGACTTTTTCACGCGAATGCTGCCGAAGCGCTTCATCTCTCTCAGGCACCCCCCGCACGCGAGGATATGTCAACACACTGTGAGACGTATCCGCCCGCACCGGAGTTCACCCCCTTTCCGGCGTTTTACGCCTCATACGTGTTACCCGACCGCGGGCGGCAGGTCCACGACCGCTCCAGCCGCCACCAGCCCTTCCCGCAACTCGTTCACCGGCACCTCCCTCGGCTCACAGCCCCGCTCCGCCGCCATCGCTGCGGCCGCCCCCGCGGCCTCGCCCATCGTCCAGCAGCAGTGGATCTCACGCAGCGCCTCCATCGCCTCCGCGTCGCCTGAGACACAGCGCCCGGCCACCAGCATCCCGCCCACGTCCGCCGGTATCAGCGAGCCCAGCGGGATCTCGTAGACCAACTGCGGCTTACGGAAGTCGTTGCCCAGCGCCACCGAGTCGTCGAACTGCTTCTCGGCCTCGAACTCCTCGAAGCGCATTGTCGCAATTCCGTTGACCCGGCGCGTGCAGCGCACACCGATCTGTGACGCGGTGTCGATCAGCCACGCGTCCTCGAAGCCCGGCATCTTTTCGCGCACCACGTCGAGCACCGTCTTCGCGGAGCGCCGCCCGCGTATCTCCATCCGCGTGAGCACCGCCGGGTCGAGGAAGTCGCCGCTGGCCATGTGGTTGTTGCCCCACGCCACTCCCGGGTTCAGCGGGAACGGTGAAAGCCCGAAGTGGCTCTCGTAGCCGGCCGCGGCGTGCGCTTCCTTGTGGATCTCGCCGCCGATTCCGTCACT
>Ga0272443_10007310_pt1 | contig 10596 bp, 8 predicted proteins | sample SSMAcet12_FD_193581 | JGI IMG/M metagenome (GOLD analysis project Ga0272443, IMG submission 193581) | Marine sediment archaeal communities from Little Sippewissett salt marsh, Falmouth, MA, United States - SSM-Acet-12 | ecosystem: Environmental > Aquatic > Marine > Wetlands > Sediment ... | reverse complement strand
CAGTTTTTAACCTTTTAATGCCGCCCGGTGAGACGGCGAAAGGGACAAGTTGAGCCTCTTACGTTTCTGCATAATCGTCAGTCATACATTTAAGAATAATCGATTCGATATAGTTCATTTTAATATAAATCGCTTCAAGGAGGAACTTTGCCAAAAGCTAAAGTAGAGACCCTGATGGACAAGAAGGGGATTGCACGAGCCATCACGAGGATCGCGCACGAGATACTGGAAAGGAACAACGGCGCCGAATCTCTGGTGATGATTGGAATTCTGACACGCGGCGCCGATCTGGCCCGGCGAATTGCGGAGAAGATAAACAGTATTGAAGGGGTCGATATCCCGGTTGGCCTGATGGATATCAACCTTTACAGGGACGATGTCCATTCCAAGTTGGATCAGCCGATTATACAGCGGACCGAGATTCTATTCGATATCGTCGACTTGAATGTTGTCCTGGTGGATGATGTGTTGTTTACCGGGCGGACGATCCGGGCGGCGCTGGATCAGATTGTCGATTTCGGTCGGCCGCGTTCGATTCAGCTGGCGGTATTGATCGATCGGGGTCACCGGGAGCTTCCGATACGTCCCGACTATGTCGGCAAGAATATCCCGACAGCAAGAGAGGACAAGGTTCTGGTCAGGACCCTTGAGACCGACGATGAGGAAAAGGTTGTAATCGAGCGGTCGGGACTGCTTCCGATAGATAAGGTCCCTGAGATGAAAAAGCGGAAAGGAGGGAAATCCAAATGAAGCTGAGATCGCGTCATCTGCTGGGTTTGGAGAATGTAACGCGAGACGAGATTTCCCTGATTCTTGATACGGCAGAGACTTTCCGGGAGATTATCGAACGTCCGATTAAAAAGGTTCCGACTCTACGTGGTATCACGGTCCTCAATCTCTTCTATGAACCTTCGACCCGGACCAAGATTTCATTTGAGCTTGCCGAGAAACGTCTTTCCGCCGATTCGATTTCATTCGCCAAGGCGACTTCTTCAGTCACCAAGGGGGAGAGCCTCCGGGACACGGTGCAAAATATCGAGGCGATGAAAATCGACATGGTGGTGATTCGTCATTCCTCGACCGGGGCGCCGTTTTATCTTACTCAGTGTATCGATTCGAATGTCATCAATGCCGGTGACGGTTCACATGAACATCCGACGCAGGCGCTTCTGGACATGATGACGATCCGCCAGAAGTACGGATCGCTGGATGGTCTGCGGGTGGTTTTGATCGGGGATGTAAAGCACTCGCGGGTGGTCCGCTCGAATATCTGGGGATTGAAAACGATGGGGGCTTCGGTGGCAATCTGCGGCCCATCGACACTGATGCCGTATGAAGTCGAGAAATTCGGCGTGGACGTTTATACCAATGTGGAGGAGGCCATCGACGGCGCCGACGTGGTGAATATTATGCGGATTCAGCTGGAGCGTCAGAAAGCGGGACTTTTTCCTTCTATGCGAGAGTACACCAATCTTTTCGGGATTACGAAAGAGCGCTTAAAACTGCTAAACGAGAATTTCACGATCATGCACCCGGGGCCGATGAACCGCGGGATTGAAATCACCAGTGAGGTTGCCGACGGCGATTCTTCGGTAATTCTCAACCAGGTAACCAACGGGCAGGCGGTTCGGATGGCGGTCCTTTATCTCCTTTCGGGCAAGAAAGAGGAGGCGGAATAATGAGGAAACTGGAATTTGATTTGATAATAAAGAACGGGCGCGTGATAAATCCGGCGCTGGGATTCGGACAGGTTGCGGATGTTTTTGTCAAGGACGGGGTGATTGCGAAGATCGAGAAGGAATCGGCCAAGACGAAGCGGAAAATCGCCTCGTACCCGGATGAAATGGTCGTCGATGCGACCGATTTGCTGGTAGTACCGGGTCTTATCGATATACATGTGCATCTTCGGGAACCGGGCCGGGAATACGCCGAGACGATTGTTACGGGGTGCCGGGCGGCGGCAAACGGGGGTTTTACTTCGGTCTGTTGTATGCCGAATACGTATCCTGTGATCGATAATCAGGAGACGGTGCAGTTTGTCAAGGCCCGTGCGGCGATAGCCGATGCGCGGGTTTATGTGATCGGTGCGATAAGCAAGGAATTGAAGGGGGAAGAGCTTTCTGAGATCGGCGATTTGGTGAAGGCCGGAGTGGTTGCCATAACCGATGACGGGAACTATGTCCAGAATTCCGATTTGATGCGCCGGGCTCTGGAGTATGCCAAGATGTTCAATATTCCGGTGGTGTCGCATGCGGAGGATATGCAGTTATGCGGCGAAGGGCACATGAACGAATCGTTTGAATCGTCGCGGCTGGGGCTGAAAGGGAGGCCCTCGGTCGGTGAAGTAATCGCGGTTCTTCGGGATATCAAATTGTGCGAGTTTGTCGGAGGGCGCCTGCATATCGCGCACGTTTCGACGGCCGGGGCGGTCGAGGCAATTCGCCAGGCAAAAGCGGCCGGCGTGAAAGTTACTGCCGAAGCCTGCCCGCATCATTTTGTCCTGACCGACGATATGATCGGGGAATCGTTCGATACCAATTTAAAGGTCAACCCGCCGATCAGGACCAAGAAGGATGTCGATGCCATAATCGGAGGTCTGGTCGACGGTACGATTGACTGCATTGCCTCGGATCATGCGCCGCATCCGGAAGAAGATAAGGACGCGGAATTCGATAAGGCCCCTCCGGGGATGCTCGGATTGCAGACGACCCTGGGACTGGTGAAAACCTATCTGATCGATAAGGGCTATCTTTCGTGGGCGGATGCGATCCGCAAGATGACGATAAATCCGGCCCGGATAATGGGACTGCCGGGAGGAACCCTGAACGAAGGAGCTCCGGCCGATATCACGCTGATAGATCCGGACAAGAAGTGGACTTTCAAGGAGAAGGACATTCTGTCGATTGCGAAGAATTCGCCTTTTGTAGGATGGAAGTTGAACGGCAGGGCGGCCTATACGGTTGTCGGGGGGAAAGTGGTCCACGAGTACTAAGCTATTGATTACTGTTTCGTCATGGCGCCCGGGAAAACCCGGGCGCTTTTTTTATGCAGGGGGCGGAACATAGACTGAAATAATCTGTTTTAGAGATTGACGGTCAAAGAGGAGGCCGATACCGATTGGAGGGTATGAAATGAAATATGATGTGAAGAAATATTTGAGCCATTATCCGAATGTTAAGGCGATGTTAGAAGATATTCCGCAGGAATTGTGGGAGTTGTTTCTTCCGGAATCCGAAGGGGATCTTCCGGATATGGAAGCCAATGTTATGGCCTTCAAGGCGCGCGCCAATGAAAGAGAACAGATCATGGCCCTGCAGAAATTGTGCGGTCTGGAATTTCGCCCCAACGAAGAATTAAAGACCACCGAGGCGAAGGTTAGAATTCAGGGAATAAAACAGCGAAAGATTTACGAGCAGTTTAGAAACAGGGATGACGATTAGAAGATAACCTCCTGGATATACAAGAAAAGGGCGGGGAAAAATTCCCCGCCTTTTTTATATTACATCAGTTTATATGTGATACCGAGCGAGAGGGTTTGTTTGAGCCGCCCCTTTTTTGATATCTGCTTATCGTAGAGCAACTGCGCATAGAGACTGACCTTGATGTATTTCGATACCGATGCGGTGATGGTGTTTTCCCAGTTGACATCGATAGCTTTCCAGTAGTCATTCGGTTGTTGGTCCTCATCGGAAATGGCCAGGGCCTTGTACACGGTAATCTTCCCGATATAGTTAAGATTTTCGCCGAGTTCGGCGGTAATATCGGTGTTTGATTCGATACCGCCGTCGGTCGTGGTGGCGGTCTCATCCGTTGTCGTTGCATCGCTAAAATAGCGATTGCGGTTGTGTTTGAGGGCGAGTCCAAGACGCGTTAGAATTTCATCTTTGGCCGTAAAATTAAGCTGTTTGGCAACACCCGCCGAGAGGGTCAATTCCATGGGATCGATATATTTTTTGTGGGCATCATCGGAGGCATCGATAAACTGGCTCAGGAATCTTCCGGCGATAAACGGTTCGACCCAAGCATGGACATTGATCAGGCCGATAGATTCGAGATCGATTTTGTCGGAAGATTTTTCCGGTTTGGACCAGTCTTTGGTATCTTTGTCCTGCGTGGCGGTTTGTCCGAAAGAGAGTTTGACGTTGTTTTTCAAGCGGAACCATTCGGCCATCCATTTGGTAAAGACGCCATTGGCATTGGTAACCCAGCTGTAGCTTCCGGCTTCACCACCGGTCCAGCTGTCGGAATAGGTGGCCTGGGTTAAGGTTAGATCGACAAGAAGCGATTTTTTCCAGCCATCGAAATATTTCAGGCTGTCCTCTTTATCCTGGGCGTCGGCATTGACCGCCAATAGTACCATGGCGCAGAGGCCGAATGTGACAAGTGCTTTTTTGAACATTATTCCTCCAGTATGTTATAGTGTCGATATTATTCCAACTATTACCCCAAAATTATGGATAGGATAAATTAAATCAATATATAATTGGATCGCGGAATTGATATTGACTTAAAAATACTCATGTCATAATCTGAATTTATGTCACACGTCGATCAGGATACCAGGATACAGTTCATGAAAGGGGTTGGGCCAAAACGGGCGATCGGTCTCGAAAAGGCGGGGATATATACGGTCCGGGACCTGTTGTATTATTTGCCGCGGAAATACCTTGATCGAACCATGATTACGCCGATCGGCAAGGTCAAGGCGGATACCACAGTGACGGTGGTTGGTAAAATCCTCGGGAAGGGAATTCTGAAAGGGCGGAAGCAGAGGCTGGAAGTGGTGATCGGCGATGACACCGGGTATCTTTCGCTGATCTGGTTTAACCGGCCCTATTTTTTTGAAAAGCTCTTCAAGAAAGGGGATATCTACGCCGTAATCGGCGAAGTCACTTATTTTCAGGGATTCCAGATTGTGCATCCGGAGACGGAACGGATCGGAGATGAGGACGATCAATTGATTCATACCGGCCGGATTGTCCCGGTTTATCCGTCGAGTTCCGAGTTGAAAACATCATTTGTGACAGGGCGGGTGATGCGGCGCCTGATAAACGACGCGCTCCAGGCAGTCGGCGATCAGGTCAGGGATCCGCTTCCGGAGGAGATTCCCTCCAGGATCGGTTTGCCCGGCTTAAAGACGGCTTTGAATGAAGTTCATTATCCGGAGTCGATGGAGTCGGCGGAAAAGGCACGGCGGAGATTGGCATTTGATGAGCTTTTGGAATTGCAGTACATGATCCTCAGTTTTCGTAAAGCCAAAACCTCGAAAGAAAAGGATTTCACCTATAAATCGCCGGGCCGGATAGTACAACGGATGCAGAGCGGCCTTCCCTTTCGATTGACCGATGATCAGAACCGCGCGGTCGCCAGGATATTCGAGGATCTTCAACGGCCCCATCCGATGAACCGGCTTCTTCAGGGGGATGTCGGGTGCGGAAAGACGGTAGTGGCGATTCTGGCGGCGATGTACGCCGCCGAGAATGATTTGCAGACCGCATTCATGGCGCCGACCGAACTTCTCGCGGAGCAGCATTTTCAAACCTGGCGGGAAGCCATTGCAGAGCTGGGATTCGGTAGTGCTCTTTTGACCGGTTCCGTAAAAGGAGAAGAACGAGAGATTATAGTGCGGGAGGCTCAAGCGGGTAAAACGAAAATACTATTCGGAACCCACGCGCTTTTGTCGGACCCGGTCATTTTCGATAAACTGGGACTGGTGGTAATCGACGAGCAACATCGGTTCGGAGTAATGCAGAGGGGACGATTGATATCGAAAGGGAGCAATCCGGATATCCTGGTTATGACCGCGACACCGATTCCCCGGACACTGGCATTGACTCTTTATGGCGATCTCGATATCACTTCGATTAAATCGCTTCCGCCGGGAAGAAAAGAGACCAAGACGGTCTGGCGGAAAGCGAATTCGCGCCCGGAATTGTATGACTATCTCAATAAGGAAGTTAAAAAGGGGGAACAGGTCTTTATCATTTATCCTCTCGTGGAAAGATCGGAAAAGCTCGATCTTCAGGCGGCCGAGGAGGAATACGAAAAACTTAAAGAGAAAGTATTCGCGGATAAAAAAGTTGGGTTGGTCCACGGGCGTATGAAGGCCGATACGCGGGACAAGATCATACGGGCATTTCGGAAAGGGAAGGTCGATATCCTGATAGCGACGACCGTAATCGAAGTTGGGATCGATATCCCGTCGGCGAATATTATGGTGATCGAGCATGCCGAGAGATTCGGGTTATCGCAGTTGCACCAATTGAGAGGAAGAGTTGGCCGGGGGGATAAAAGGGGCCTGGTGGTGGCGGTTGCGACACCACCGCTAAGCGACCTGGCGCGGCAGCGTCTGGAATTATTCACACAGACCTCCGATGGTTTCAAGATCGCGGAATTCGATCTGGAGCTGCGCGGTCCGGGCGAGTTTTTCGGGACACGTCAGCACGGCCTTCCGGAATTGCGGGTGGCCAACCTTGCGAAAGATGCCGATTTGCTGGAACCGGCCCGCGAACTGATAGTGAATCTGCTGAAGACCGATAAAGAACTTGACAGGAATGCGGCAGGATTATTAAGCTATTTGAAGAAGCGTTCTGCGGGAAGACGTTCTCTGGCAAGTTTCGGCTAAAAAAAAGCAATCTTTGGAACCTTGAAAGCATATAATATTGAGGTGGACTATGACTGAACCGGAATACGAAATAAACCCTCATTTTATGAATCTGGTTATGATGCTGCAAATGTCGGCGATGCAGTCGATGGGAAAGATTGCGTCACCGATCAGCGGTGAGGTTGAGCGTAACCTGGATTACTGCCGGGTGAGCATAGACATGATGGATATGCTGGTCGAAAAGACCAAAGGGAATTTGAACAAGGACGAGAAGCAATATCTAGACAGTACTCTTTATAACCTGCGTATGAACTTCCTGGAAGAAACCGAAAAGGCGGAAAAGGAAAAAACCGAGACCGGCGAAAAAGAGGGGAAAACACCCGAAAACAGGGAAGAATCTGATACTTCAGACCAGGAAAAATCGAAAAAAGATCAGAACAGGACCGAAAATTCCGATTAGTCTATTAGGAAAGATAATTTTGTTTCCGATGAAGACGCTGGCAGACAAGCGGTATTGTTCATTTTGTCTTGCCATAAGCCTTTGAGGCCTTATATTTACTGAGAGTGCGGCTTGGTGCGAATGGAATTAGAGAAGGCAGTAATAAAATTGCAGGCTAAGTTCGACAACTTATTAAAGCAGAATCATCCGTTGGCGAAATTCAACACTTTCGGGACCGGCGGTCGGGCCAGGCTGTTTGCCGAAGTGACCACTCCGCAAGAGCTTGCCGATCTTGTCAAAGAAGCCTCGGGACTCGATGTCCCGATTTTTATGCTTGGCGGCGGTTCCAATGTACTGATATCGGATAACGGATACGAAGGGCTGATTATCAGGAACGCCATCAAGGGAATGAATGTCGAGGGGGCGTCTGTAATTTGCGGGGCGGGCGAGGATCTTCAGGCCCTGATAGATTTTGCAACAGAAATGAGTTTAACCGGCCTTGAATTTGCGGCAGGTATCTGGGGAACGGTCGGCGGCGCAATTTACGGCAATGCCGGGGCCTACGGATCAGAGATCTGCAATGTTCTGGAATGGGCGGAAGTCGTTGATCGTCAGGGCGATATGAGAATCGAGCAGGCCGGTTATTTCGATTTTGTCTATCGCGGATCGAAATTGAAAAAGACGCATGAGTTTGTTACGAGGGCGAAATTTGCACTGCAGCCGGGGAAAAAAGAGGCAATAAAGAGCAGAGTGGAAGAGATCTTAGCAATACGAAATGAAAAGTTGCCATTGACAAAGCCGTCGGCAGGCTGTTTTTTCAAGAATATTCCGGACCCCTCACAGGAATTCGGGAAGCTTTCGGCAGGAAAGCTCCTGGAACAGGTAGGGGCTAAGGAGACACAGTATGGCCAGGCCGCAGTTTTTGAAAGGCATGCAAATATTTTGATAAATAGCGGTTCTGCAACGTCTTCTGATATCAGGAGGCTGTCGCAGATATTAAAAAGAAAAGTAAAAGAGAAATTTGGTATTGAATTGCAGGAAGAAATCATTTTATTAGGCGAATTCGAGGAGGAAGAAGTATCGAGCGATTTATAACGATTTAAAATTAATTTTTTGAAAAGTTTTTGCTAAGTGAAAGCAACTCTGATAATACTGGCAATACTTCTGATTTTTCCGAATTTCGCGGCGGCTGCGGAACCGGGATTCAATGCCGAATTAAAGAAGCCGTCGACATCCTATATTGCACCTTATCCGGATGAATGGGACGATCCCGTCATTTCTCTTAATTTAGACGAAGAGCATCCGGCTTTCAATTATAAACTATTGTACACTCAACCCCCGACGGTCGCTTCGTCGAGTTTCGATGATGCTTCCCTGACATTTTCATATACCTACTATCGCCTGGGTCGAGATTATCAGTATACTTATATTCCGCGGACGGTCGATGCCCGGGATTATATGGGTTTCCGGCTGAAGTCGACAACCAGGCGCGAGATGGCCAAAATCCACTCGCAGGCTCTTTCCAAGGAACAACGGGACAAGCAGGGCGGGCTCTTTTCGCTGAATATCCCGATTAATTCCGGTGCGATAAAATCGCTGTTCGGCGAAGGGGGGGCCGGTTTGAGCGTCTCCGGGTATCACCGGATCAACATGTCCGGACGTTCTTCCTGGACGGACGGGGCCGAGACCGCGACGCATCGGCAGAATAAATTTCCCTCGCTCAATATGGAACAGGTTTCGCGGTTCGATATCAGCGGAACGATAGGTTCCAAGATTACGGTTTCAGTGTCGCATGATTCCAAAACCGATATCCCGCTGGCTAACCGCATCATGCTGCGCTATCGGGGCGATGAAGACGATATCTTGAAAAGCGTAGAGGCGGGCAATACCAATCTATCGCTTCCCAATACGAAGTTCGTGGGGTACTCCCAGAATATCCGGGGTCTCTTCGGATTAAAATCGGAGGCTCAGATCGGCGGGCTGTATTTGACAGCGATCGCCAGCCAGGAGAAAGGGAACTCCGAAAAGACTTCGATCGAAGCGGGAAGCAGCGCGCGCAAGGATTATATCCGGGATTACCAGTATGCGTATGGCCGGGTTTTCGATTTGGGCCGGGTCGACACCAATGTCTTCGCACCGCAGGAACTCGATTTTGTGCGGGGGGACTCCATCACATATATTGAAGTTTATGTTACCAGCGGTAATGCGGCGCAGACAGAAGTCACCGACCCCCTGGCCAATTTCTGGGTCGATCCGAACGATACGACATTTGCATCTCAGGAATCCCAGTCGACCAATGTCAAGATAGTTGATCCCGAGGATTATGTCATTCAGCCGACCGAGCACTGGATATTATTCGAAAGACCGAATGCCGGATCTCAGTATGAAATCGGTGTTTTTATGGTGGTTCGTCGGGTCGACGGGGTAATCGATACCATCGGCAGCCTGCAGGAGGAACCGTATCAGCTGAAATTGCTGAAGCTCCGTCAACCGACCAAGAACATGGTAACGTGGAATTATGAATGGAAGAATGTATACAATCTGTCCGCGAGGAATATTGATATAACGGGTCTTGAGATAAATGTTTTTAAGGGAAAAAACGATACGGAGGGGGATGAGAGCAATCTCGATCATCAGGATGGAGCTCCCTATATCAGGATTCTCGGTCTCGACCGTTATAATCAATCCGGGGCGGCGACGCCTGACGGTCTCGTTGACGTCTCGACTCCGATTGTCGATGCTTATCGCGGACTATTGATTTTCCCCGATCGTCGTCCTTTCGATCCTTATCGGTCATACGCTGATGTTCCGTTGAGGGACACCGTTCCGGATATCTACGATTCCAATAATAGTCAGGACAAAGTTCAAACCAGCAGTTATTATCTGGAGGTCTCCAACCGGAGCCGTAATACCGATATCAGCCTTGGGAAACCGAATATAATCGAGGGATCCGAAAGGGTTACTTTGAACGGCCGTGAGCTGAAAAAGGGTGTCGATTATAATATCAATTACGATTTCGGGCAGATCACTTTTCTTACCGAGGAAGCACTGGACCCGAATGCGGACATAAATATCGATTTCGAATATTCTCCCTTTATCACCGCACAGAAGAAAACACTTTTCGGGATGCGCGGTGAGTATGAGCTTTCCGAGCGGATTAAAATAGGGAGTACTTTTCTTTATAAATCGGATAAGGCGACCGAACGGAAGCCGAAAGTTGGTCAGGAAACGGCCAAGGCGATGGTCTGGGATGCCGATATGTCGATGCGGATGGAGCCTAATTTCCTGACGAGTATTGCCAATATTTTGCCTTTTTATAAATCGGAAGCAAAGTCCAACCTGCAGCTATCGGCCGAAGTAGCGCAGTCATATCCGAATCCGAATGTCGACGGGGTGGCCTATATTGACGATTTTGAGGGGAGCCGCGATTCATATTCGCTAGGAGTATTTCGGGAAAACTGGACGAAGTCCTCTCAACCAAAGGGCATGGATTCGACCCGTGCCAGGGGGCATCTGGTCTGGTATAATCCGTACAATCAGATAGCTATAAGCG
>Ga0272443_10007308_pt1 | contig 10599 bp, 6 predicted proteins | sample SSMAcet12_FD_193581 | JGI IMG/M metagenome (GOLD analysis project Ga0272443, IMG submission 193581) | Marine sediment archaeal communities from Little Sippewissett salt marsh, Falmouth, MA, United States - SSM-Acet-12 | ecosystem: Environmental > Aquatic > Marine > Wetlands > Sediment ... | reverse complement strand
TTATATCTACTCCTCAAAGTACACAAGATAAGATACACTATCCACCCTCCAAAAGGCTTGACAAGAGGACCAAAAAGGCGTTAATTAGAACTTGGGTCAATAAGTCCAATTACAACCAAAACAGTGGTCTTTCGAATCTGCCAGATATGACTCGGCTGTTGAACGATACCGTCATTTAGCGGATCCTACGTGCAAATCTGACGGAGTGATTTGTTCAGTGTATCAGGCAATGTCAATTTTCCAACATACTGGTATCGTAAACACCTCCGAGACTATCCAGTCCGGAGTAAACATGAGAGGAGAGAATCATGAAACGCTCAATTACTGTAATCACAGTCACGGCAATCGCAATGCTCATGGCCTCTGGCGCTCTACACGCCGGTGTGCCTGAGATGATCAACTACCAGGGGAGATTGACTGAACTGGATGGTACACCTATCAACGGAAGTGTGTCAATCGTCTTCACCATCTACGACATGCAATCGGGAGGTACATCGTATTGGACAGAAACTCACGCCGCAGTTCAGGTCGACGACGGACTTTTCAGTGTTATTCTAGGTTCCCAGGGAAGCCCATTGACGGATACGGTGTTCGCTGATCCCGAGCGCTATCTCGGTATAGCGGTCAATGGCGATCCGGAGATCGATCCGCGGACGAGACTGGTGTCAGCGCCGTATGCGCATGTGGCGAGTCAATCACACGTGGCGAACTCTGCTAACTCAATCGATACTCCGTGGGAGGTGACCGATTCGGACCCGTCTAGCTTCGGACCTATAATCGAGTTAAATCAAGTGTGGACCCTCTTCGAAGAAGACACTCATACTGTGAAGCTGGGTCAAGCCTGGGATGCTCTTGAAGTGAGCACTACCGGACAGTCTGACTACGCGGGGGCTCTTCGAGCTACGTACGAAGGCGCTGCACCTGTTGATATCGAAGCCAGACTCGCATGCGATCAAGGTGTCTACAAGACAGGGGCATATGGAAAATATGAGTCGTACGATCCGCACGAATGGCAGACGGGCTATCTCGGTATAAATTGTGCAGGGGTATTTGGTCGAATCTTCACGGAAAGTACGGAAAAAAGAGCTGTCTACGGGCGTAATGAGAATACTGAAATCTGGGGTTATCTTGCTGGTAAGAGAGGAGCAGCTGGTTTACATCCCTGTGGCAACAAAGGTTACCTGGGTGGTGACAGCATCGGTACATTCGGTCACGCAGAAACCGCTGACGACTATGCCGTACTCGGCGAGAACGAGGCTACCGGCTGCCTTGGTTACCTCGGCTACGTCAACGGTGTATCGGGTGTTCATGGATCAACCGGTAACGGTGGATACATCGGAGGCAGCACTATGGGTGCTTACGGGCAGGCACTTTCCGGTTCCTCGGTCGGTGTCAAGGGTGAACACGTTGCCAGCGGCAACAGCGGCTACCTCGGCGGCGAGAATTACGCCGGGTATTTCGATGGCGATGTCGGTGTCGGTACAGATAGTCCCAACGGTCCGTTACATGTTCAAAGCGGCATATCGATATCAACCGGTAGTAACTACGATTCCAGAATAGCGCCGGTAGTGATCGGTGATGGAAGTGGTTCCAACCAGTGCCTACTCATTGATGGCAATCAGGTAGAATCATCTGACAACAGAGATATAAATGTTAATGCTAAGTCTACGGGAGATGTAATCCTTGCAAAAGGTGGCGGTGACGTAGGTATTGGTGCAAGCTCACCCGCATACAAACTCGATGTAAGCGGCGACATTCAATGCGTACAGCTCCATGAGACCTCTGATGTTCGTTACAAGACCAACATCGAACCACTAGCCGATGCATTACGGCTTATAGCTCAGGTTCGCGGCGTAAGTTTCGACTGGAAGACCGAGGAGTTCCCGGAGCATGGTTTCACCGACGAAAGACAGGTTGGCTTCATTGCTCAGGAGCTGCAGGACATTCTTCCTGAATTGGTATCTGAGGATGATGCCGGTCTTCTTTCAGTTGACTACACACGGATGACTCCGATTCTTGTCGAGGCCATGAAAGAACTGAAAGCCGAAAACGATGAACTTCGCGATCGGCTGGCCAAGATCGAGGCGCTGCTCGAGCAGATAGCTGATAACCAGTAATCGCAACAGTGAAAGGAGTGATACAAATGAAAACTCTAATCACAGCGATGATACTGGGATTAGCGGCTGCGTTTCTGCTATACGGGCTGGCTGTCGGCGGTGACAAAGCCAAGATCGCAAAGACGACTATCGATCTCGGCAAGGTCACGGCCAAAGACTCAGCTGCCATACCGGTCGAAGAACCGCAGCAAACTGCAGAGACCAGAAGCGGCGAGGAAATCAACTGGCAGGTGATATCATCGGGTGGAGCCGACGGTACTTCGACGAACTACGCCCACGAGGGTACTGTCGCGCAGACAGCGGTCGGTGGCGGCAGCTCATCGAACTACGTGCTGAATCATGGGTACTGGCAGGAATTCGCTGGAGCACAATGGCTATGCGGCGACGTGAACAACGACGGGTATTGGAACGTGAGTGATGGGGCTGCTTTGTGGAACTACTTATGCGATGGTGAGCCGGTTCCAGTCTACCTGGAAGCATGCGATGCTGATGACTGTGGGACCACAAACATCAGTGACATTGCCTACATGTTTGCTTACGTATTCGTACCCGGATGGCCTGAGCCATGTGAGGGGATAGTCTGCGAAGTACCAACAGGCGGCAACAGTGTCGATCTTGGTGTGCCCGTCACTGGGGCACCGGGAAGCACAGTGTACATGCCGATCTACGTCACCAGTGATACTCAGTTGAGAGCCGTTTCGGTCGGATTCTCTTACGATTCGGAAGATATAGAAGTAACCGCGATCGGCTTGGGGACTATTTCATGGGAATTCAACTTCTGGGCAGAAGTAGATGAGACCAGCAACACTGTATCCATCGCAGGTTGCGTCATGGCGAATCCAATCGCTGCTCAATCCGGAGGTCTTCTGGCGACTCTTGAGATAGAGATATCACCAACTGCAGAGAACGGTTCAGTCGACTTCGACTCCGTGTTCTTCGATCCGATTGGCGAATTCGTCTTCGCCGCTGGGGACGGTGGCACAATCGCGCCTGCATACAACGATAACGGCACGGATGATTTGATCATCCAGGAATCGTCATATATTTGCGGTGACGCGACAGGCAGTGGAGATGTCGACATCGATGATGTTGTGCACTTGATTGCATACATCTTCTCCGGCGGTCCTGCGCCAGTGCCATACGAATCCGGTGATGCTGATTGCTCGGAAACAGTGGATATCGATGATGTCGTCTGGCTAATTGGATACATCTTCTCCGGAGGCAATATACCGTGCGACACCGATGGCGATGGAGAACCAGATTGTTAGTCACGTAAACACGGTTTGGCATTTCACACCCGTCTTGGGAGGAAAAAAAGCAAGAGCCGGTAAAGCCGGTTCATACAAATCTAAACGCCTACAGGGAGGATCGAATGCGTCGTGTATTCTTGATCTGCTCCGCAATTATCATTAGCCTGGCTGCTGCAGCCAGCGCAACTATCATCGATGTAGGACCATCCCATACCTACACAAGCATCTCAACAGGCATCGGTGCCGCCAGTGACTATGATACCGTGCTGGTGGAGCCGGGGACTTACTACGAGAGCGTCAGCTTTGGAGGCAAAAGAATCACAGTCGCCTCGCACTACCTGACTACAGGCGACACCAACTACATCAACTCTACCGTTATCAATGGAAACGGCAGCCGGTGCGTCAGCATTGTGGGCCCGGAGTCATCCGAAATGGCCCTGATCGGATTTACGATCACTGGCGGATCGAACCCGAGGGGAGGAGGAGTCTACGTCTGGATGCTTGCCAGTCCGAAGATCATGCACAATCACATTCACGGCAATGTCAGTCACGGGACGGGATTTCTGGACGGTGGTGCCGGTATGTTCGTGCGTGGAGGACATGCGCATATAGCGTACAACGTGATTAGTGATAATATCGCATACGACCATGATCACGGCAATACCGGCTGGGGGGGTGGTATTTCATTTTGTGGAGACGCAGCTTGTATCGTAGAACACAACATCATAAGCGGCAATACAGCTGACCAGCACGGGGGAGGTGTGTTCTCCGGAGAGAGCATTGGGCTGTTTCGACACAACACAGTCACCGGTAACACGTCAAACAGTACCTATGGAGGTGGTATCTACCTTGGAGCAGACACCTGTCGTGTAGACAGCAATGTTATAGTCGGCAACCATGCACCCTCTGGCGGTGGAATTCATGTGGGAGACGGGACAGCTGTCATTTGCGATAACACTATCACGGAAAACACCTCTGAGAGCATTGGCGGCGCAGGTGCTGGAGTATGGATAGGCGGCTCACCTACTCTGGCAGACAATGTGATCAGTGGCAACATATGTAATGGCGGAGCTGGCGGCTCCACCGGCATTTACGTTCATGGGGGGTCACCGCTGATTTCCGGCAACACTGTGTATGGCAATACTCTCACTTCGCCAACCGGAACCGGTGGGATGTACATGCGCTCGGGATCTGCAACAGTGAAGAACTGCATCTTTTGGGGTAACGATGGTGATGAGGTAACTTGGGGCGGCGCAACACCTGTCATAACTTACTGTGATGTTCAGTGCGGTCCATTGGCAGGAACCGGGAATATCAGCATCAATCCGTTCTGCTGTGATCCGGATAACGGTGACTACTATCTTGCCGCAAATTCACCCTGCGTTGGGGCAGGCGAGGGCGGCGCCGACATCGGTGCACTCAGAGCGAATTGTGGTACTGTTACTGCGCTCGTTGGTCGAGTGATCCTTGATGAGTCCGGAGCCTGTGATCCAGTTCTCTGTGAGGATGGTCTTGAGGGATTCCTGATCGAGATGAACCCGGGTGGCATACAGACAAACACCGATGAAAACGGCGACTACATGTTCAATCCCACATCGGCTGGAACTTACACGATAACGCAGGTGCTAGAGTTTCCATATTTGCAAACCTGCCCCACGTCGCCCGAATACCATGAGGTAACCATAGCTGTTGGCGATATTGTTGACGGATTAGACTTCGGCAATCGAGTTTGTACCGATGCTGATGCCGATTCTGTATGCGATGATTTCGACAACTGCCTAGCGCTGTACAACCCCGATCAGGAAGATGCTGACGGTGATGGAGTTGGCGACAGCTGTGACGTGTGCACGGACACAGATGACGATGGCTATGGCGATCCGGGATATCCGGCCAATACCTGTGATGACGACAACTGCCCGTCAGTCGTAAACGTTGATCAGGAAGATGGAGACGCTGATGGTATCGGCGACAGCTGCGATGTCTGTACAGATACTGATGATGACGGTTACGGTGACCCGGGATATCCCGAGAATACTTGTGAGGAAGACAACTGCCCGACTGTAGCGAATGCCGATCAGAACGACGCTGACGGAGACGGCATCGGTGATGCATGCGATGTGTGCACAGACACCGATGGTGACGGCTACGGCGATCCGGGGTATCCGGCCAATACGTGCCCTGAAGACAATTGCCCCTCAGTTGTCAATGTCGATCAGGAAGATGCAGACGCTGATGGTATCGGCGACAGCTGCGATGTCTGTACCGATACTGATGATGACGGTTACGGTGACCCGGGATATCCCGAGAATACTTGTGAGGAAGACAACTGCCCGTTTGCGTTGAACCCGAATCAGGAAGACATTGATGGGGACACTTACGGCGATTCCTGTGACAATTGCATCTTTGTCGCCAATGAGGATCAGGAGGATGATGACGGTGACGCCGTCGGAGATTCATGCGACAATTGCATGGGCTGTTACAATCCCGAGCAAGAGGACACCGACTCAGACATGGTCGGTGACAGTTGCGATGTTTGCCCATTTCACTTCGATGATGATTGCTGCAATCCAGTCGGTTCCAACGAACCACCCTCAATCGACTCACCAGAAGCCGACACTCTGGCAAAGGTTCGAGATACTCTATGGTATGTGCCTGTCGTATCTGATCCGAACTGTGATGGCAGTGAACTAGTTATCACATTCGAGGATGTTCCTCCCTGGTGTGACGTCACAGGGGACACGATTACAGGTGCAGCATCATGTCTGGATTCTGATACATACTTCACTGTGATCGTGAGTGACGGTGACTTAGCAGACACACTCGTTGTCTCAGTAGTCTTCATGAACAGCGCACCCGTTATTCACGATCCTGTAGACACAGTGCTGATCATGAACAATCAAACATTCAAGTACTACCCAAGCTACAGTGATGAAGACGACACGGTCCACACGATCACATACATCGCCAGTCCGCACTGGTGCGCTGTTGTCAATGATTCGCTCGAAGGGATAGCGCCGGATACAGTGTTCGTAGAGGATGTCACGGTTGAAGTAGCTGATTACTGTAAATCCGATACTCTAACATTCACGGTGGAGGTGTTTCTCTGTGGTGACACTGATGCCAGCGGTTTCATTGATATCGACGACGTTGTGTACTTGATCAACTATATCTTCGCGAATGGGCCACCGCCTGATCCTATTTCTGCGGGCGATCCGGAATGCTCAGGATTCGTCGATATAGATGATGTCGTTTACATGATCATGTACATCTTCGCAGGTGGAACACCGCCGTGCGATACAAATGGGGATGGCACACCAGACTGCTAATCTCTGATTGAAACAGAACTTCAAACACGGGAGTCAACTTCGGTCGGCTCCCGTGCTCCTGTCATCCTCAGAAATGTGCGGCCCTCCTTTCCACGTAAGATCCGACCACTAAACTCAACTCTAAAAACAGAATCCGCAATCTTCCGCAAACAGGATGTATTACTACAGTTGTGAAACAGGTCTGTCTCGAAAGCCGTAACAAGAACTGGTCAGTCACAAACCACAAGAGGAGTCGAAGTCATGAGATGGGTTTCTTCGATAGTAATTTTGGTGCTTTGTGCTGAGCTGTGCCTTGGTGAAGTCATAAACGTTCCCGGAAACCAGCCGACAATTCAGGCTGGAATCAACGCGACAGAGAACGGCGATACAGTGCTGGTCGCCCCGGGTACATATTATGAGAACATCGATTTCAAAGGCCTCAACATAGTTCTTGCATCTCTTTACCTAACGTCAGGTGATGATGCCTACGTTTCCTCGACGATCATAGACGGTAATATGTCGGGATCGGTAGTCACATTTGACGGCAGGGAAGACAGTACAGCTTCCATTATCGGATTCACGATTCAGAACGGTTTCACCGTCGACTATGGCGGTGGAATTTACTGCGGAGAAAACTCGAATCCGACAATCAGTAACAACGTAATCACCGGAAACGAGTCTGAGAACAATGGTGCCGGAATAAGCTGCCGTATGTCCAGTCCGATCATAAGAGATAACACGATAAGCTACAACTACCTCAACAACATCTACTGGGGAGCCGGGGGAGGTATATACTGTTACAATTCGACTTGCCGGATGGAGAACAACGAGATTATCGGGAATTTCTGCTACTGCGGCAGCGCAGGGATCTCGTGCTGGGCATCCGAACCGGCCATTGTCGGCAATACAGTAAGCCAGAATTCGACGATTGGTTCGGGAGGGGGGATTCATCTTCACGATTGTCTCGGGACGATCAGTGACAATGTCGTAACTGGGAACTCATCGGGCGGCAGAGGCGCTGGAATCGCCTGCTGGAGTGCGAGCCCGTCAATTGAGAACAACATTATTCGCGACAACACTTCCAACTTCGATGGTGGTGGCATAAGCAACATGTATTCATTCCCCGTTATTGCCAACAACACGATAAGTGGAAATAGCGCCTCAGGCAAAGGGGGAGGAATTTACGCATGGCCAGCGTGGTCACCAAAAAACTCACCCGTAAGCGGGAATGTCATAGACCAGAACTCGGCATTCCAGGGGGGAGGCATGTATTGCGAATACTCCGACCTCCCAATAGTCAATAATACTATCACACGGAACTCCGCCTCTGAAGGAGGCGCGATATATTCGTTCTACTCATCACCTGTTTTGGAGAACACTATCATCGCATTCAATGACGGTGGAGGCAGCATAGTCTGCAGCCCCGAAAGCCATCCTTCGCTGGCATGTTGCGATGTTTACGGCAACGAGGGTGGTGACTGGATTGATTGCATTGCCGAGCAGGCAACAATAGATGGAAACTTCTCTCTCGACCCTGAATTCTGTGGTATTGAAACTGGCGATTTCAGAATCACCAAAGGCTCTTCGTGCGCACCTGTTGGCAATAGTTGCGAAGTTGTGATTGGAGCCGGAAGCGTCGGCTGCGAAGACGTGAAGTGTGGCGATGTTGATGTTAGCGGTGGTGTTGACATTGATGATATAGTGTATTTGGTCGGATACATCTTTGCCGATGGCCCGGCGCCTGACCCATATGAATCGGGTGATGTTGACTGTTCAGGGGGAATAGACATTGACGACGTGGTCTACCTGATCGGCTACATCTTCTCAGGCGGCCCTGAACCATGCGCCGACTGTCCGCTATGATCGAAGCTGCCAGATGAAACAAGGAAGCCCGCCGATATCGACGGGCTTCTTCATTTACCAATACTGGGTGGCTCTACTTCTAAAAGTAGAAACTTGCGAGCGCAACGGCGGCAGTGTTAATGTTCGTGCCGTCCGGATTTCCAAAGCGCACTGACCGTTCATCGGAAAACGAGATGTTCACCTGAAACTCGACTCCGAAACTGAAGTGGTCATCGATGAAATACTCGCCCCCGAAATTAGGGCCGATTACGATATCTGTCATACTGTCGCCGTTTTCCGGACTCAGCAGAAGCACCCCGCCCATTAGTCCGACATAGGGCACAGCCTTCCCCTCCCGAGTGTTCATCCTGAGACTCACGCCGAAGCCGAAGTCGGTGGCGACATCGCTGACACTGATGAACTGAACTGCGGGCGCTATAACGAACGAGGAATTGACCCAGATGGGGACGTTGAATGCCACCTGTTTGTCCTGAAGCGCTGCCGAGATGCCGATCTTTGACTCTGACCCGCCGTTGTCAGCCGAAGCTGATGGGGCCACCAGAATTGTCAGAGCAAGCAATGCCATCAAAGCTGCAGAAAGTAATCTGATTCTCATCCTTACCTCCCATTTGATTCTGTAAACCAGGAATCGCTCCCCTTGTATTATCTGTTAACCACCTAATAGACTTCGATAGTGTGTTACAGTTCCCGGACTTCGGGCAATCAAGATGTCTGACCAGAAGAGGAGACCGTTTGCGGAGAAGTATACGCGATAGAGCCCATCCGGGAGAGCCTGTCCGTCATCTCCGTTGCCGCCCCAGACTATTCTGTATTCGCCTCCCTGTACACTGCCTGTCATCAACGTGCTCACACGAGTCTGTGGCACTGAGAAGTAGTTTCCACCGAGTTCTGTCGAAACGCCATCCGTGCAGTTGCCCTTCGCGCAAGCGGTTACTACCCACGCGTCGACCGTCGCGGGACCCGGCACCATGAAGTTAAACGATATGCTTCCATCGGTCGGATTAGGATAACCGGACGAACTGCTTGATGGATTCCCCCATATTTCAACTGTGTTACCTTCGGCATCCTGAACCACGAGACCGGTAACAACTGCTGGATAAAGGGCACTTGATCCTATCGGATCGAAGTCGTTTGAATCACCGCATCCTGCCATTATGAACGTGGTTGCAAGGATAGTGGCAAGCGCGGTTATAGCGCAGCGTTGCATGGTGATAGCGATCACCTCCTTCCGTGTACATGTCTCTGAGAAACACGGATAAGGATAGTCCTAAAGGCTTGGAATTGTCAAGGTTAATATTTTGTTCAGCAACAGGTTGCAGAGTTCGCAAAGGTGGTCGATGGATGGTTCTATTTCTCTTGCTTATAAACGTATGGCGGTTATATTAGACACGGAGGTAACAGTTATGCTTTCTACCAAAGTCGATTTTAACCAGGAATTGATAATGAATTGGCACTTCTCCGACAAAGCCATGAATACTACGACCAGTATTATCAGGGAGATCCTGAAGATGGCTTCCCAGCCGGGAATCATAAACTTCGGGGGAGGAATGCCGGCTCCGGAGCTGTTCCCGAATGCAGAGGTTAAGGATGCTGCCTGCCGTGCAATCGAGAAATACGGCCCGCCAATGATGCAATATAGCCTGACTCAGGGCGTCCCGCCGCTGAGAGAGAAAATTGCGGAGAGATTCTCGAAGATCAATGATATTGACGTATCCGGAGATGCGGTGCAGATAACGTCGGGTTCCCAGCAGGGACTTGACATGATCGGCAGGGCATTTCTAAATCCGGGTGATTATGTCCTCACGGAGAGGCCGACTTACCTCGGCGCGCTCCAGGCATTTGGCTTCTATGAAGTTAAGTATTGCACTGCGGAACTGGAAAGCGATGGTATCTGTATCGAGGAAGCCGAAGAGCAGATTAAGAAATACTCTCCGAAGCTCATCTATGTGGTTCCTGATTTCCAGAATCCTGCAGGTATATCAATGGCGGTCGAGAAGCGCGAGGCCCTCGTGGAACTCTCGCGCAAGTACCAGATTCCGATTGTCGAAGACAACCCTTACAGCG
>Ga0272443_10007307_pt1 | contig 10600 bp, 1 predicted proteins | sample SSMAcet12_FD_193581 | JGI IMG/M metagenome (GOLD analysis project Ga0272443, IMG submission 193581) | Marine sediment archaeal communities from Little Sippewissett salt marsh, Falmouth, MA, United States - SSM-Acet-12 | ecosystem: Environmental > Aquatic > Marine > Wetlands > Sediment ... | reverse complement strand
TTCGGCGCAAATCGCATGCCGAGCTCCTGGAACAGCTGCGCGAAGGCGCGCGTACCCAGTTTGCCCGCAATGCCATAAACTGGGATCCGGCACCGGATGCGGTGTCCCGGGCACCGGATTTAGGCCGGGGGCTGCTGGACTGTTACGCGCTGGCGCTGCACGTCTTGTGGACCTACCAGGAGGCTTATGTTGCTGAGGGATTCGTCACCACGGCGAGGTTGCAAAGTTCGGTTCATCGCATTCTGGAACTTATCGGCTATCGGCCCAAACCGGGCAGCGCCGCCTGCGGTCTACAGCACTTTCGCTGCAAAAACGCTGTCCAGGCCGTTCTGCCGCCCGGATTTCAAATCGGCGCCGATGCCGACGGGGATCTGGCTGAAGCAACCTTTGAAACCCTGCACGCAATTCGGGTTGCCGCCGCCTTAAACGAACTGCAACCCTATCTGCCGCCCGGCACGGCCGGGCCGGTGCCGACCTATGGTGCGATCGCCGATGTGTCTCCGGCCACCCGGAACATTCTGGACAAGGCGCAGCTGAGCGTGCCGGGCCGCGATGGCCTGGGCGCTGCGCCGGCGCTGGTCGGTCAGCTCGAAGGCCGTGTGGCAGCGGGGCGCGCCGGTGATCTGGCCCAGCGCAACGCCGCCCGGGCCCAGCAAGACGCGTTGAAGCTGGCCGATTTTATCCGCCAGATCGAGAATGGCAATGGGGCTGAATTATGCCCAGCGGCGCTGGAGCAGTTGTGTCAGGAACTGTGTGAATTGCAGCGTGCAGCCAACGCGGTGGTGGCGCCGGCGACCCCCGGACGCCTGTCCGAATCCCAGGAACTGCTGCTCGGCCAGCTGCGCCGTATGGCCAGGCGTCAGCCCAGTGCCCTGACGGCTCTCGAGGATGCGCTGGCGCGCCAAAGCGGCGAATCCGATGCGGATTGGTCCCGGCGGCTCGACAAGATCGGCGGATTTCTGGATGCCCTGGTGGCATCCCTGCTGCAGGAAGCGCGCGACCAGGTGGTGCTGCTGCACGGATCGCAGACCCTGACGCGCCTGGACCGGCAGCTTGACGCGGCGTCTGCGGTCAGCGGCGCCGTTGTTCCGGATTTCGGCGTGGCGCCGCCGGGAACCGACACGCTGTTTATTCTGCCGCGCATCGAGGACCCCGAGCGGGGACCCCAGAACCACGCGGACCTTCTGCGCCCCGGCGATTGGCTGGTAATCGGCGAAAACGTCGCCCAGACCGCACCGGACGGTGAAGTGACCCGGCGGCGGCGTTACCGGGAGGCGCTGCAGGTCGTGCGCGTGCGGGATGAAATTCCTGCCGGCCGCACCGATTTCATGACCCGGATCAGCTTCCGTCCCGCATTGAAACGCCGCTATACCCTGGCCCATGCGGTTTTGTTGGGCAATATCGCCGAAATCAGTCACGGCGAAGCGGTCCGGGAGGAAGGCGCGCGGCTGGGTGCGGATCAGCCGGTCGTCTCCCTGGCGCGCGGGCCGCTGACCTGGATCCGGGACGCCCAGGCCTCTGAGGGTCACCGGCCGGAAGTGACCATGACCGTCGCCGAGCGCAGCTGGCAGCGCGTCGACGACCTGCGGCGCGGCGAAGCAACCGGGTCTATTTTTGCCGTCGAGCTCACATCGGAAGGTCAACCCCGCGTGCGGGTGGGTGACGGCCGTCGCGGTGCGAGGCTGCCCCGGGACGCCAGGGTTGTGCTGCAATATCGCGTGGGGATCGGTCAATCAGGCAACCGGGCCGCCGGTGCGATCAATAAACTCAAAAGCTCCCATGCGGCGATCGCAGCGTCCTTCAATCCCCTTGACGTCAGCGGCGGCGCCGAACCCGAATCGGCCGAGCAGGCCCAGCGCAGAGCGTGTGCCGGAATTCATGCCCTGGATCGCGCCATCTCGGTCATGGATGTACGCTCGCTGACCGAATCTTACAGCGGGGTGCGCTGTGCCCAGGTGTTCAGAAATCACGCCCGGCAGCGCGAGCACTACACGGTGGTTGTGTCCGGCGAGCAGGCCCAGGCGCTCACCGATGATGAATGCGGCTATCTGAACCAATTCTTGGTGGCCCGAATGCCGCCGGGCGTCGCTGTGACCGTGGCAAACCGCAAGACCGTCTGGGTGCGGGCTCACCTGCGCCTGTTGATCGCGCCGGGCAGTGACCCCCTCGTGATCAGCCGGGAATGCCGCCTGAGGCTCGGCCTCGATGCGGCGCCCGGCCGGCCGCCCGGGCTGCTCGATCGGCGCCGGGTTTTGCTGGGTGAGGATGTCACCTTATCGGCGCTGTACCAAGCCTTGTCCAACATTGAGAATTTAAAGGCCGTGCATGTCGAACAGCTTTACCGGGTCGACGCCCCTGCCGGGCGTTATAATCGCATTCAGGTGATGGCAGATGAGCTGGCCCTGTGGCCGGATCCGACCGGCAGCAGCGAACCGGTTGAATTTTTCTGGGAGGAGTCCCGCGAAGCATGAATGATCGGAAGCCGTTGACCTTCAAGAAACTGTCGCCGGCAGCTCTGCGTCTGGCGCGTCAAGTGCCGCAGATTTATCTGAGCAAAAATGAAGCGGTGCCGGGCAAACCCCTGTGGGCGCTGCTGGAAGTGTTCGCCCAACCGTTGCAGGAACTTGAAGCGGCGGTCACGCAGCTGGCCGATGACCATTTCGTCGAGCGCGCCGGGCCGGAGGCTTTAAAACTGCTGGCCGAACTGGTCGGTGCCCGGTGGACGGGTGATGCGGAAGCGGTGCTGCGCGGCATTGTTGCACGCACGGTACATTGGCGGCGCCGCAAAGGCACCCTGGTCACCCTCGAGGAGGTCATCGAAACCACCACCGGGTGGTCCGGCGAAGCCGATGAGGCCTTCCGTTCATTGCTGCACAATCAGGACCTGGCCAATCCGGTAACCTGGCGCGGACGCAATGCGGTGGTGTGGGATCCGATTGCACTGGCCGACCCCCTGAGCCGGCGTGCACCACAGGTTGAACATCCCCGCCGGAATCCGATTCAGCGCGCGCCCGAGCTGAGCCGCCGACTCGATGAGACGGTGGAAGCCGCCCTGCGCCGCCTGGGCCGCGCGGATGCAGGCCGCCACGCTGCTTCACCGCGCAATATCGATTTAAGCGGCTGGGCCCGTCCGGAAATCGCCGTGATCCGCACCAGCCGCTTCGTGCAGCAGGAGCTGGATCGGCTCACCGTTCCCGCCCAGGCGCTCGATCATCAAACGGGATCGCCGGGGTTCCTGCGCCTGATCCTGGATCCTGCCGGACGGGACCGCTGTCTGGTCGGCCGTCGCGAAATGGTCAGCCCGGAGGCCACCGGCGGATTAACTGCGGCGCATGAACCGAATACCACCCTGCCGGTATCCAAACCGAAATACGATTTATTGACGCCGACCGACCTGGCGGCTGACGGCGATGCGGCCGAACAGGATGATAATCTGACGGTTTTTGTTGACGGTGTGCGCCTGGTTGGTCAGAAAGCCCCCCCGGTCGACCGCCGGCCGGTGGAGATCTTGCCCGTCGGGTCCGATCCGGTGCTGCGTTTCACCGACAGCCAGCGTCCGGCGCCTGGTGAGCACTGGCTGTTGGAGTTGGTGGCGGTCGACAACCCCGACGCCCTTGATTTCGATGCCAAGGTGCCGGCCGACTTTAATGCAGCTTCGGCCGCTGTGCAAAATACCGTGCTCGAACGCATTGAGGTTCGCAAAGGGACCGCGGGCTTAAGGCCTGCGGTGAGCGTGCTGGCCAATCTTCCGCGCGGCGGAAGCCGCGCGGCCATCCGCCTTTCGCGGCCGCAGCGCCCCGGCGGATATCGACTTGAAGCCGACGGTACCTGGACTTCGGTGACGCTGAATCCGCCCCGGGGGCATCCCCTGAGCCCCGCCTTGGTGATCACGGACGACGCCGCGTCGGCTGCCCGCCTGGAGCGTTTACCCGGCGACACCCAAACCCTGGTCGTCAGCAGCCTTGCGCTGGATGGATCCTCCGAGAACTGGTTCACCGCCGAAATAGACTGGTCCGGGGTACCCGCCGCCGCGCAGCCGTTGCGCCGATTCGAACGGCCGGGACCGGCGTTTGCCGCTGCGGTTTGGAATGCCGCGATGCTGATCGTGGGACCGGCCGCTGATGGCAATGGACTCTGGGTATGGCAAATCACCGATCCGCTGGGGGCGCAACCTCTGGCCGGCAGGATCGATGGGGCCGGTTCCGTGTCGCCGTCGAATCGCTTCTCTGCGGCGGTCTGCGTCTGGCAGAACCACCTTTACCTGTTCGGGGGTGAAACCGATACGGTCGTATTGGGCGATTTCTGGTCAATGCCGCTGAGCGGTCCCGATCGGGGGCAATGGCGCGGACACCGCATCCGCAACCGCCAGCAACGCAGCGCGGCGGATCTCATTCCGACCGACGACGGGTTGGTTTTATTGGGCGGCGCTGCCAGTCCGGGGACGCTGGACCCCAGTGTCTGGCGGTTGGATCTGCAGCGGGCAAGGTGGACGTGGTCGCCGCTTGCAAGCCTGCCCTTGGTTGAGGGGCAGCCGGGCGTTCTCTGGGCCCGCTTCGATGACGGCGATATCGAGACACTGGTGTGGCCAAACCGACTCCGGCCGCAACGATTGCGCCGGCCGGCGGCAGCGGCCGATTGGCAGCCGGTGGAGATCGACCCGGCCGGCAGCCCCAATCCGCCGGCCTGCGGTGAGCTGGTTTTTGCCCAAAACAGGTGGCATGTCCTGGGCCCGCCGCCCTTGCCGCCCAGCGAAGTTCTCTTTACGCAGGGTTCGGAGGGGGTTATCGCATTTTTACCCGAGGTTGATTTGATCCAGACGGACCAATGGGTCATGTTCGCAGTGCTGGCGGATGGATCGACCGAGCGCATGCTGCCGCCCGGTGAAACGGCTTACGCGTCCCTGCGAAGCGGGGCCGGGCGCCATGCATCGGCCATCGAGCGTTCGGCGCCCCAGCCGCGCATCGGCGCGCCGGGCCGCTTGAAGTGGTCTCCCTTCAAGCTGCGCCAGCGAAGCTTGGGCCCCTGGAATCACCCCCTGGCCTTGACCCTGGATGACACCGTGGCCCTGGACCCGCGGTTGGGCCGGGTATTGCTGCCGGCCGAAATTGCCCCCCATGCGGTACAGGTCAGCTACCGAATTGCCCGCGCCGCGCCGCTCGGCGCCGGGTTTCTGCCGGCAGACCGGGTCCATCCCGCCTATTGGCGGGAGCCCGAAGCGCAGTTGCAGCCGGACAGCCCGCTCGAGCAGAAAAATATGCCGGTTACGGCCTGGGTGGATCCGGCGCGGGCGGACACGACCCTGGCCGGTGATACCCCGGTGGTGGCAGCGCCGCGGCAGGGCATTATCGGTTCGGGACCGCATCTGCTGGCCATTGCGGGTTCCCCCCGGTTTGAGAACGCACGGTTGTCGATCGCCGAAGGCGAAGTCCTGTCGCTGTTCGCCGCCGATGCGGGAGGCTATCCTCATTTTGCCAGCGATACGGGCGACGCGCAAGGCATATCGCTGTCTTTGCTGGAACGTCTTTTTGAAGGATCCGGACCGCAGAAGGGTCCAGCCTACTACCTGTCCGGGTTGTCTTTGCAGGGCCGGTTGGCATTGGTTCTGACCGCCGGCCATATCGAATTGCGCTGGTGCGATTTTGCCGCCCCGGGGTGTTTGGGGGTGTCGGTGGCAGGCAGCGGGCACCAGTCGGATCTGGCACGGCGCTCGATACCCCAAAGTACCTTGACCATCTGGTTGTACGGCTGCATCGTCGGGCGCCTCGAGGTGCCGCCCTGGGTGCGGGTGATTGCGGCGGGCTGCCTGTTCGACGGGGGGCCTTTGGGAGCGCCGGCGATTTCGGCTTTGGGGGCCCCGGTGCGACTGCGCCACTGTACCGTCAGGGGAGACACCCTGGCCGGCGAACTGCAGGCCAGTTCAAGCGCTTTTCAAGGAGAAGTCTGGTGTGATCGTCCTGATCGCAGCTGGCTGCGCTACAGCCTGTTGCCCGATGGCCCGCGGCTGCCGCTGCTGTACGAATGCCGGCTGCACCCGGTTTCATTTGCCGCCGATCAACCGACCGACCCCAATTACCTGGTACTGGCCGACAATAACGGGCCGCAGGCCCTGCTGGCGGGTGAAGAACGCCGTCTGCCGGGTGCCCATGCCGGATTGACGGCATCCTACAATGAACTCGAGCTGCGCACCCGCGAGTACCTGCCCATGGGCATGACGGCGCGGCAGATAGACCGGTCCGTCGCGGACCGCAATCGAATGAGTCGGATGGAGGATTTATGAAAGGCTATACGTCCCGGGAACGCTTTGACGAAAGGCGGCGCTTTACGGCTGTGAACGAGGAAATGGGCCGCGTGCGCCTGGATGCCGACGCCAACGAACAGGCCCGCCTGGTGCGCACCGATGCCCGCCGCCGCAGCGCGGATGTGGCCGAGGGATCACCCGACGACGGATTTCGCATCTGCGAAACCCACCTGATCGACCCGATTCGCAGCCTGGACGGCTGGGGCGGTGAAACCCTGCAGGCGGTTGATGAGCGGGAAATCGGCGCCGAGATCGGCCTTGCGCGGCGCGACCCCGAAACATTGCCCCACGTTGTGCGGGTGCGCGGCTATACCGAAGTCATCCGGCAGCCGGATCAACCGATCGATCTGCTGCACCTGCCGCTAGCGCCGCACGGCCAGACCGGTCCACCCAGCTATGCGGCCGCCGCTGTCATCCTGCCGGTTAAATTTTTGCGTCCGCCCACGGATGACGAAATTGTCAACATTCAGGCCGTGGTGCTGGATGCCAATGGAGACCGGCATGTGATCGGCCCCAGCATCCCCGGCACCGCCGTGACCAGCGACTGGATGCGCATCCGGCTGCCGCTGTCCGAGCTTGACAATCTGCCGCGCAGCCTTGACGACCCGGGCGACCCGCGCCTGATGCTGCGCGGCTGGGGGTTGACCGACCTGCCGCCGCGGGCGGAGATCTTTTTTGACGGCCTGGAAGCCGAAGACGGCGGACTGGGAGAAAATGATTTTGTCGTGCGCGGCGGCAGCAGCACCCTGGAGGGGGCCGGCCGCCTGTATGTAAACGGCTGGCGCGTGTTCATTGAAAGTGATTGGCGCTATCGGCGTCAGCCTTATTTACCCGACCCACCCGCACTGCAACGCCCCGCCGACTGGCAGCGCCAGACCCATCTGGTCTATTTAGACCTATGGGAACGCACGATCCATGCCTTTCAGGATGAATTTCTGCGGGAACCCGCGCTGGACGGTGAGGACACGGCCTTTCGGACCCATAAGGTTTCTCAAATCCGGATTCAGCTCCTGGAAGCGGATCAGGCGGCGGTGTTGCCTAGCCCCACCGGCGCCGGTCTGCTGAGTACCAACATTGCCCAGGGGGACCTGCCGGATCGTTATCCGCCCGAAAGTTTCGATCCCTGCCGCGATCGCTGTTTGTTCACCGAAAATGCCTCGACGGGCGAAGGGTATCGCGGCACCGACAACCTGCACGTTCGCTTGGAGATTATCGCTGGGGGACCGAATCCGATTTTCGCCTGGTCGCGCAACAACGCCGCAACCGTAGCGCCGCTGCGCAGGGATGCCGCCGACGACGCGCAATCCGTTCTCGTTGCCAGCGAGCATGCAGCGCATTTTCATGCCGGCGACATTGTGGTGCTGGAAGATGAACTCACCCGGCTGGACGCGGAACGGTATCCGCCGATTCTGCGCCAGCTGCGGGCGGTGGATACGAGCAGCGGACGGCTGGAATTTCAACCGGAGGGCCATACCCTGCCGGAACCGGCGCTGCTGGCAGTGGGCGGCGGTCTGCCGCGGGGCCTGCGCCGGCAGGACCGGGCCGCGGTGCGGCGTTGGGACGGCGTCGACCGATTAGTTCGTGACGTCCGCTATAACCTGCCCGACGGCATCACTTTCGCGTTTTCCGGCGAAGACTTCCGGATGAGTGAGTACTGGACCTTCACCGCGCGCATCATCCATCCGGACGGAGCGGCCTTCGGCACCGTCGACACCCTGAGCCGGGAGCCCGTGCATGGTCCCCGGCATGAACGGGTGCCGCTGGCCCGCATCCGTTGGAACGACACCGGACGGGAGATTGAAGATCTGCGGCTCCATTTTCTGCCGCTGCATGAAGTGCGCCAACGTCTGGTGGAGCTGGGCCGGCGGCGCCTGGCGCCCGGTGCATTCACCGTGGTGGTCGGAGACGGTGCGCGCACCTTCGGCGATTTTGACCAGAACCTGGCGGAAAATGTTACCGGCGACGAGGTCCTGCAGGCGGCTCTGGACCGCCTTGGCTTCAACGGCGGCACCATTTATGTCCGGGCGGGCCGCTACAAATTGGAGCATTCAGTTTTGATTCAGGGACGCAGCAAGGTGCGGATCATGGGTGACGGCAACGCCACGGAACTGGTGGTATGGGGTGCCGGGGGGGCATTCTATCTGGACCGCTGCGGACTGGACGGCCAGGTGAGCCTGGAAAATATGCGCTGCATTGAACAGGAGGGGGCGCACACGCCATCGGGTGCCGGCGGTCGGCCCGGTTTGGAGCGCACTCTGGAAACGATAGCGGTCGACGGCAGCGTCCGGTCCGCCACCCGGCTGACGCCGGCCGATCTCACAAGCAGCGGCGGCAGCCTGGTCGAACTGGTCGACAATTTGGCGCAAGCCGTCGCCGGATTGCGGCCGGGACTTGGGCGCACCGCCGCTTCGGTGGTGCAGACCTTGATCGAACTGCGGCGGTTGCAGCGCTTGAATCCCGGACAGCCGCTGGAAGACGTCGCGCCTGAACTGCTGGCGGTTCTGCAGCGGCTGCCCCATGGCGTTGTAACCCTATCCGATTCAAATCAGGTGAATCTCAACCATCTTAACCTGCGTGCAATCGGCCGCTATACCGCGGATGAGATCGAGGCGCCGGGCATATTGATGACCGGAGACTGCCGGAACATCGGTGTCCGATGCTGCCGGATCGATTCCCCGGCAGGAATTGTCGCGGCCGGTTATGGCCGGTTTCTGACCCCCCAGGCCCTGATCCTGCGGCCCCGATCGGGTTTATTTTTAAAGGATATCAACATCGCCGAAAATGAGATCGTGCATTCGGGCGCACGGGCCGGCTGCGGCGTGCGCATCAGCGACGGCCTGCTGCAGGGGCTGCAAATAACCGGCAATCGGGTCACCGGTTTTTCCTGGGGCATCTGGATCGAGGACCGCTCTGAATCAAGTCTTGAAGCTTCGGAGCGCACATTGTTGCGGGACAATCAGATCCTGGCGGATGAGATTGGGTTACGGGTGATCTGCGACGGGGTGGATATCGAGGCCAATGAAGTGCGGCTGATATCCAAGGCGGCCGGATTTCGGGCCGGCATCCATATCGGCGGCCATGGTCTGCAGATCCGCCGAAGTTGGGTGGTGCTGCCGCCGTCTGCGGCCGATCAGCCGATTTTGGGCATCGAGGCCGGGATTGTCATCGGGACCGGACAAGACGACGGCCGGATTGTGGCCAGGGACTGCCACGATCTTGAAATTGCCGGCAACCGGGTAGAAGGCGCCGGCGCCGATGCGCGTTGCGTCGGCCTGTTGATCGGCGGCGCGCAGCCCGTTTATGATGTCCTCATCCACGGCAACACCTTTCGTCGTCTCGGCGGTGCGGGGGTTCGCGCCTGGGCGCATGCAGGGGATGTGGGCGGTTTAAAGATCTTTGACAACCGGATTGAGGATGTGGCCCTGGCCTATCCGCCTTGGGACAGCCGGGCGATTGCAGAACTGCAGGCCTTGGCACCGGCGGCGGCCGCGCGCTTGAATGCCGCTGACGACCCCCGGCAGACCCTGCAAAAATTACTCCAGGAGCCCGGCAGCACCATGCGGCCGGCGCTGGACGCCATGCTGCGCTGGCTGGAATCGGCGGCCCTAAAAGGCGGGATTTTGATGAGTCTGGCCGAAGACAGCGAAATATACGACAACAGCATTGTTGCCGTGGGCGCAGCCCAGATGCCGGCGGGTCTTGCGGGCTTGGAACCGCGCACCGCCGGCATCGCTAGCGTGGGCGGATTCGACCTGATGGTGCGCCGCAATTTTATCGAGAGGGTTCGCGGGGCCGTTGCCACGCTGGAACCGCCGCCCCTGCCGGCCGCGCCGCGCCCTCCCATTTTGGACTTCCTGGCGTCCATGGGTCTGCGCGGCGGCGTGCGGATCCCCAGCGTGCGCGACACCCATGGTTCCATTGTGGCGCTGCGGCGTGATATTCTGGCCTATGCCCAGGGCACCGGTCTACAGCGACAACAACTGGGCGGGTCTATCTATGGAGCCATGGAAGCCGTGGAAGCGGCATTGGAGGAGCGCGGCAGCGAAGGCGGCCGTCTGGCCCGTGAATTGTCCGATGGCATCGCGCAAATGCGTGAGGCCCAGAGCTATCCGGACCACACCCGGGCCGCCAATCAGGTGCGGGCGGTCTTGTCTGACGCCGCCGGGCTGACCGCCGCCGAAAAGAAGGTTGCTGCGGCCTGGACCCTGGCGGCCGGGTTTGATCACGCCATTCCGGCCGGGAAGGCCGCGATCGTTGAATTCGCCGAAAATGTGCGCCAAAACACGGCCGACTACCTGCTCG
>Ga0272443_10007305_pt1 | contig 10600 bp, 7 predicted proteins | sample SSMAcet12_FD_193581 | JGI IMG/M metagenome (GOLD analysis project Ga0272443, IMG submission 193581) | Marine sediment archaeal communities from Little Sippewissett salt marsh, Falmouth, MA, United States - SSM-Acet-12 | ecosystem: Environmental > Aquatic > Marine > Wetlands > Sediment ... | reverse complement strand
GCTATTAATGATCTTGATTTTGGAAAGACATATTACTGGAGAGTTAGAGCCATAAATGGAGTAGAAATTGGTCAATGGTCTGAAACATTTAGCTTTTCAATACAAGAGATGTTTGTAGAAACAAGTAATGCCTTCGCAGATGTTGACAAATGCTCGGCTTCGTGGGGAGATTTTGATAATGATGGCGACCTCGATCTTGTAATCTCTGGTTTAGCTGGGCCAACACCAACCACTGAACTTTATCAGAATAATGGCGCCGGCTCTTTTACTTCAGTAAATAATCCTTTCATAGATATTTACGATGGTTTTGCAAAATGGTCGGATATAAACAATGACAACAACATTGACTTATTCATTATGGGTAATAATGGCACACAAATTAGAAATAAGGTATATGAAAACGATGGCACATCATTTTCAGAACTAACAAGTGGATTGGCATCTGTTGATTTCTCTTCTGTTGACTTTGGTGATTATAATAATGATGGTTGGATAGATTTGATTGTTACTGGATTCTATGGAGATAATGGTAATACATTGCTGTTTGAAAATAATGGCGATAATACTTTTACTCAGCATAGTTCTATTTTCCAAGGCGTTCATAGTGGCGATGGCAAATGGTTAGATTATAATGGTGATGGCTATATTGATGTAGTATTAACTGGCACAGACGAAGGAGTAGATTACTCATTGATATATCAGAACAATGGCGATGGTACTTTCTCCGATATTTCTGCTGGCTTGACTGCACTTAGTAACAGCCGTCTGGACATAGGCGATTATGATAGTGATGGAGATGCAGATATTGCCATTTGTGGAACCGATGGTACAAATCATTATGCTATTATATATAAGAATGATGCAGGTGTTTTCACGGATATCTCTGCTGGCTTAACTGGCGTTAGCCAAGGAGATTTGAAATGGGGAGATTATGACAATGATGGCGATCTCGATCTCATAGTTTCTGGTACTGATGGAACTAATGCTTTAACATTCATTTATACTAATAATGGCAGTGATGTATTCAACCACTCAAACATAGTATTGCCAACAGTATATAATTCTTGTTTATCTTGGGTTGATTTTGACGATGATAATGATCTTGATTTATTCTTGAGTGGATTCGATGGGGCTAATAATTATACAGCTTTACTTAGAAATGATATTAAATCTTTCAATACATTGCCAGAGCCGCCACAAAATCTGGACGTAGTTGTTGGTATTAACACAGCTACTTTCTCTTGGGATGCTGGCTCGGATATTGAAACATTAAGCGATGGACTTTCATACAATATTCGTATTGGTAGAGTCGAGAATGGAGTAAGCACCACGTCGCCATTAGCAAATCTGAATGATGGATTCAGAAAAATAATTGAATCTGGGAATGTAAAACAGAAACTAGAAAAACAATTCTACAAAATGCCTGGAGGAGATTATTACTGGAGCGTTCAATCAATAGATAATTCTTTCGAGGGATCCGAATTTGCTACTGCTGGCTCTTTTACCATAATTGACTATCACACCGTAGATCTTAGTTCTGGTTGGAATTTGATAAGCACTTACATAGCTCCCTTTGATACAGATGTAGAAACTATATGCACTGAAATAGTTGATGATATTCTACTGATGAAAAATGTTGCTGGTGATCTCTATTTCCCTGATCTGAATATTGATAATATTATCAATTGGAACATTGAAGAATCATACAAAATCTATATGGAGGTAGAAGATGATATTACTTTCGAGGGTATAAAAGTAAGACCTGAAGATATTACACTTACACTGGCTGTTCAATGGAATTGGATACCTTACCTGAAAGACGAGGAGATGTCCGTTGTTACAGCATTGGAAGATATAGAAGATGATATGCTTCTGATAAAAGACAATAGTGGTAATATGTATTTCCCAAGTCTTGGTATTAATACTTTATCAATACTACAACCTGGTTTAGGATATCAAATATATATGTACGAATCACGAAACCTCACATATCCGGAAAATGAATCTTATCCAAGATTTGCTATTAATCTTGGCAACAAAGATCAGTATATATCTAATAATCTAATGCCTGATTATTCAAACACTGGCAATGATGCAGCATTGATACTATCTGTGGATGCCCCAGATAACTCAGAGATTGCTGTCTTTAACAGCAGTAATAAAATCATTGGATGTGGCAAAGTTAATAACTCTCTTACATATATTACTATCTGGGGAGATAATTCAATTACTGAAGTAACTGATGGTGCTTATGACAATGAATTGCTTGACATTAGAATTTATGACAATGATAAAAAATCTTTTACTGATCTGAGTTTAGATCATATCGAAGAGCTTACTACTGAATTGAATACTAATACAATCTTCTATAAGTCTAATTCCGTTTATTATGCTGAAGTAAATACAAAGCAAGAACATAGATTGAATACTCTTAGTTTGAGCCCAAATCCTTCTATGGGAGATATAAACATAAATTATTATCTGGAAAATTCCTCGAATGTTAAAATAGATATTTATAGCATCAATGGCGATATAATTTATTCTGAAGATCTTAGCTATCAATCAAATGGACTTCATTCACACAACATTGTATTATCTAATAATATCAATGGTATATACCAATTAGTTATCAAAGCTGGCGATGATATAATGACAGAAAAGATTGTTATTATGAAATAGTATTGATATTTAAACAAATATTTTAATAAAGCTGGCTCTATCTATATGAGTCAGCTTTTTTTATGTTGATGAAAATAATACCAATACATAGCTCTAAAGCTGCATACCCAATCTAAAATAGACTTGTAAGGGAGCATATATTACCGAAGTAGGACTTTTTTGAAAATAAAAACTCTTTCCAATTGAGAACTTTGCTGGACCTAAGGGAGTGTCTAAAGAAAGAGAAGTCCCTATACCATGCTTTAACTTGCTAATTTTAATATCCTCAGGCAGAACCCAAGCAGCTCCGATGTCATATCTTAATGAAAAATAAGTGTCAAATAGTATATCGAATGGAGTTTTAAGCCGATATTCCAAAGATCCTTTGATGATTTGCCTTCCCATTTCTGCATTTTCATTCAACCCGTAGAAATTATCTTGACCTCCAAGTGAGAAAAACTCTGGATATGGTAGTGTCTCATCTGCATAACCAAAAAGGAAAGAGCGTCTAAAAGTATGGCGACCATAAGAGTTATTCTCGCGATAAAAAAAACTGGCTTTAGAAAACCCAACACCATCGGGAGTTTGCAATGTAGTAGTTTCCAGATATATCTCTATTAATCTGCCACTTGTTGGGAAATCATACTCATTTTCAGAATCGAATATCGTACCAATTTTCATTGTATTAATAGAGTAAAAGGACGGCAATAAATCGCTATCATTATCATAATAACGTTGTCTATCGAAACGAAACTGAAGAGACAGCAATCCTTTTTTTTCAATCTGAGTGCCAAGCGAAGCATTAATGCCATAGGTTTCTACAATATTCTCACCTTCTCTGTCATATTCATATATATCCTCGCCTTTGCTGTTGTTTGTCAGACGTTTATAACTATATACCCCATAATTTGAGTAATATGATTTAATACCAGCAGTAATCATTGAATTTAAGACCCTTGTTTGCTCAATAGCCGCAGAAATAGCTTGATTTCTTTGTCCGCCAGTGAATCTTAAATTAAACCTTGTCCCAAAGTTAAAGATATTCATTTGTATAAGGTCTAAGCCAATCTGCCCAAATCTTTCATTATCAACCCTAGCTCCAACACTTAAAATCTGATTACCCATCTCCTCTACATCAATATTTACATCAACACCGCAATAATTATCATAAGTATAAAAATCAAATTCAACATTTTTAAATAGTTCAACACTTGACAGATTGCCCCATGATTCTGAAAGCATTACGGTATTTAATGTGTCTCCGACTTCAAATGCAAGCTCTCGGTAAATTATGAAATCACTCGTTGAATTCCCTGAAATCTTAATATCTCTAACTTCACCAATATCAATGTTGATATATAGCTTTCTCTTGTCATTATCATACTTCGTTTTTTTAATATGTGCGAAGCTATAACCATGCTTTTGATAAACTCTTAGTAATTCTTCATAATATATGCTTAACTCATTTTGATTGAGAAAAATGAAATGATTGGTGAATAATGAGTCAACGAACCATATATCATCCTTCATTTTTTCTGGAATTTGATTCATGTATTCAATGCTGTCTATCTTTATATTCAAGCCATTTTTAGCATATAAAGTTACAGAATCAACAGCGATGTTTATATTTACATTACTTGAATCTTGTGGTTTTGATTTACCACTGTGTTTTTGTTTTATTAGGTTTCTAATTGTGGGCAACATATCTCTCGCAGCTGTTCTGCCTTTTTCTATCAGCGATTTTGCCTTATGAAAATCAGTATTTGTTATGCCCTTAATGCTTGGTTCAATCAAAATATCTGCTTTTTTCTTGGCATCATTACTGTAATCTACCATCATAATAGACAAAACCTGATCTGCCAGGTTCCATGGCTTATCAAGTTTATCTCCAGAGAATAGAGGAGAAGTAGTATTTATTGCTATTATTATATCTGGACTAAAACTATTTCTTGCTTGCACTACAGGAATATTCGCCTTTAAACCACCATCAAGATAGATTGAAGAGTCAATCCTAATAGGAGAGTTCCTCAATGGTACAGTAGCACTTGCTATTATGGAATTTACTAAGTTGCCCTTGGAAAAAGCAACGGATTCTCCACTAACAACTTCCGTGGCAACTGATCTGAATTTATACTTTAATTTATCAAAGTCGCCAAATGGCTTATAAAGCCCCTGCCATAATAATTTCTGAAGAAAGTTTTGAAATCGAATACCAATTACCAATCCCTCAGGTACTTTCAGGTTGAAATTATTGAATCTTAGCAACAATAAACTTCTATCATACACATATTTTTGCTCAAGAAACACATCCTTGCGCTCAATCTCACGCTCTAATGATAAGATATCATCCCAGTTTGCTTCTGTAACAATAGAATCTAACTCATTAGCAGTATATCCAACTGAATATAATCCACCGATAATAGCTCCCATACTTGTCCCAACGATGTAATCAATGGGAATGCCTGCTTCTTCAAACTCCTGAAGCATGCCTATTTGAGCTATCCCTCTTGCACCGCCACCACTTAAAACAAGAGCTACTTTTGGTCTATTATCAGACCATTCGTTATAAATTAAGCTCTGATCGCCCTCAGATTTGGCAAAGCACAGACAAAAGAACAAGCACAGAATAAAAACTGCGATTCCTTTATGTGTAATTACTGATTTCATAATACTAATAAGTATTAAATTCAGAAAAATCATGCTTTGGCTCAAGGATTGATATACTGACTTTTTCAACTCTCGAAAAGGAAGGACCCTTTTTTAGTATTTTATGCAACTCATTTATTGCTGATTCCTTTCCTTCCACTATTACAAAAACAGTGCCATCAGGCAAGTTTTTAGCATAACCATATAATCCTAAAGGTCTGGCATTTCTATATACAAAATAGCGATATCCGACACCCTGCACGATACCACTTACTATGAATTCTGCTCTTTTCAAATCCATTATTTACTCATATTAATAACAATTCTATTTATAGAATGAAAAATAATAAATATAGCTAAATTTACAGAGAGTAAAAAATATGAGCTTCTATATGCCTATATAAACGATTAGAATGATTCAAAAGGCAACTAATTGGTGGCTTCTATTAAATATTTTTAATATAATTGATTTATCATTTTTATTTCTGAATTATTTTATCTATATTTTTATTTTAGATTTAGGTTATTTCTGTTTCATAGCATTACTTTAGAAAAGGAATAAAATGCCAGCATTATTAGTGAAGATATATGAAATTCTGAAAAGGCACATCGGAACGGAAGCATATTTTGTATATATGCACAACAACAAGATTTACCTTGATGAAGGTATATTGTTAGATGTGGACGAAGAGCATATACGCATGAGAGAAAAATCTGGCTTGATAAAAGACAATATCTATTTTGAAGAGGGGTATCCCCGCACATTGCTTAATCTATATAATACAAAGTATATTGATCTGTTGAAAGCAAAGTACACAGATAGTATGGCTAGAAAAATAATGAACTCCGAACTACAGAAGACAATAGTCAAGAATTTAAAATTCAACATGGGCAATGTCCTTACTTATATATGCCTTACTTATGATGGCTTCGAAATACATTATGGTAAATTCAAGAACATGAGAATAGGGGACATAGTAATAACGAAGGATCCCAATTTAGATGAAGATTTTAGCATACCATATACTTCTGTATTGCACATATATAATTCTGATGGCGAAGATTTGATAAACGTGTAGCAATAAAAAACCCGATAGAATGCAATTTCTACCGGGCTAATTAAAACCTTTTTTGCAGATTTAATTTTCTGGATAGACAGATACTTTCAGACGGTTTTTGTCTTTATGCTCAAATTGCACTTTGCCATCTATCAAAGAAAAAAGAGTATAATCTTTACCAAGTCCTACATTATTCCCAGGATGGAATTTTGTGCCACATTGGCGGACTAAGATATTACCGGCAGAGACAAATTCGTTTCCAAATCTTTTTACACCTCTACGCTGAGAATTCGAATCGCGCCCGTTTTTTGACGAGCCGCCACCTTTTTTATGTGCCATTTCAAAGCTCCTATTGTATTATTTTATATCATTATTTTTCTTTATCATCTAAAGGGCTATCGTCTAGATTATCCGTATCGTCAAAAATTAGTTTTTCTTTTTCTGACGAATCATCAGCACCTAAATCATCAATATTAATGTCATCTGAAGTCTCAATTGTTGTATCGTCAAATACTACCTTTTCTTCTTTGATGTCAATTACTTCTTCCTTAGTTGGAATATCATCAATTTCAAATTCCTCAGAGCCAAGGTTATCTATTGAAATACCCGTAATAGCAATTTTAGTGAATTGCTGTCGGTGGCCATTTAATTTTTTATAGCCCTTGCGTCTTTTTTTCTTAAAAACTAAGACCTTCTTATCTTTACCATGCTCAAGTATTTGAGCAGTTACTTTGCCCGGTATCGTAGGAGTTCCTACCAGTGTTTCATCACCTTTCTTAGCGAGTAAGAGCTTATGAAATTCAATTACATCTCCAATGTTTCCCTGTAGATGAGGCACTCTCACTACGTCTTTGGCTTTTACGTCAAATTGATGACCGGCTATTTCTACTAAAGCTTGCATAAACCTACCTATTACAAAATTATATTTTTCAACTTCAATTTTACAAGAACTACAAATATATGCGAAATATCCTTATCATCAAAATCTTTTTTCGATTATTTCTATTAATGAATTCATCCGTTGTTTACAAAGAGATATATTCTTCCGTTGATATATGTTTTAGCACTATAAATTGGTATAAAGTCTTCTTTATGGAATAAAAATTCTGATTTATGAAACATTTTTTCATAGTTTTGTAGAAGCTAAATACTGAGAAGTACTATGAAAATGAACTATCAGAAATTACATAATTACTATGAAAACAAAAAGCAGGAATTCACTTCTCTGCTCACTCAATTCGTTGAGATTCAAACATATTCTGGTGAAACTGAGAATATTAATATTTTTCTGGATTTTCTGCTCAATTTGTTTTCCAAATATGAACCAAAAATAAAGAGAATTGAAACAAATGGCGGGGACATTTTAATCCTTGATCTCTTCAATGATAAAGAAGGGCAAATAATATTTCTATCTCATGTGGATACAGTTAGGGTTTCAGAAGATAAGGTAAACTGCTCTTTAGATGAAAACAAATTATATGGCAATGGCAGCTACGACATGAAAGCTGCATCAGCAATTATTTATTTTGTAATTGATTATTTGTGTCAAAACCAAAGCGAGATCAATAATTCAATTCGGCTTATATTCACACCTGACGAGGAAACTGGTAGCCAGTATTCTATGGAACATCTGATAAAGCTATGTAATAACGCACAAGCTGTTTTCATTGGTGAGCCATCATGCAACGGAGGCAAAGTCAAATTGAAGAGAAAAGGAGTTCTGCACATTAATATCTACATTCTCGGTAGGTCTGCCCATAGCGGCATTGAACCAGAAGAAGGTATAGATGCTAATAAGGAGTTACTGGCTGTGCTGAATAAGATTTATTTAATTATATCTAAATATCCCTCAATACATTTTAATCCAGGCATTATCTCTGGAGGAGTGAAAAAAAATGTTGTTTCACCCGACAGTTTCCTCGATGCCGAGATGAGAAGTTTCAGCAACCATGACTTACAAAATGCTATGAATGAAATCAAAAATATTAAGCCAGATTCTGAAGCTATAATTAATATTGATACTTTTATCAATAAGCCAGCTCTTGAAATGACAGATACTAACTACAATTTGTATCTGATAGCTAAGGAAATAGCAAGTCATCTCAGTGTTGATCTTGGATACTGTTCCACTGGTGGAGCATCAGACGGCTCAAATCTCGGAGCTGTTGGAATCCCTGTCCTTGATGGACTTGGTATTCAGGGAGGTGGTGCTCATACTACTTGGGAACATATTGATATTGACGATTTCCCGTTTAGGGCTGCACTATACACAGGGCTGTCAACCATACATTTTAATAAATTATACGTAGGTAAATCTGATGAAAAATGATATTAAATTCGAGTTATCTCTTCCTGCTGAAAAAAGATATTTAGGTTATGCTCTCGATTTCCTCGAAAATCTAAGCATTGCTTCAGGCCTCGATGACAAAGACGCTATGCAGATGCGTCTCGCTGTAGAGGAATCATCTTTAAACGTTATTGAGCATGCTTTTGACCCTGACGAAGAAGGCACTTATGATCTTACTTTTTACCGTAAACCTGGTAAAATTGTAATAGTAGTTGCCGACAAAGGTCTTCCTGTTGATTTTAGCCAGATCAAAGAAGACAAAAAGGAAGGCATTGGCATCAAACTTATCCGTGGGCTTACCGACGAAGTGCGTTTTAATAATTTGGGTAGAGAAGGCAAAAGCGTAGAATTAATTAAAAATATTAAATATAAAGAGATTTCTGAAACTCTGACCGATGCGGAAAAAGAATTAGAGAAGAAGTTATCCGAAACGCCGATAGCCAGCGAAAGCGTAGAAATAAAAATGATGAATCCCGAAGAATGCTCCCGTATGTCCAGATGTGTTTATCGTGCTTATGGATATTCATATATTATTGATACTATTTACTATCCTGACAAAGTAAAGGAAAATTTGGAATCTGGACATATCAAATCCGTGCTTAGCGTAGACAGCACTGGCGAGATAGTCGGGCACATGGCTTTGATTTACGATTTTCCAGGTGCAAAAGTTGGTGAATCCGGACAGGCAGTTGTTGATCCTCGCTTCAGAGGACATAGCTTGTTCAAAAGAATGAAGCAATTCCTCATAGATTATGCCATCGAAACAGGAATGTATGGCGTTTATAGCGAAGCCGTTACCGCTCATCCTTTCACTCAGAAGGGCAATATTCGGCTTGGAGCAACTGAAACCGGCTTCCTAATTGCTTATGTACCAGGTTCAGTCAGTTTTAAAAAAATCGAGAATAACGAAGGTGAATCAATTCCACAATCGGCAGTATTATTTTATTTAAAAACAAACAAAGAGCCACATAGAATAAGTTATCTGCCAGATAGGCACAGGAACTGGATTGAAAGAATCTACGAAAGGGCTAATCTCGACAGAACTATCGGGGAAGTCAAAGCATTAGAGATTACGAATCAAACCACAATATCTACTATCAATGTTATTGAAAGTGCTCAGCGTGCGTTTATAAATATTATTGATTATGGATTAGATTTCGAGCCAATGATAAAACATCGCTTCAAAGAGCTATTACAGAGAAAGATGGAAGTTATTTATGTAGATCTACCGCTATCGAATCCCAATACTGCTTTATTATATGAGCATTTAGAAAATCTTGGCTTCTTCTTTGTAGGTATAATCCCCGAGAAGAACAATGGAGACATCATCAGATTCACATATTTGAATAATGTACAAGTTGATCCTGGTTATTACCACAGAGTATCAGATTTCATTCAGGAATTTTTTGATTATATGATGGCAGAGCGAGAAAGAGTTTCCTAATAAATACATAAAAAAATCATGAATATTTTTGCTTTAATAATATTAATAACTCTAATAATCGGCTATCTGCTCGATATGATAGCCGACCATTTGAACATCAAACATCTAAAAACTGATCTACCTCCCGAATTCATGGGTGTTTATAGTGATGAGAAATATAGAAAATCGCAGGAATACTTGAAAGAGAATACAAGGTTCGGAACCATCACATCAACTTTTTCGTTGATTTTGATATTAGTTTTTTGGTTTGCTGGTGGGTTCAACTGGTTAGATATTTTGCTAAGACCGATTATAGAAGATGACATTTTACGCGGTATTGCATATCTTGGAATATTGATCATAGGAAATTCCCTTTTATTCATGCCTTTTACCATCTATTCTACTTTTGTAATCGAAGAGAAGTATGGTTTCAATAAAACAAGTGCTAAAACATTTGTTATCGATATT
>Ga0272443_10007304_pt1 | contig 10600 bp, 10 predicted proteins | sample SSMAcet12_FD_193581 | JGI IMG/M metagenome (GOLD analysis project Ga0272443, IMG submission 193581) | Marine sediment archaeal communities from Little Sippewissett salt marsh, Falmouth, MA, United States - SSM-Acet-12 | ecosystem: Environmental > Aquatic > Marine > Wetlands > Sediment ... | reverse complement strand
CCAGTCCGGTGTGATAGTCGTTGCAGTGGACGATGTCGACGCCCTCGTCCAGGCGATCCAGGGACTCCAGCACCGCCAGGGAGAAGAACAGGAAGCGCTCGCCGTCGTCCTCGTAGGCGAGCCCCGTCTCGGGATCGGTGTAGAGGCCCGGCCGGGAGAAGTAGCCCGGCGCGTCCACGAAGTAGACGCTGGGATTCTCGCCGCCGGCCAGGCGCAGCAGCCGGAACGAGGCGACATCGCGTCCGCCGAAGAAGGGCACACGGGCCTCGAGGACGCGCTCCAGGGCCTCCGCCGGCGCGTCCACGGCGTCGTAGAGCGGCAGGAAGAGCAGCGGCCGGTGCCCCCGCGACGCGAGAGCGCGCGGCAGGGCGCCGGCGACGTCGGCGAGCCCGCCCGCCTTGACCCAGGGAACGGCTTCGGCGGCGATGAAGGCCGGCCGCAGGGAGTCGCTCACGGCGCGTCCGCCGGCGCGGGATCGAGGCGCAGGTCGCGCAGGTACTCGGCGGCCTCCTCGGGGGGCGTCGGGTTGATGTAGAAGCCGCTGCCCCACTCGAAGCCCGCTACCTTGGTCACCTTGGGCATGATCTCGATGTGCCAGTGGAAGTACCAGTCGCGGCTGTCGTTCACGGGCGCCGTGTGGATGGCGAAGTTGTAGGCGGGGCCATCGAGGGCCAGGTCCAGCTTGCGCAGCACGGTGCTGAGGATGGCGGCGAAATGCCGGCGCTGCTCGGGATCGATGCCCGCGAAGTGGGGCGCGTGGCGCTTGGGCAGGATCCAGGTCTCGAAGGGGAAGCGCGCGGCGAAGGGCGCCAGGGCCGCGAAGTGGGGATTCTCCGCCACGACGCGGCGCCCGTCCCAGAGCTCCTGGTCGAGGATGTCGCAGAAGATGCAGCGCTCCTTGATCGCGAAGTGCCGCGCCGTGCCTTCCAGCTCCTCCATGACGCGCTTGGGCACGATGGGCGTGGCGATGAGCTGGGTGTGCGAGTGCTCGAGGCTCGCCCCGGCCTCCTCGCCGTGGTTCTTGAACAGGAGCAGGTAGCGAAAGCGCTGGTCCTGCTGGAGATCGTTGAGGCGGCTCTGGTAGGCCAGCAGCAGCTCGTCGAGCTCGTCCACGTCGAAGTCGGACAGGGTGCGGTCGTGGCGCGGCGTCTCGATGATGACCTCGTGTGCGCCGATGCCGTTCATCATGTCGTAGAGGCCCACGCCCTTGGGCCGCAGGGGGCCCTCCACCACCAGGGCCGGGAACTTGTTGGGCACGACGCGCACCCGCCAGCCCGGGCCGTCGGGCTTGCCGCCGTCGCGGAAGGCGAGGATCTCGGGCGGTGTCTTGTCCTCGTTGCCCTCGCAGAAGGGGCACAGGCCGGCACGGGGCACGGCCTCGCGGCGGCCGAAGTCCAGGGGACGCTTACCGCGCTCGGTGGAGATGACCACCCAGCGCCCGATGACGGGATCCTTGCGTAGCTCGGGCATGCCCTCGCGGCGTCTCCGGCGGCGGCTAGTACTCGAAGATCCAGGCGTCGTCGTAGCCCAGCGAGACCACGTGACGCCTCAGGTCGACCGCGTCCTCACGGTCGACGAAGCCCCCCACCAGGACCTTGTAGTAGGGCTCCACGTATTCGACCCGGACGCGCTCGTCCAGGCGCGAGGCGGCGGCGCGAGCCGTCTCCTCGGCGCTGGCGCGCGTGCTGCCGGCGAAGATCTGGACCCAGTAGAGCGGGCCGTCCATGGGGGCCGGGGGTGCCTCGGTCTCCACCGGCGCGGGCTCCGGCTCGAGAACCGCCTCCGGAGGGATCGCCTCGGCGGAGGTCGGCGCGGCCTCCTCCTCGATGACCGGCAGGTCGGCCTCGGCGGGAACCGCCGCCTCGGCCACGGCTTCCTCCGCCAGCGGCGGCGCCTCTTCGTCCAGGAAGTCGTAGCTCAAGGTGTCGGGCGCCGCCTCGGCGGCCGCCTCGGGCTCGAGCCAGGGATCATGCTGGACCTGCTCCTTGGGGGTGCACCCGGCCAGCAGGAATAGCGAGAGCAGGACCAGGAGCGCGCGCTTCGTCATCTTCGACTCCCTTCGCCAAAGCGGCGGCAGGATAGCAGGCGGTCCCCGATCCGGCAACAGTTTAAGAACGGGCGCCCAACCTTGCGTAGAGCGCGAGGGTCCGCTCGAGGATCCGGTCGGGATGGAAGCGGCGGCGCGACTCGGCATGGGCCCGCTCGCCGCGGCGGCGCCGCTCCCCGGGCGCTGCGGCCCAGTCGTCCAGGCAGGCGGCCAAGGCGTCCGCGTCGCGCGGTTCGAAGAGCCAGCCCGTCTCGCCGTCTTCCACCAGTTCCGGCGTGCCCCCCAGGCGGCTGGCCAGGACCGGCCGCCCGAGGGCCAGCGACTCCAGCACCGACAGGGGCGCGTTCTCGTACCACTCGCTGGGCAGGATGGCGGCGTCGGCCGCGGCCAGCAGGCCGGGGATCTCGGCGCGGGGGCGCCGCCCCAGGAACCGTGCCTTCCCGCCGAGGTCCAGCTCTCCGGCCAGGCGCCGCAGGGACTCCTCCTCGGGGCCGTCTCCGACGATGACCAGGCGCAGGGGCCGCCTGGCGCGGGCGACAGCGGCCAGCAGCGTGGCGAGGCCCTTCTCGTAGCTCAGACGTCCCACCCACAGCAGCTCGGGCGCGTCCCGGACGGGCGGCGGCGCGTAGGGGCGTTCCAGGGTGCCCGCGTCCAGGGGCAGGGCGTTGGGCAGGTGGACGATGCGCTCGGGCGCCACCCCGCCGGCGGCGATCTTGTCGGCGAGGAAGCGGCTGGGCGCGGTGAACAGGGACACGCCGCGCTCGTAGCTGCGCAGGGCTCGGTGCACAAGCGCCTCGGCGAAGAGGACGCCGCTCTCGGCCGCGCTGCCGCCCTTGCAGCGGTGGCGCAGCAGGGGCATCGGCAGGCGTCCCAGGCACTCCTCGCAGACCTGGCCCTCGCGCAGGAAGGTGTAGACGGGGCAGGCGAGCTTGTAGTCGTGCAGGGTCAGCAGGACCGGCACCCGCCGCGCCCGCGCCGGCGCCAGTATGGAAGGCGTGAGCTGGTGGTAGATGTTGTGCGCGTGAATGACGTCGGGCCGCCAGCGGTCCAGGAGACTCGCCATGCCGCGCCGGGCGCGCAGGCCGTAGATGGTGCGCAGGGCCTCGGCGGCCTTGCGGAGCGGCCCGCGTCGCGCGTGATAGTCCACGGCGTGGGGATAGCAGTCGTCGTCCGGGCCGGGCGGGTTGCGCGGGTCCCGCATGCCGAACAGGCGCACCTCGTGCCCCGCGGCCCGCAGCTGCTCGACCAGGCCGAGGCAGACGATCTCGGCTCCCCCCTTGGGGTAGAGGAACTTGTTCACCTGAAGGACGCGCATCAGGGCGCTCCGAGATGGGCGGCCAGCCGCGCGTAGCGATCCGCGAAGCGGTCGGGATCGTGCGCCGCCGCGATCGCACGTGCCTTCGCTTCCCGCTCCGCCCGCGCGGGCGGAGCGGCGAGGAAGGCGTCCACCTGGCCGGCCCAGACGGCGGGATCCCCGCCGGTCAGGAGCAGGCCGCCGCCGCCCGCCAGCAGGTCGGGCAGGGCGCCGTGGGGCGGCGCCGCCACGGGCACGCCGGACGCCAGGGCCTCCAGGACGCTCAGGGGCAGGGCCTCCTCGGCGCTGGTGAGGACGAACAGGTCCATGCGCGCCAGGAGCGCGGGCACGTCGTCCCGCCGCCCCCAGAAGCGCACCCGCCCGCCGATCCCCAGGTCCTCCGCCCGCCGCCGCAGGGCGTCCGCCTCGGGCCCGTCACCCACCAGCCAGAGATCGATCTTGCGGCGTTCCGCCAGGCGCGCGGCCAGTTCGAGGAGCAGGTCCTGCCTCTTCTCCTGCCGCAGGGCGGCCACGGTGCCGATGACGGTGGGCCCGCCGCCTTCGCGCGGCGCGCCGGGACGGAAGCGTTCGCCGTCCACGGGGTTGGGGATCCTCACCCAGAATCCTGGATCGAGGCCCTCGCGTTCGCGCAGGGCCGCCTCCTGCCAGGGGCCCAGTGTCGCGAGGTGGGGCGATAGCCCCAGCAGCAGGCGGTTGTAACCCCGGAAGGCCCTCAGGTCGCCCTGTGCGGAGCTGTGCACGGGGGAGAGGACGGGCACGAACCCGGCCAGGGCGGCGGACAGGCGCCCCCAGAAGAGGCAGTCGTGATGGTCCTGGACGTAGAGGAGGCGGGCGCCGCTGCGGCGCAGGACGTTCAGGATGGCCAGGGGGGCGCGAGGGTGGCGCGTGCTCCGCAGTCCGAGGGCACGCGTCGGAATCCCCGCCGCCGCCAGTTCGCGGCCCACGGGGCCCGGCTCCTTGAGGAGCAGCAGCGAGACGGGGATGCCGCGGTCCTTCAGCGCGATCAGCAGCCGGGCCAGGACCCGCTCGCCGCCCCCCACCCGCAGGGTCGAGGCCAGGACCAGGATGCCGCCCGCCCCGTCCACTGCCTCATTCCGGCGGTTCGTAGGGGCGCTCGCGCAGATCCACGACGCACTCGAGATCGTAGATGGACCCGTGGACCCGGGCGGGATTGCCGTAGGCGACGGTCTCGGGCGGGATGTCCCGCGTCACGACGGCGCCGCTGCCGATGAGGGCCCGGGCGCCGATGCGCACCATGGGCACGATGGTGACGTTGACCCCGATCTGGACGCCCGCCTCGATGATCGGCCCCTTCATGCACTCGCCGGACTGGGGGCAGCCGGGGTGGGGGTCGTTGGCGATGGTGACGCCGGGCGCCATGAAGGCGCCGTTGCCCACTTCCGTGAACTGGGCCACGTAGCAGTTGGCGTGGATCTTCACGTCGTCGCCGATGACGCAGCCGTAGTCGATGACGGTGTTGTTCCAGACCGCGAAGCGGTCGCCGATGCGGTTCTCCTCGCGGATGACCACGTTGTGCCCGGTCTCCAGGCGCTCGCCGATGGTGGAGCCCTGATAGATGACCGTGCCCGAGCGCAGGTGGGCGCCGGCGCCGATCCGGAGTTCCAGGGGGACGTCGCGCCGGCCTGTCAGGTAGCCCAGCAGGACGTCGGGATCGACGTGGCGGGGATCGCCCAGGAGCACGTGCGCGGGCAGGGAGAGCTTCGATTCGGACATGGCGCGCCTCCTACAGGCCGTAGTCGATGGCGGTCTCGCCGCCGCTGTCGCCCATGGAGCGGCAGGCGTGCTCCAGGGCGACGACCACCTGGTGCCCGTGCAGGAAGCTCGAGCGGCAGGGGGTGCCCCTGCGTATGCAATCCAGGAAGTGCGCCGTCTCGGCCTTCAGGGGCTCGCCGTCAGCGAGCTTGGGAATGCTGATGTCGCCGAAGCGGTAGGCGAGATGGAACTCGCCGAAGGTGTCGTAGTGGCGGTGCACGTCGACGCCCTTGTCGTAGACACGGATCTTCTCGAGGGTCGACACGTCGTCGTAGACAAGCATCTTCTTGGAGCCGACGACGGTGGTCTTGCGGATCTTGTTGGGATCCAGCCAGCTGACGTGCACGTGGGCCAGCTTGCCCTTGGGGTAGCGGAAGGTCAGGAAGGCCACGTCCTCGATCTCGGGCTGGATGTAATCGTGGCCCACCGCGTTGACGTGGTCCGGCACGGAGCCGAAGATGAAGTTGAAGATCGAGATGTCGTGGGGCGCCAGGTCCCAGACGACGTTGATGTCGTCCTGGAAGAGGCCCAGATTGACCCGAATAGTGCTGATATAGTGGACTTCGCCCAGCTCGCCCCCGTCGACCAGCTCCTTGATCTTCATGACCGCCGGCGAGTAGAGGAAGGTGTGCCCCACCATCCCCACCAGGCCCTTGGCCTCGGCTAGCTTGACCAGCTCCAGGCTCTCGGCGGCGTTGTGCGTCAGCGGCTTCTCCAGGAAGACGTGCTTGCCTGCCTCCAGGGCTTCCTTGGCCAGCTTGTAGTGCGTCGTCACGGGAGTGGAGATGACGATGGCGTCCATCCCCGGATCCTCGATGAGCTCCCGGTGGTCCTGGGTCGTCTCAAGGAACGGATAGAGCATCTCCATGTGCTGGAGCCTCTCGCGCGACAGGTCCGCGACCCGGGTCACCCGCGCGTCCGGCTGGTTGTGGAAGTTACGGACCAGGTTGGGGCCCCAGTAGCCGCAGCCGATGACTCCCAAGGTCAGCATCGCGTCCTCCTAAAGGCGTGGAAAAAGGGAGCGTACCGCTCCTGTGTAGGGGGGGGCGCGCCCCGCTGTCAACCGAAAGTCGGCGCCTAGTAGCCTCCAACGCCGAAAAGGACCACGGGTACGGTTCGCAGGAGGATCTTGAGATCCAGAAGGAAGGACCAGTGCTCCAGGTAGTGAATGTCCAGCATGACCATCTCGTCGAAGGGGACACGGCTGCGGCCGCTGACCTGCCAGAGGCCCGTGATGCCGGGCTTCGCCAGGAGCCGCTGCTTGTGCCATTCCTGGTAATGGTCGAGCTCGTATTCGATGGGAGGCCGCGGGCCCACGAGGCTCATGTCCCCCTTCAAGACGTTGAAGAGCTGCGGCAGCTCGTCCAGGCTGCTGCGCCTCAGGAAGCCGCCCACGCTCGTGATGCGCGGATCGTTGGTCATCTTGAAGGTCGAGTCCTTGCCCTGGAGCCCCCATCCGTTGATGAGTCGCGCGGAGTACTGGCGGTGGATGGAGTCGTCGTTCCGATGGTGCATGGTGCGGAACTTGAAGAACTTGATGATCCGCCCGTGCTGGCCCAGGCGGCGCTGGGTGAAGATCACGGGGCCGGGGGAGGTGACGGCCACGGCGATGGCGACCACGAGGAACACGGGCGAGAGCAGCGCGATGGCGATGGCCGCGGCCACCGCGTCGAAGACGCGCTTGCGCAGTGCGCCAGCCTCGTAGGTCTGGTGGTTGGGGTGGGGAGGTACCAGAGTCAAACGGGGCCGTTGGGCGAGCCGATACCCCTCCGCCGCGGAGCTGGCCAGGATCGAGGTCTTTTTCAAGCTCGAACTCCTCGATGATGTGCTGAGATGTGATTCAAGCCTGACTAGAGCGTTAACAATCGATCGATACGGCCTCCTCGCGGCGCAATCGTCATGCGAGTGTTCCAACTCGCGAACGATGGCGATTATATCACAGGGCCGTCCGGGAAAACCAGTGGAAACAGGGCGGATTCGGACCTCAGGCGGGCCCTCGGGCGAGACCGTCCAGCAGAGCTTCCCAGCGGTCCGCCAGGCGCGCGGGATCGTGATGCTCCCTGAGGAAGGACAGGGCGCGCTGGGCCCTCGCGGCACGATCCGCCGGGTTCTCGGCCAGGAGGCTGTCCAGGGCGGCCTCCAGGCCCGTCAGATCCCCGGCAGCGGCCCCCAGGCCCCGCCCGGCCAGCGATCCGTCGGGATCCACCGTCGCGAGGACGGCCACGCCGTGCCGCCAGGCCTCCAGGAAGGTGTTTGGGAAGCCCTCGCTCCTCGAGGTGTTGAGGAGCACGCGGGCCCGCCGGAAGAGCCCGGGCAGATCACCGGGAGCCACCGGCCCCAGGTACTCGATGTTCGGCGCCGCGTCGAGGCGGGCGGCGACCTCGCGGGCGTAGGCCTCGTGGCCCGGCGCCGCCCCCCCGTAGGCGATGAAGGGCACCGCCGGGAAGCGCGCCGCCAGTTCCAGGAGCCACTCGGGGCGCTTGACGGGCCGCAGGTTGGCCCCCCACAGGACCGCCTCGCCCTCGGGACGCATGGGCTCGTCGGGAAGTTCGCCGGCCGGGAAGGAGGAGATCCGCGTCGCGTCGATGCCGAAGCGCTCGCGCAGTCGGACGACCTGGGCCTCCGTCTGGGCCACCACGGCCGCGGCGCGGCGCAGGCCCGCCCGGAACAGGAGGCGGTCCTGTGGATGGGGCACGATCTCCCGCCCCGGCTCCAGGTCGCGGTCGCTGGCCACCATGAAGACGAAGGGGATGCCCAGGCGCCGGCACGCGAAGGCCCCCAGTCCCGTCAACTCGGCGGCGCCGCGCTGGAGGAGCACCTCGGCGCGGCACTCGCGGAGGAATCGCCGCAGGGCGGTGCTCTTGGGATGGATCAGCTTGAGCAGGGGCAGGCCGCCCAGCGGGTAGCGTGGCCAGACGCGACCGGCGGGGAGATCGCGGGGCGATCCCCCGTCTCCGGCCACCATGATGTTGACCTCGTGCCCCCTGTCCTTGAGGACCGCTCCCAGGACGGCGACCTGCCGCTCGGCGCCCCCCACCGTGCCGGCGGCCTCCAGCGTCAACGCTGGGGCCGCCGTGGGCGCCAGGACGGCTACCCTCACGGCGGCGGCCGGAGGCCGGCGGATCCCGCAACCGCCGCCGGCTTGATGGTCCTGGTCCGGCGCTCCCCGGGAGCCTTCTGGAACAGCACGCCGCCCAGCAGGAAGATGAGGATGGACGAGTACTGGGCGTTGAAGACCATGTCCGTGGTGAGAGCCTGGACGTACTGCGTGAGGAAGATGCCCACGCAGACCATCACCTCCATCTTGCCGGCGATGTGCCCCGTCACGCGGTCGGACAGCAGTAGCCACATGCGCTTGATGAAGAGGAAGAGGATGCCGAAGTAGAGCAGGGCCAGCCCCGGGCCGCCCTCCACCCACAGGCGGATGTAGGAGTTGTGCGTCGATGTGATGTCGTGCGCGAAGTCCGTCGAGACCGTGTTGCCCCGGAAGGTGAAGTACTTCGTGTAGTAGACGCCGAAGTTGCCGAGCCCCGTGCCGAGCAGGGGGTAGTCCTTGATCATCTCCCAGCTGGTCATCCAGACGACCCAGCGGTCGTTGACCGTGCGCGCGTTGGCGAAGCGCTCCTGGAAGACCGTCGTCTGGGTTATGGTCTCCCACTGCGCCAGGCTCATCAGGACGACGATGACGGCGAGCAGGGCCAGGGGCCGTCGGAATCTCCTCTCCACGATGCCGAGGAAGACCATGGTCACCGCATAGCCCATCCAGACGGAGCGGCGGTAGGTCCAGTAGGCCACCATGGTGTGGATGAACAGGATGGCGGCCGAGAAGATGCGCATGCGAAGGTTCTTGGAGTTGAACAGGAGGTAGAAGAAGAAGACGATGCCGCCGACCATGACCGAGCCAAGGATCTGCGGCGTGTCGAAGGGACCCTGGACGCGATCGGCCAGGCCTTCCTGCTTCCAGTTGAGCTCGCCCGTCGCCGTGAAGAAGCTGCGCTCGGTGAAGTGCTCCTGGAAGCCGAGGAGGGCACAGTAGACGGTGACGATGCCGAAGGTCCAGACCAGGGAGCGGATGCCGTCCTTGGTGGTGATGAGGTTCTTCGCCAGGAAGAAGACGATGAAGGGCGTCAGCAGGTGGTCGAAGACCAACTGGCCCGCCTGGATGGGATCGTCGCCGCGGAAGATGGTGGGCATGATGATGATCGTGATGGCGATCATCATCCAGTCGATGAACTGGAGTTTCTGGAGGTGACGCGTCTTGACCGCGATCTGGAACAGGAGCACGAGCATCAGCGCCGACACCGCGACGCGGTTGATGGTGATGTCGGGAATGCCGGCGCCGAGGTTGATGCGAATGAAGTGACTGAGGATCGGCGCCGACGCCACCCAGACCAGGAACACCGACATGGTGTTGGTCATCAGTGCGTAGACCAGGAAGGGCACCATGGCGACCATCACCGCCTGGGTCCAGCTCCCGTAGAGCAGGATGTTCCCCAGGGCGATGCCGATGCCCGCGGCCAGCAACACGATGGACTTGAACTGGACCTGCCCCAGCAGACGCTCGATCAGGGGAGGCTTCTGGAAGACCACCTGCTGCATGGCTAGAGCCGCCGGTAGAGGAAGTCCGGGATCGGGAATTCCCGCTTGTTGAACAGGATGCCCGAGATGGAGATGCCGGCGTTGCGGAATCCATTGAGGACGCGTTCGAGGATCTCCTGCTTGGTGCGGCGGTAGCTGGTCACGATGAAGACGGTGTCGCTGTGCCGGCTCCAGATCTCCGCGTACTTGTCGAAGCCGGGCAGCGAGTCGAAGATGGTCGCGCGGTAGTAGCGGCGGCTCTCGGCGACGAATTGCCGGGCGCGCTCCGCCGAGAGACTCACGTGGCTGCTGCGGATGCGTCCCCCGTGCACCGCGGCCAGTCGGCCCAGCTCCGTCGGAAAGGGCAGCATCCGGAAATCCACGCTGCCCTGCAGGAAGTCGCTCAGCCCGTTTTCGGGCAGGCCCTCGAGACGGCGCACGTAGGGGTGCCGGATGTTGCCGTCCACGTAGAGGCAGTCCTCTCCCGTCCGCACGGCGATGTAGTAGGCAAGCGCCCAGGCGATCGTGCTGGTGCCCTCGCTTCGCGAGGTGGAGCCGATGTAGATGAAGAGCCGCCCCTTCTCCAGGGAGGGCAGGAGCGCCGCGTAGAGAGACTCCAGCTCGGGCAGGATGGAGTTGTCGAAGTGCTCGAGGCTCGGTTCCTGGCCCAGGGCGCTCTTGCGGATGAAGTGCTTCATGACGCCCCCCTACAGCTTGCGGAAGCTGGCCAGCACCGGCAGGCCGCTGAAGGCCTCGAGCTGGGCGACCGTCTGGAAGCTGCTGCTCGTCGCCTCGATCATGAACGCGAAGGCGATGGCGAGCAGCAGCGCGAAGGCGGGAATGATGAACACGAAGACGAACTTGGGCACTTCGCCTTCCACGCCACC
>Ga0272443_10007303_pt1 | contig 10603 bp, 7 predicted proteins | sample SSMAcet12_FD_193581 | JGI IMG/M metagenome (GOLD analysis project Ga0272443, IMG submission 193581) | Marine sediment archaeal communities from Little Sippewissett salt marsh, Falmouth, MA, United States - SSM-Acet-12 | ecosystem: Environmental > Aquatic > Marine > Wetlands > Sediment ... | reverse complement strand
CGGACATGTACGGTTTCAAAACCGAACCGGATCGTCCTGAACCCGGCCCTGAACATCAGAGAGGCCAAGGGACGATCCATCTCTCTCAGGTGGAGACCGTTGGGACAGTGAAAGGTGCAGTCCAGTCCCCTCCTCAGGATCTCTTCCAGCATCGGTATCGCGCGCCCTTCCGGCCCGACGAGGAGGGCGTCGTCGTAGAAGGAGAAGTTTCTGATCCCGAGTCTCCGGTTCCAGAACGCTATCTCATCGACGACCGCGATGGGGTCCCTGGTCCTGAATTTTCCGCTCAACAGATGTGAGGCGCAGTAGGAACACCGGAAGGGGCACCCCCTCGATGTCATAATGGAGACCTGCCCCCTGTGCGGGAGGAGATCAAAGGCGGGGTAAGGGCAGGAGTCGAGTTTCTCCCTGTCGGGAATAAAGGAGGACTCATCATTAAAAAGATCCCTAAGGAGCCCCGGAAGTGCCCGCTCCCCCTCTCCCGCGGCGACAATGTCCGCACCGGAATGCCGTGTCGCGTGTTTTGTGCAGAGGGTGGCATAGTTTCCCCCCAGGACGACCGGTACGGCGGGAAGGACACGCCGTACCGCCTCTATCGCCTCAGCAACGCCGGGGTACCAGTAGGTCATCATCGATGTCACAAAGACCGCATCCGGTTGCGGCATCCCGCGCAGGTCCTCCTCGAACAGGGCAGGGGGAATGCCGTACCGGCTGTATTTTCTCGGAACGTCCTTCAAGGCCTCCGGTTTGGGGATCTCTTCTTTCAGGAATCTTCCCCTCCCGGAGGGGGTCCGCTTCGGGGCCTTGAATGTTGTCTCACGGCCCAGAGCGGTATGCAGGGGGTTCAGACAATCGATCAGTTCCACCTCATATCCGTTTCCCTTCAGGATGGAAGCGAGCGAGAGGAGCCCCAGCGGCGCGGCCCAGAGATCGTAGGCCGCAAAATCGTGTATCCAGGGATTGACGAGGAGAATTCTTCTCTTCATGCCGGGTACGTATATGAAGCCCCTCTCAAAATCAAGAGTATCTTAAAATACATTGATGTTTTCCCTATCATCTGATACATCAGGATGAAATTTACGGGGCGGGCTTTTCTTGGTTTAATGGGGGCATAAACACATGAAAATCGGGTGGATAGGCACGGGAGTCATGGGCTTCTCGATGGCGGGGCACATCCGGGATGCCGGACATGATCTTTACCTGTACAACAGGACGCAGGAGAAGGCACAGGGGCTCATAGAGAGGGGAGGACACTGGTGCTTTTCACCGGCCGAGGTAGCCCGCAATGCGGAGATTATATTCACGATCGTCGGCCATCCCCACGATGTGGAGGAGGTATACCTCGGCGGCGAGGGGATCGTGCCTGCCGGGGGAAGGTGCCATACGGTCGTGGACATGACAACGAGCAGCCCGAAGGTGGCGCTGAAGATAGCCGAAGCGGCTTCGAAGAAAGGAATCATCAGTCTCGATGCCCCCGTTTCAGGCGGTGATATCGGGGCGAGGGATGCCCTCCTTGCAATCATGGTGGGGGGGGACAAGGCTGCCTTTGACCGGGTAATGCCCCTTCTGCGGCTGATGGGGAAGGAAATCACCCATATGGGCGGCCCCGGCGCCGGTCAGCACACCAAGATGTGCAACCAGATCCTCGTTGCCGGCACGATGATCGGGGTCTGTGAATCTCTCCTCTATGCATCGAGGCTCGGACTTGACGAACAATCAGTCATCGGCATTATCGGCAAGGGAGCGGCCAGCTCCTGGCTGATAAACAACCTGGGGCCGAAGATCGCGCGCGGGGACTACGCGCCCGGTTTTTTCGTGGAGCACTTCATCAAGGATATGGGAATCGCCCTGGAAGAGGCGGCGGCATGCGATCTGGCGCTGCCCGGGCTCTCTCTGGTAAGGCAGCTGTATATCGCTGTCAAGGGAGAGGGGCACGGCAAACTCGGAACGCAGGCGCTCATACTCGCTCTCAGAAAACTGAACGGAATACAATAGGGTGGGGACGGTGGACGGAAAGACAAAGTTGATCGGTATGATAGGAGACCGGACTGCAACGGTTGGAATTATCGGCCTGGGATATGTCGGCCTCCCCCTTGCGATCCATTTCGGAAAAAACGGGTTCCGTGTTATCGGTTTCGATCTGGATTCCGAAAAGATAGCAAAACTCCTTAAAGGAGAGTCTTATATCAGACACGTCTCCATAGAGCCTGTTGTGGGGATGATCGAAACGGGCCGGTTTGACGCGACAAGCGATTTCGACCGTCTGAAAGAGGCGGATTGCATCCTTATCTGCGTGCCGACCCCCCTGACCGACAAGATGGAGCCTGATCTGACCTATCTTCTGGGGACCACGGAGACGATAGCGAAGCACCTCCGGGCGGGGCAGCTCGTCGTCCTGGAGAGCACGACGTATCCCGGGACGACCGAGGAGATGATCCTCCCCCGCCTGCAGGAGAAGGGGATGGAGGCCGGCAGCGACTTTTTCCTCGCCTATTCGCCGGAGCGGGAAGACCCCGGGAACAGAAAATTCAGCGCGTCCAACACGCCGAAGGTGGTGGGCGGAATCACCCCTTCCTGCCTGGAGGCGGCGCAGGCCCTGTACAATTGCATCACACGCACTGTCCCGGTCTCCTCGGCCAGGGCCGCCGAGATGGTCAAGATATTGGAAAACACCTTCCGGTCGGTCAATATAGCGCTGGTGAACGAACTCAAGGTCCTTGCCCACAAGATGGGGATCGACATATTCGAAGTCATCGACGCCGCGGCCACCAAGCCCTTCGGGTACACCCCCTTCTACCCGGGGCCCGGCCTCGGGGGGCACTGTATACCGATAGATCCCTTCTACCTTTCATGGAAGGCCAGAGAGTACGACTTTTCGACCCGCTTCATCCACCTCGCCGGTGAGGTCAATGTCTCCATGCCCTCGTACGTGGTGGAGAAGACGGTAGAGGCACTGAACAGGGACGAAAAGAGCATGAAGGGGAGCCGCATCCTGATTCTGGGTGTGGCGTACAAGAGAGATGTCGACGACGACAGGGAATCGCCCGCATATGCCATCATGAAGATGCTCTGGGAAAAGGGTGCCCAGATCTCCTATAACGACCCGTGGATACCCCGGCTCAGGCCGACGAGGAAGTATGCCTTTGAAATGGAATCGATCCCTCTGACGCCGGAAATGCTTGCCGAGGCGGATGCCGTCATCATCGTTACCGATCATTCGGCCTACGATTTTGCCGATATCGTCAGGCACTCCCGTCTCGTGATCGACACGCGGAACGCGACGGAGGGGATCGAGGATGCGGGTGATAAGATAGTGACGGCGTAGCGCCGATGGACGAGTACTGATGGGGGAAAGCTGTGATAGCCGTTGTTCAGAGGGTCTCTTCTGCCAGGGTTTCCGTTGATGATCGCACGGTCGGCGCGATAGGGGAGGGCCTTGTGGTGTTTCTCGGTGTTGCCAAGGGGGATACGGAAAGGGACGCGGATTTCCTCTCGGACAAGATAATCAATCTTCGGATATTTGAAGATCGAAACGGAAAGATGAATCGTTCCCTCCTCGATATATCGGGGGAGATGCTGGTGGTGTCGCAGTTCACCCTCCTTGCCGATTGTCGCAAGGGCCGTCGCCCCTCCTTTGCCGATGCCGCCGGGTTTGAACAGGCCGATGAGCTCTACGAACACTTCATAAAGAGGTCACGAATGCGTGTCGGGGAGGTGGCCACCGGCCGGTTTCGGGCCATGATGGAGGTCGATCTTGTGAACAGTGGTCCGGTGACCATGATCCTTGAGAGTATAAAAACGGGTGGTGATTATGAGCACAGAGAATGAAATGGCGTCTCTGCCCATCAGGGTAGACAAGGACGGCCTCTGGTATTACCAGGGAGCCCTGATGTTCAGAAAGGATATCCTTGAGGTCTTCTTTCAAAATCTTAAAAGGGATGAAGAGGGGAGATACCTGGTAGATCTGGAGGGGGACAGGACCTTTATCGAGGTTGAAGACACCCCTATCGTCGTCGAGGCGGTCGCCAAGCACGATTCCAGTGACCAGGAAGGTGAATCGATAGAGATTTTTCTCAGTGATTCCACGTCTGAGAGCCTTGACCCTTCAACCCTGCGAATGAGCGCGGAAAACGTTCTCTACTGCGGTATCAGGAACGGGGCCCTCGAAGCGAGGTTCCTGCGGGCCGCCTACTATCAGATCGCCGAATGCATAGAACACGACGGGGGAAAAGACAGCTATTTTATACCCCTGAACGGGAAGAACTACTACATAGACAATTATACATCCGGAGGTGAGCAATGTTAGAGAAAGATCAGATACAGGAGGGCCTTACCTTTGACGATCTTCTCCTCCTGCCGGCAGAGTCCAGCATTCTGCCGAGAGAGGTTGATACGTCCGTAGCGCTCACCGGCAATATCTCCCTGAGCATCCCCATCGTCAGCGCGGCCATGGACACGGTGACGGAGTCACAGGTGGCCATATGCATGGCCCAGGAGGGCGGCATCGGGATCATCCACCGGAATATGAGCATAGAGAACCAGGCCCTCGAGGTCGACAAGGTGAAAAAATCCGAGAGCGGGATGGTCGTCGACCCTATCACGATCGAACCGGAGCAGAAGGTCGGGGAGGCCCTCACCCTGATGAGCAAGTACAAGATATCGGGCGTTCCTGTCGTGCGGGGGCAGACGCTCGTGGGGATTCTGACGAACCGTGACCTGCGGTTCGAGACAAACCTTGAACAGCCGGTCTCTGCCGTGATGACCAAGGAAAACCTCGTAACCGTTTCTTCCGATATCACACTGGAAGATTCAAAGAAGATACTCCATACCCACCGGATAGAAAAGCTCCTCGTGGTCGACGATCAGTACAACCTGAAAGGCCTCATCACGATAAAGGATATCGAGAAGATACGGAAATATCCCGATGCCTGCAAGGATTCCCTCGGCAGGCTGAGGGTCGGCGCGGCCGTGGGGATTCTCGACCGGGAGGAGCGGGTGGATGCGCTCCTGAAGGCGGGGGCGGATGTCATCGTTATCGACACCTCACACGGACATTCCAAGGGGGTTATCGACGCAGTGAAGAGCACAAAGGCAACCTTCCCCGACTGTGAACTGATAGCGGGCAACGTGGCGACATACGAGGGGGCCTTGGCGCTCATAAAGGCGGGCGTGGATGCGGTAAAGGTGGGCGTGGGTCCCGGGTCCATCTGTACAACGCGGGTGGTAGCGGGCGTCGGCGTTCCCCAGATGACGGCGATACAGGACTGCTTCAAGGCATGTCAGAAACAGGGCATACCACTGATAGCTGATGGAGGCGTCAAGTTTTCGGGTGATGTGGTGAAGGCACTCGGCGCCGGGGCGCATGCGGTGATGATCGGAGGACTCTTCGCCGGTACGGAGGAGAGTCCCGGCGAGACCGTCCTCTTCCAGGGGAGAAGCTACAAGGTGTACCGGGGAATGGGTTCACTCGAGGCAATGAAGTCGGGAAGCAAAGACCGTTACTATCTGGAGGACGACATAGAAAGCGATATGAAACTGGTCCCCGAGGGGATCGTGGGGCGCGTTCCCTTCCGCGGCACCCTTTCCGCAAGCATACATCAACTCGTCGGTGGGATAAAAGCCGGGATGGGCTATGTGGGGTGCCGGACGATCGAGGAACTGAGAAAGAAGGCCCGGTTTATCAAGATAACTTCCGCCGGTCTGCGGGAAAGCCACGTCCATGATGTTATCATAACAAAAGAAGCCCCCAACTACTGGTTGGATTAAGAGACCGGGGGTTTGAATGAAAAGGCCGTTGGGCCTCGAAACCCTGCGGGCCAACAACGGAGACGAGAGGTACATGAACTACTCCGATTTTGTTCATCTCCATGTGCACACCCAGTACAGCCTCCTTGACGGCGCAATCCGTCTCGACGATCTTTTCGCGCAGGCGAGGAAATATCAGATGCCCGCCATTGCCATGACCGATCACGGTAACATGTTCGGGGCCGTTGATTTCTATCAGAAAGCCTACAAGGCCGGCATAAAACCCATTATCGGGTGCGAGCTGTATGTGGCCCCGGGAAGCCGGACTGACCGCACTGAAGGACCCCGCCACCTCGTTGTTCTTGCCAAGGACACACACGGGTACCGGAATCTCATGAAACTGACCTCCGCCGGGTATCTTGAGGGTTTCTACTACAAGCCCCGCGTTGACAAAGAGCTGCTGTCCCTGCACAGTGAGGGTCTTATCTGCACGAGCGCGTGTCTCAACGGCGAGATATCCCGCCTCCTGCTGAACGGAGACAGGGATGGGGCGCAGAAGGCCGCCGAGGAATACCGTGAGATGTTCGGAGAAGGCAACTTCTACCTCGAGATCATGGAGAACGGTCTCGAAGAGCAGAAGAGGGCCAATAAGGAACTTATCGAACTGGGCAAAAGACTTTCCATTCCCCTGGTCGCGACCAACGATTGTCACTATCTGAATCGTGAAGATGCCGAAGCGCACGAGGTTCTCCTGTGCATACAGACCGGGACGACCATGGACGACGACAGGAGGATGCGATTCCGGACCGAGGAGTTCTATCTGAAGTCCCCCGATGAGATGAAGAAAGCTTTTGACTATTGTCCGGAAGCAGTTGCAAACACACTGGAAATAGCAGACAAGTGCAATCTGAGCCTCGATCTGAACAACCAGTTCTTCCTCCCCCACTATGAGACCGAGGCGGGGCTTTCGCAGGAGGAACACCTGGCCAAGCTGGCCCGTGAGGGGCTGGAGCGCCTGATGCCGATCATAACAGCAGGCACGGACAGCAAAGACCTCGAGGAGATCGGCAGGAAGTACCACAAGAGACTGGAGATGGAGCTTGAGATCATCAACTCCATGGAGTTCCCGGGATACTTTCTTATCGTCGCCGATTTTGTCAATTATTCAAAGAAAAAGAACATCCCGGTAGGACCGGGGAGGGGGTCCGCGGCCGGGAGTCTCGTGGCGTACGCTTTAGGCATTACCGATATAGATCCCATCCGCTACGGCCTTTTCTTCGAACGGTTCCTGAATCCCAGCAGGAGGAGCATGCCCGATATCGACATAGACTTCTGCATGGAGGGACGGGACGAGATCATACGGTATGTAACTGAAAAATACGGGAGCGATCAGGTTTCCCAGATTATCACCTTCGGCAAGATGCAGGCGAAGGCGGTCGTCAGGGACGTCGGCAGGGCTCTCAACATGCCCTACGGTGAGGTGGACACGATCGCGAAGATGATCCCCAATACCCTTGGAATCACTTTGAAACAGGCGATCAAGGACGAGCCCCGCCTCGTGGAGGAACAGAAGAAGAATGAGAAGGTCAGGAGGCTCCTCGCTCTCTCCCAGTCGCTGGAGGGCCTGAACCGCCACGCATCGACACACGCGGCCGGCGTCGTGATCTCCGACGTACCGCTGGTGGAGCGGGTTCCCCTCTACAAGAGCCCGACAAGCGACGATATCGTGACACAGTACTCGATGAATGACCTCCAGGAGGTGGGACTCACAAAGTTCGATTTCCTGGGCCTTCGGACGCTTACCGTCATCCGGGATACCTTGAAATTCATCCGGGAGGGGAGGGGAGAAGGAGATTTTTCGTTAGAGACCGTTCCCCTTGACGACGAGGCCACCTACGCGCTCCTGGCGAAGGGACAGACGGATGGCGTCTTCCAGCTTGAAAGCGCCGGGATGAAGGATATCCTCGTCAACATGAGACCGGACTGCATCGAGGATATTATCGCCCTGATCTCCCTGTACCGACCGGGCCCGATGAGCATGGTCCCCGATTTTATCGCACGGAAACAGGGCAGGCAGAAGATCGTCTATGAAGATCAGCGCCTCGAGGATATTTTGAAGGAGACCTACGGCATCATCCTGTATCAGGAACAGGTGATGCAGATTGCCGGTGTCATCGGCGGCTACAGCATGGCGGATGCGGACAACCTCCGGCGGGCCATGAGCAAGAAGAAGGTCTCCGCGATGGAAAAGGAGAGCCCCAAATTCGTTGCCGGCGCGAAGAAAAACAAGATCGCCGAGGCCAAGGCAAAGAAGATATGGGAACAGATGGAAACCTTTGCCGGGTACGGATTCAACAAGTCCCACAGCACCGCCTATACGATGATCTCCTTCCAGACGGCGTACCTGAAGGCCCACTATCCGGTGGAGTTCATGACGGCGCTCCTCACCAGTGAGAAGAACAACCGGGACAATATCATAAAATATATAGCCAGCTGTCGTGACATGGGGATCAATGTCCTCCCCCCGGACATCAACGAATCATTCACCGATTTCAGCGTCGTGGGAGAGAATATCCGCTTTGGTCTGTCCGCCGTGAAGAACGTTGGCGAAGGAGCCGTGGATTCAATAATAACATCAAGGGTATCGGGAGGAAAGTTCACCTCGTTCCATGATTTCTGCGACCGGGTCGATTTGCACAGGGCCAACAAGAAGGTCATAGAGAGCCTGATCAAATGCGGCGCCTTCGACTCCCTCGAGAAGAACCGGTGTCGCCTGATGGAGGGATATGAGGACATCGCCCTTGCAGCCCAGAGAAGGAACCGCGACCGGATGAACGGCCAGACCAGCCTCTTCGACGATCCCGAGATTGCCGAGACCACACAGCCGGACCTTCCTGATGTCCCGGAGTGGGATCATGACGTCCTCCTCTCCTATGAGAAGGAGATGCTGGGCTTCTATATCACCGGTCACCCCCTCCTGAAATATGCCGACCGGCTGAGTACCATTGTGGATGGCGATTCCCTGACACTGTCGGCGAAACAGGACGGAAGCACCGTGTCGGTGGCTGGGGTGGTCAGCAACGTACGGGAAGTCACCACGAAGAAAAAAGACACGATGGCTTATTTAACACTTGAAGATTTAAAGGGTTTTATTACCGTTATCGTCTTTGCGGATCTGTACCGCGACAACATCTCTCTGATTCACAGTGAGGAGCCTCTATACATCAAAGGGCGGCTCGATGTCGGCGATGAGGGAGGAAAGGTCGTGGCGACGGAGATGGCAGCTGTTGAGGAGGCGATGAAGACCCCCTTCTCCTCTGTGCACTTCGTGATCGATACCGAAAAATCGAACAGCGATACGGTAGAAAAATTAAAAGCGGTTCTTGAGAGAAGGAATGGCAAATACCCAGGATATATACATCTATTATCATCAAATGGTGCAGAGACCATTCTCTCGCTGGGTGAGGCCTCGGGGGTCGAGATCTCAGAAGAGATCAGGGGGGAGGCGGATGAGATCCTCGGCCCGGGCGCAACGCATTTCATGTAAAAAGGGCGGGAAAAGGGCAGGGGTTCTTTCCTCCTGATGCCCGGTCTCAACTCACTTCTCGACATTCTTTTCCATGGAACACCGTAAACGAACCTACAGAAACAGGATTTCAAAGGGCGGCCTCGTCTCCTTCAAGGTGAAGGTCAGGGAGACGGACCTGTATATTGGTGCGGACAGGGATTGTACGGACGTGGCGCTCAAATCCGTGCACAGGCACCGTGAGTGCATAGAGGAATATATCCGGCACAATCCCTCATTCATGGATTCCATGACACCGGTTGCACCGGATTCCTTTGCACCAGCGATTATACGGGAGATGATCGAGGCGTCCGGCCGTTGCGGTGTCGGTCCGATGGCCTCCGTCGCAGGGGCGATCGCGCGGCATGTCGGTCTGGATCTCATGGCCCACTCGGACAATATCATTATCGAAAACGGCGGCGATATATTCCTGCGACTCGTTGACAGGGACGCCACCGTCGGGATCTTCGCGGGAGATTCGCCCCTCAGCTATAAGATCTCTCTCAGGGTAAAGACCGGGGAGGTTCCCTTCGGCATCTGTACCTCCTCGGGAACAGTCGGGCATTCGACGAGCTTTGGCAAGGCAGATGCCGTCTGTGTGACCTCTCAATCGGCGACCCTGGCCGATGCCGCGGCGACCTCGGTCGGCAACCGCATGAAGAGGGAAGGGGACATAAAGGGAGCGCTCGACTACGGAATGGCAGTGGAGGGGGTCTTGGGCGTATTGATCATTATGGGGGATAAGCTCGGGATACAGGGAGACATGGAACTGGTGTAATCCGAGTGGGGGGATGACATGACAAAGAGACGAAAGATCGGTCTGGCGCTGGGGAGCGGCTCGGCACGCGGATGGTCCCATATCGGTGTGATACAGGGTCTCCGGGAAGAGGGAATCCCCATCGACATGGTGTGTGGAACGTCGATCGGGGCGATCGTCGGCGGGGCTCTCGCCGCCGGGGCGCTTGATCAGCTGGACGAATGGGTCCGGGAGCTCTCTTGGGCCGATATCATCGGATTCATGGACGTCATGTTTCCCCGATCGGGTCTCATAGAAGGGGATAAAATAATGAAATTCTTCAAGAAAAATTTCACCGACCCGAATATCGAAGACCTTCCCATCCCCTTCGCCGCGGTTGCGACGGACCTGATGTCGGGGCAGGAGGTGTGGCTCAGAGAGGGGTCACTGATGGACGCCGTGCGGGCCAGCATATCGATGCCCGGGATCTTTGTCCCCTTTAAGCAGGGTGAACGGTGGCTCGTGGACGGCGGCCTGGTGAATCCCGTACCGGTATC